>Ga0213870_1000831_pt1 | contig 14434 bp, 23 predicted proteins | sample WICALVC2017_Meta_FD_160119 | JGI IMG/M metagenome (GOLD analysis project Ga0213870, IMG submission 160119) | Freshwater microbial communities from subterranean cave lake in Wind Cave National Park, South Dakota, United States - WICALVC2017 | ecosystem: Environmental > Aquatic > Deep subsurface >... | reverse complement strand
CCATTTCTTATGCCAGTTGAGGACGTTTTCTCAATAAAAGGGAGAGGGACTGTCGTAACGGGTCGTGCAGAAAGAGGAAAAATCAAAGTGAATGAAGAAATTGAGATTGTAGGCATAAAAGCAACTCAGAAAACAGTAATTACAGGAGTGGAAATGTTTAGAAAAACTTTGGATGAAGCTATTGCCGGAGACAATGTAGGACTTCTACTGCGAGGAGTAGAAAAGCATCAAGTAGAGCGAGGACAAGTAATTGCCAAACCAGGCAGTATTACTCCACACACGGAATTTGAGGCGGAAACATATGTTCTTACTAAGGAAGAAGGAGGTCGTCACACACCTTTTTTCACGGGATACAGACCACAGTTTTATATCAAGACTACCGATATAACAGGAGAGGTAACATTACCAAAGGGAGTGGAAATGGTCATGCCGGGAGATAGTACAAAAATGGACGTTAAACTTATAGTTCCTGTAGCTTTGGAAGAAGGTCAGAGATTTGCAGTTCGCGAAGGCGGACATACAGTAGGAGCAGGAGTAATTACGAAAATAACCAAGTGAAGATGGGAGAAGTTCCCATCTTCATCCCGAGGCCGTCAGGCCGAGGGATCTAAAATAGATAAAGAATGCCAAAGGGAAGAATTCGTGTACGTTTAAAAGCTTATGATGGCAGGATTATCGATGATTCTTGCCAGAAGATATTAGACACGGCGATAAGGACCGGCGCCAGAGTCGTGGGTCCAATTCCACTACCAACCGACAAAGAACACTTTTCAGTTCCTAGATCCCCATTCACTGATAAAGATAGTAGGGAAGACTTCATGATAAAAATCCACAAAAGATTAATTGATATTATTGAACCAACTGATAAAACAATAGATTCATTGATGCATTTGGAACTACCGGCAGGTGTGGATATAGAGATAAAGATGTGACAAAGTTCGCTTTGTCATCCCGAGCAAATTGTCAACAAATTGTCAACAAATTCATAATAAAGGTAAAGTATAAATGAATACCAAATTGATCAGATATGGAAACGACTCTACTTTCACATGATTCTCGAACTGCAAACTTAGCCAAGAGTTTAGACCCGAAAAAGGTTGAACAGGCATTTGCAGGCTTTGAGGAAAAATTCGTTGCGAGAAGTCCACATTCTGTACCAGATATGAGAGGTGGTAATAAACTACCTGCTGCTTATCATAAGAAAAGTTTTGTCCCTGGTTACCTCACTTTCAGTGAAGATTTCCACAGAGAAACAAGTTTTGACTTTGAGCAAAGGCCTTTCGTTGGTATGGCTGTTGCGTTGTTGAGGGATGTAGCAAGAGATGGACTTCCAGCAAAAAATATACCACCACTAGAACAAAGAATTATTGATGATATGACAATTCAAATGTCCCGTTCAAGTAGTGAATCTCCAATTTTCACTGATGCAGTTACCGCAAGTGTTGCAGCTGTTATATCAGATTGTTTACAAGAATATCCTTCTTTACTAAGAGCGTATCAAGCATTATTTTATACTGCAGGATTTCATGGAACATGTCTTGCAATAAATGATGTATCTCGATACCTGTCTTATGCAATTAATGGAAAATTAGATAGTACTCTGGTAGCAGATAAGGATAGAGGAATGTTCTATGGTCTCCATATGGGTGATGGAGATTCCGATTGGGGATATGAAATTTATTGTAACGGAATGCCATTTGCTTGGGCTATTCAAGATGGATCACATGATGCAGCAGGGAAATTGGCTGAGAATAAGACTTTGGTTGTGAATTATCAAAGTTATGTAGATGTTTTTGGCATCGGGGGGGGCCCAGGAGATAACGCTACTAAGTATAATCGTATTAAGGAAAGTTTAGAGAAATTACTTCCCATTGAGTTAAGAAATCGGGCTGCCACCGTTGGTTATAAAAAAGTTCAAACTGACACCGGTCAGACTTAGATAATTATATGGGCAATCAAATATTTATTTCTGAAGACTTAATAATACTTTATCAAAAGTTGTTATGAGTACAATTACTGTATGTTTAACTATAAATAAGTCTTGACAATAATCAGATTTTCTGATATTCTGAAAATATGAAAACAGTTAGTATTGTGCGGAACCGCGGACAATTAACGATTCCTGATTCAATCCGGAAATTAGTCAATTGGGTCACTCCTTTATCTGCTGTTTCTTTATCGGTAGTAAGGCCTGATGAAATTGTTATTCGTCCTGCCCAACCTCCAAAAAAGGTAGATTGGGATAAATTATGGATGCAGATCAAACGTGTCCGTACATTCAAAGGAAATGGTAAAGGTAATCTTTCAGCCTTTATAGTCGAGGATCGAGAGGCTAGAAGATAAATGAAACCGATAGTTGTAGATAGTTCAGTTACCGTTAAATGGCTCAATGGTGTTGACGAGAAGTATTTAAAACAAGCAGATAAACTTCTCAAAGATGCGCAAGCTGGCACTGTTAATATTTTAGCTCCAGAACTCTCCAAATACGAAATTGGTAACGCGCTTTTGAATAAGTGTTTGGATTTACCAAAGGCTTATGAGTCACTCGGAACTGTTTATATATTGCCAATCATATTCATTCCTGAAACCCGCGAGTTGGCAATCCAGACTTATAGGTTCGCTCTGCAATCTGGTATCACCTATTATGATGCTACTTTTGTGGCCTTAGCAAAACGAGAAAAAGCTGTCCTAGTTACTGATAACCCAAAGCATCAAGGTAAACAATTGGATGTTGCCGTAGTCCCTCTTAAAAATTACTAAATAATTGATATCGAGATCTAACCTGTTCCAACGATCCCAATTTATGCTCTTATTGCATACAATCTATTAAAATTGTATAATTGTTAACTAAATCATGGAGGAGAATATCCGACATATTTAAAAAAACGCGGATTTTGGGAAGTTTATTAATAGCCCCTATCCGGGGCTCATTTTTTTATTTGAAAGGTTTTAGACTTTTTATTATCAGCGTTGTTCTGCGTAGGTATCAGCGCCTATCCGCGATATAGTCTTAATCGCTGAATAACGCTGATTATCACGCTGATAGACGCGGAAAAAGAAAATATTTAAAAGATCAACTATGCTTAATGCTATTATTGGCACAAAACTGGAACAAAAACAGGCCTTTAATTCTGACGGCGCTAGAATTCCCGTTACACATATAAAAACAGGACCTCTTCATGTAGTTGCAGTTCGATCTAGCAAGATCGATGGCTATAATGCTGTCATTCTCGGGCTTGGAAATAAAAAAATTGCGAGTATTACCAAGCCGATGCAAACACAGTTCGCGAAAGCGGGGTTGGACAAAAATCCACCCCGTTTTTTAGTAGAAACAAAGATTGACACGGATATAAAACAGATTAGCACGGATACTAATATCAGTGATAATCCGTCTACAATCAGTGAGAATCTTCCCAAGGTGGGTCAGGAGATTAAAGTAGGAGATGTATTTAAGGAGGGCGATGTTGTACAAGTTACAGGAGTTTCCAAGGGAAAAGGTTTTGCAGGAGTAGTGAAAAGACATCACTTTAAAGGAGGTCCGAGAACTCACGGGCAATCAGATCGAGAAAGAGCTCCAGGATCTATTGGTCAAACAACTACTCCAGGACGCGTTTACAAAGGAAAAAGAATGGCAGGGAGAATGGGTGGGGGTAGAGTAACTCTGAAAAATTTAAAAGTAGTAAACATCGATAGCGATAAAAATGTATTAATTATTTCTGGTTTAGTTCCCGGAGGAAGAAATAGTTTGCTTATGATTAAAAAGATAAAGGAATAACCTCACCCTAACCCTCTCCGATTAGGAGAGGGAATATTGGGTGAAGTCAAATTATGCCAAGAAAAAAAGTAGATAATCAACTTAAAACAAAAGTTTACAATACCAAAGGTGAAGTTGTTGGTAGTCTTGTGCTTCCTGCAGAGATTTTTGCGGCATCAGTAAGTCCTAAACTAGTGAATCAAGCTGTAAGAGTTTATAGTGCAAACAGGCGGTCCGGTACTGCCTCTGTTCAAACTAGGGGTCAGACTACAGGCTCAACTAGAAAAATTTATCGCCAAAAAGGAACAGGTCGCGCTCGTCATGGAGATATCAAAGCACCAATTTTTATAGGCGGGGGGAGAGCACATGGTCCACATCCTCGAGATTATTCATTAGATCTGCCTACTTCAATGAGACGCAAAGCTCTTTTTGCGACTTTAACAGATAAGTTAGGACAAGATTCTATCAAAATAGTAAAAGGACTAGAGGATATTGACCCGAAAACCAAAAAGATGGTTGAAGTACTAAAAAATCTATCACTTATTGAGGGAAAAAATATTAAGGGAAGGATTTTATTGATTTTACCCCAAAATTCAAGAAATATAGTCCTGGCAGGTAGAAATATTGATTATCTTACTATACAACAGGCTCGGCTTTTAAATGCTTACACAATTATAACCCACAAAAACTTACTTTTTAGTCGCGATGCGGTAGGCAAACTATCTGATACTTTTATTACCAAAGAAAAAAAGGCACACGAGCGTGAAGTTAAAAAAGAGCAAATAATGAAAAGTAACATAAAAATTAAAAGTACCACAGGTATCAAAGGTACCAAAAGTACCAAAGGCATAAAAAAGGTTGCAACAAAAGTAAAGCCAAAAACGAAAATAAAGAAAAAGACAACCAAAGCATAAAAAATAATTTATGGAAAGCAAATTTATAATCAATAAACCAATAATTACGGAAAAATCGCTCAAAGATGCAACGAATGGAATTTTTACTTTCGATGTAGATAGGAATGCGAAAAAGCCACAAATAAAAAAAGCGATCGAGGAAATATTTAAGGTTCATGTGAGGGCGGTTTCGACTAATATAGTGAAAGGAAAAAAGAGAATGGTGGGTAGAAAACGATTGGCTTCAACAGAACCTGATAAAAAAAAGGCTAGAGTTAGACTAGCCAAAGGCGAAAAAATTGATTTATTTGAAGTTGGCCAAACAACATGATGCAAGTAACAAAATTTCATCCTGAGAAAACACTTAAATTCATATTGCCGAAAACGTCCGGACGAAATTCTACTGGTCATATAACAGCCAGACACATTGGAGGCAGGAGTAAGCGTTTTTATAGAATGATCGATTTTAAAAGAGATAAATTAGATGTTTCTGGAAACGTTATGGCTATAGAATATGACCCAAATAGGAATGTTGATATTGCTCTGGTCTATTACAAAGACGGAGACAAACGCTATATTCTCACTCCACTTGGGTTATCTGTAGGGGATACGGTAATATCAGGTCGTGATGTAGAGACAAAAACAGGAAATAGTATGCCATTATCGGCAGTTCCCGTTGGAACCTCGATACATAATATAGAACTAACAAAGGGCAGAGGCGGCCAGATAGTCAGAGGAGCCGGTACTATGGCTACAGTATTGGCAAAAGAAGGCAGATTTGTTCATGTGAAGCTTCCCTCTGGTGAAGTACGGAAGATTATGGGAGATTGTTTTGCTACTGTAGGACAATTAGGTAATATTGATGTCAAATCGACACCACTTGGAAAAGCGGGCAGAGCAAGGAATTTCGGAAGTAGACCAAAGGTCCGTGGAACTGCACAACATCCCGGTTCACATCCTCACGGAGGAGGAGAGGGAAGAAGTGGAGAGGGAATGCACGCTAAGACCCCTTGGGGAAAGCTAGCCCGCGGAGTTAAAACTAGAAAGAAAAGAAAATTTAGTAATAGATACATATTGACTAGAAGGAAGTAAAGTAATTAAAAATGCAAATAGGAAAATTAAAAATTAATGTAAGATATATAAAATTTTACCTTAATTTTGATTTTTGATTTTTAAATTTTAAATTAAATATATGAGTAGAAGTTCGAAAAAAGGACCATTCATAGATCAAAAATTATTAAAGAAAGTAATTTTGAAGAAAAATGCTGGAGATAACACTCCAATTAAAACATGGGCGCGTGCCTGTCAGATACCGCCAGAATTTGTTGGACAAAAATTTGCTATACACAACGGGAAAAATTTTATAGAAATTTATATTACAGAGACAATGGTTGGGCATCGCTTAGGGGAGTTTGCTGCGACAAGAACTTTCAGAGGTCACGGCCAAGTTACCAAGAGGATACTTGAGAAGACATAAGTAATAATATGGAAATAACTAGCAATTCAAAATATTTGAGAATTTCAAACAAAAAATTACAGGGGGTAGCCCAGGCGGTAAAAGGTCTTGCTCCACAACAGGCAATTGACCGCTTACTGCTTGCGCCAAACAAAGGAGGAGATTTACTTGCAAGTGTTATAAAAACAGCTCTTTCAAACGCGACAAATAATCTTAAATTAGAAGCTTCAACTCTTCGGATTTCTAGAGTCGAGTTGGGAAAGGGTCCAGTTTTTAAAAGATTTCAACCAGTATCGAGAGGTATGGCACACCAGATTAAGAAAAGAACAAGCCATATTAAAGTAGTGTTGACAGAAGTTAAAACCACATCCGCGGTAAAAGTTGAGAAAAAAAAGTCCGAAGAACAAAAGATTGGTCAGAAAGAGGAAGTTAAAAGTTAAAGCTCAAAAGTTAAAAGTATCACCGCAAATGCGGGATCCCGCTGAGGCGGGACAAGTTAAAAGTCAAAACTTTAAGAATTATCAATTTTTAATTTTTGAATTGAAATTTTGCATTTTGAATTTTTAATTTTAAATTTCTAAAGTATGGGACATAAAATTCATCCTAAAGGATTTAGATTGGGTAACGTCTTTACCTGGGAGTCGCGCTGGTTTGCACAAAATAAACAGTATAAAGATTTTGTAGTAGAAGATAGTATTATACGAAAAATGTTACTATCCAAACTGCGACAAGCTGGTATAACAAAGGTAGAAATAGAGCGTTCGATCAACAAAATAAACATTACAATTCATGTAGTTAGGCCAGGTATGGTAATTGGCCGTGGAGGGCAAGGTATGGAAGAACTCAAAAAATATATCGAAAATATGTTAATAGTCCATAGGAAGCAAAAAGGATTATTAGACAAGAAAGCAACCCTTAAACTTGATTTAAGAGTAGAACCTGTAAAAGAACCAAATCTATCTGCCTATTTTATGGCAACACAAATTGCAGATCAATTGGCTAGAAGACTACCACACAAAAGAGTGGTTGGTTTTGCCTTGGATAAAATGATGAGTTCCGGAGCCAAAGGGGCGAAAATCATTTTATCTGGTAGAATTGGCGGAGCAGAAATATCCAGGCGAGAAACATATAAGAAGGGCTCAATACCTTTATCAACCATCAGAGAAGAAATAGATTTTGTGGCTGTACCGTCTCTAACCAAATCAGGATACATTGGAGTAAAAGTATGGATATGTAAGTAATTAAAAATGCAAAGTGGAAAATTAAAAATTAATGTAATATATATAATTTTTTACCTTAATTTTGAATTTTGATTTTTAAATTTTAAATTAAATACTATGTTAGTACCAAAAAGAGCGAAATATAGAAAACAATTTAGGGGTAAAATGCGTGGTCGCGATATCAGAGGTAGTAAAATTTCTTTCGGTGAGTTTGGCCTGAAAGCACTATCTGCTGGATGGATTTCTACTCGTCAAATAGAAGCTGGAAGAAGAGTTTTGACTAAATATACTCAAAAAGGTGGAAGAGTTTGGATCAGAATATTTCCTGATAAACCTATTTCTGATAAACCGCCTGAAGTACGTATGGGTGGCGGTAAAGGAGATGTTGTAGATTATGTGGCTGTCGTGCGACCAGGAAGAATTCTTTTTGAAATGGGAGGCATACCCAAAGATTTGGCTTTCGAAGCAATGCACTCAGCGGGTTCCAAATTGCCTATAAAAACCAAATTTTTAATGCGGGAATCTTTATGAAACGAAGTGAATTTAAAGATCTATTGTCAAAATCAGAAAGTGAACTAAATAAATTGCTTGTTGCCTATAGGCAGGATTTGGGAAAATCAAAGATTGGTATAAAATCATCTAAATCCAAAAAGGGAAGCGAACTTGTGGAAAGCAGAAAAACTATTGCTCGAATTCTAACAATATTAAAACAGAAGAAGACTACCAATCTATGATCCAATCGGGGCTTCGACTGAGCTGCGCCGAAGTCTAAACTCAGGATCATAGTGAGGCAAATCGAACTATGAAAAATATAATTGGTAAAGTTGTCTCAAATTCGATGTCGAGTACTTTGGTTGTAGAAGTTGTTAAGTCCAGGCTGCATCCTTTGTATAAAAAAATAATTCGCAAAACTAAAAGATACAAAGTTCACCATGAAGATCCTAGTGTAAAAGTTGGTGACCTAGTCAAGATTAGGGAGACGAGGCCGATTTCAAAAGAAAAACACTATAAGTTAATTAAATGATTTTAAAAATATGTTACAACTTCGTTCAATTGTACATGCAGCAGACAACACAGGAGGTAACAGATTATCAGTTATCCAAGTTTCTGGCAAAGGAAATAAGAAAATTGCTTTTATTGGTGATATTGTTACCTGTGTGGTAAAAAAAGCAGACCCTGAAGCAATTGTGAAAGATCATGAAATAGTAAAGGCAGTTATAGTACGAACTAGAAAAGAGAAAAGACGAAAAGACGGATCATATATTCGATTTGACGACAATGCCGTTGTAATTATCGATAATGCAAAGGATAAAAATCCCAGAGGGACGAGAATTTTTGGACCAGTTGCTCGGGAGTTGAAAGATTTCGGATTTAACAAAATTGTATCAATGGCAAGCGAGGTCTATTAAATATAGAACAATAAGTGACAACAAGTGACTACTTAGTGACAACTTATTGACAGGTTATAGAGCAGTCATTGATGGTCATTTATAGTCATTAGATAGTCATTTAGTTGTAGAAAATAGAACTATGAAATTAAAAAAAGGCGACCAAGTCATAATTACAGTTGGAAAAGACAAAGGCAAAAAGGGCAAAATTGAAAAAATTTTTGCCAAAAATCAAACTGTCTTTCTGCCAGGTCTAAATAAATTTAAAAAACATCTAAAAAAACAAGACGAAAAACGTCCTGGTGGTATTATCGACTTTGTTCGACCGCTACCAATTGCCAATGTTGCATTAATATGTCCGAAATGCGGCAAACCAACTCGAGTTGGATATGAGCTGAAAAATGATCGAAAAGTAAGAGTCTGCAGAAAATGTGACTCTGTTATTTAAAAATATGTCTAAACTATACCAACATTACAACAAAGTAGTAAAGGGTCAGCTTGCGGATGAGTTGAAAATAAAAAATGCTATGGCTGTGCCAAAAATATTAAAAGTTGTCATAAATACTGGTTTAGGGGAAAGCTTAGCAAATAAAAAAGTTATTGAAACCATGAGGGCTCAAATTGCCTCAATTTCAGGACAAAAACCAATTGTGACCCGGGCCGCGGCTGATATATCTACATTTAAACTGAGGAGAGGTGACCCGATTGGAATAAAGGTAACGCTAAGAGGCAAGAGAATGTATGATTTTATCGAGAAATTGGTTAAAATTGTACTTCCGAGAATTAGAGATTTTCGGGGAGTACAAGACCGAGGTTTTGACAAACAAGGTAATTTTACTTTGGGGTTTACCGAGCAAATAGTATTTCCTGAAATTGAATATAGTCAAATAGATAAAATACGAGGACTTGAAATTTCCTTTGTCACAACAGCAAAGGCCAAAAAAGAGTCCAAAAGATTGTTAGAGCTTATGGGTATGCCCTTTAAGAAAGAAGGTGCTAGGCACTAGGCACTAGGTATTAGAAAGAATAAAATGACCAAATCAAAATGCAAAAAGCAAAATGCAAAATAAAGGTAAATTATATAAACATTTCATTAATTTTTAATTTTTAACTTTAAATTTTTAATTTGAGCGAAGCGCCTATGGCCAAAGTATCAGACATAATTAAATTTAGAAAAAAACAGAAATTCAAAGTAAGACAAGTGAACAGGTGTCAACTCTGTGGTAGAGCAAGGGGATATATGAGAAAGTTTGGTTTATGTAGGCTATGTTTTCGAGAAATGGCTCATAAAGGGGAATTACCAGGAGTGTTAAAAGCAAGCTGGTAATTAACCATAGAACCAAGAACTCAGAAGTTAGAACAAAAAAATTATGATGACAGATCCGATTGCTGATTTACTTATACAAATAAAAAATGGGTATATGGCTCGGAAAAATAAGATTGTGGTTTCTCATTCTAAGGCGAAAGAGGCCTTAGCCGCTCTATTGAGCAACGTTGGATATTTAGGAAAAGTAGAGATAAATAGAAAAGATAAAGGAAAACCAGCAATCGCAATAGAGTTAGTATATCGGGATTCTAAGCCCAAAGTGAATCAGATTATTAATGTAAGCACTCCCGGCCGGCGTGTTTATGTGAACCGCCGAAATATCCCAAGAGTACTTGGTGGACTCGGAATTACTGTTATTTCTACCCCATCCGGTCTGATGATTGATAGTCAGGCGGCAAAATTGGGACTGGGCGGAGAAGTGATATGCAAGATATGGTAATAGTAAATATCAAATATAAAATATCAAATATCAAATATACAGATCAAATATAAAATATATATAATATTTAATTTTTAATATTTCATATTGACCGAATGATAATGAGGGAACATGTCTCGTATAGGTAAAAAACCAATTAGTATTGAAAAAGGAGTAACAGTATCCATTGAGAACGGAATTGTTCACTTTTCTGGCTCTCGTGGTCAATTAGATATTACTTTGGGTGATGGGGTCAGGGTAAAACAGACAGATAGTAATCTAGTTGTTTCCGTAGCAAATGAGGAAAGTAGGCCACTGCAAGGATTATTTCGGACTCTTTTAAATAATGCCATAATAGGAGTAACTGGTGGATGGACAAAAAAATTAGAGTTAGTAGGGGTTGGGTTTAGAGCGGAAAGCACAGGTAGCGAGCTTACTTTAAATGTTGGTTTTTCCCACTCTGTAAAGATAAAAGCTCCGAGTGGAATTACATTCACTGTTTCTGAAAATAAAATTACAGTCTCAGGTGCAGATAAGTATTTAGTGGGGGAGACTGCGGCTAAAGTTAAGGCAGTTAAACCACCGGAACACTATAAAGGAAAAGGTATCCGGTATGAGGGAGAAATAATTCGCAAGAAAGCTGGTAAAGCTGCAAAAGTGGTTGGAGGAGCAGCAACCAAATAACTACTTATATGGGAAAATTACCTTTAACAAAAAGAGCTAGGAGAAAAATTAGAGTTAGAAGTAAAATAAATGGGACAAAGAGCCGACCTAGACTTTCTATATTTCGTTCGACTCATTATATTTACGCCCAACTTATTGATGATAGCGGTAAAGTAACAATTGTTTCGGCAAGCGAAAAAGAGCTCCCTGGAAATGTTGTTAATGAAGGGAAAATAGAGAGGGCGAAATTGGTAGGAAAACTACTGGCGCAAAAAGCCGGCAAAATAAAAATATCTGCAGCTATTTTTGACAGAAACGGATACCTATATCATGGACGTGTAAAAGCATTAGCAGAGGGTGCACGCGAGGGAGGATTGAAATTTTAAGAAGCTTAGAAGCTTGGAAGGTTGCGTAAATTAATATGAATAATGAGCTCGTAGAAAAAGTAATACAAGTAAATCGTGTCTCAAGAAAAGTAACTGGAGGAAACAAAATAGGTTTCTCAGTTCTTATGATTGTAGGAGACAAAAAGGGAAAGGTCGGAGTTGGTCTGGGGAAGGCTTCAGATGTAGCCTCGGCTGTAAGAAAAGGGGTAGCCTATGCCAAAAAACATTTTATACGCGTACCTATGGTTGCTACCACTATTCCTCATGAGATTCTTATCAAAAAGGGAGCGGCAAAAATTTTACTTAAGCCCGCACCTGCCGGAACTGGTATTCGGGCGGGGGGAGCTGTGAGAGCAGTTGTGGAAGCAGCAGGAATTAAAGATATAGTTTCAAAAATTTTGGGTACTGACAACAAAGCTTCAAATGTTTATGCTACGTTTTCAGCTTTGTCGAAACTGGAGTCTCTAAATCTATATGACAAAACTAAATAATCTTTCAAAAATTACAAAAAATAAGAAAAAGCGTATCGGACGAGGTGCAGGCTCAGGCCGAGGTAAAACCGCAGGCCGTGGTACTAAAGGTCAGAAATCACGCGGGAAAATTCCGGCAACACTTGGTGCAGGTGGAGTAGCTTTCCTGAGACGGCTGCCTCTTTATCGAGGAAAATATAGAAATAAGCCCTTGAGGCGCAAATCGATAGTAGTAAACTTAAAATATCTTAATATTTTGCCTAAAAATTCTATCGTAACTTTAGATTTACTTATTGATAGTCATATTGTCGACGAAAAGCAAGCAAGAGTATTCGGAGTTAAAATACTTGGAGAAGGTGAAATTAAAATCCCTCTTATTATCCAAATTCCTAGCTCAGTTGGGGCTGGGATTAAAATAAAAAAAGCTGGGGGAAAAATAGAATATGAAGCAATCAAAAGAAAATGAATAAATACCTTAGCCCAATTGTTAATGCATTTAAAACCCCCGATTTAAAACGCAAAATTCTTTTTACAGCTTTTATTTTTTTTGTATTTAGATTATTTGCTCACATACCTGTACCTGGAGTAGATCTTATTAAACTTCGTAGCCTTTTTGCCCAAAATGAATTTTTGGGACTTCTTGATATATTTTCAGGTGGAACTCTTGTAAATTTTTCAGTTATGGCTATTGGTCTTAACCCATATATCAATGCTTCCATTATCATGCAACTTTTAACAGTTGTTTTTCCTAAGCTTGAGGAACTTTCCAAAGAGGGTGAGTTTGGACGGGAAAAAATAAATCAATACACTCGATTTCTGACAATTCCACTTGCCCTTGTCCAGTCGATAGGTATGTATGCACTCCTTCGTAGCGGCGGCATCATCCAAACCCTATCTCCTCTAACTCTTGTATCGTTGATAGCTACAATGACTGCAGGAACTGTACTAATCATGTGGTTAGGTGAACTCATTTCTGAATTTGGAGTTGGCAACGGAATTTCTCTTCTTATTTTTGCCGGAATTGTAGGTAGGCTGCCCGTTATTGCCGGACAAACACTCACGATTGTAAATCAACAGTTACTTTTTAATGTTTTACTATTCATCGTATTAGGATATATAGTGATTGCCGCAATTGTTTTTATAAATGAAGCAGTTAGACAAGTACCTGTATCTTATGCCAAGAGAATTAGAGGTAACAAAGTTTATGGGGGAGCTACAAATTATCTGCCACTTAGACTTAATCAAGCAGGAGTGATTCCTATTATCTTTGCAGTTTCGATAGTACTTCTGCCACAACTTCTGGGACGATTTGCGGAGCAAATACCAAATCAATTCTTATCTTCTGTCGCTGCCACAATAGTTTCGATATTTAATACAAATGGCATAGTTTATAATCTTACATACTTCGTCCTTGTTATAGGATTTACATATTTTTATACAGCGATTACCTTTAACCCTACTAAAATCGCGGGTGAGATCCAAAAGTATGGAGGCTTTATTCCAGGAATAAGGCCAGGTACTCCTACCGCCAACTATTTAAATTTCATTTTAACCCGAATAACTCTAGCTGGAGCTTTGTTTCTAGGGCTCATTGCAATACTTCCGGCTCTTGCTCAAGGTGTAACAGGAGTGAGCGCATTAACTATTGGAGGAACCAGTATTCTTATAGTGGTAAGTGTAGTACTAGAGACTGTTAAGCAACTTGAAGCACAGCTTGTTATGCGCAGTTACGAAGGCTTCCTGAAATAAGACGCGAATATACGCAAATACTCAAAACAATTCTATAAATATTGGTATTGATTCTCATGATGAGTATTATTTTTGAAAGTAAATCCCAATTCGCGAATATACGCGAATATTTGATAAATCTGTTGACGCATTCGCATTAATTCGTGTTTTTCTATGCATATAGTTATCTATGGTCCTGAAGGTTCTGGCAAAGGGACTCAAGCCAAACTTCTCTCTGGCAAGCTCGGAATTCCTGTTTATACCACTGGTGACTTAGTTAGAGAAGCAGCAACAAACGATAAAGGAAGTATTGGTGATTTGGCAAGAAAAGTTCTTCGTGAGGGGGACTATCTTTCAGATGCCGAAATGTGCCAACTTTTAGAAACTAAAATTAAAAAAAGTGACACAGGAGGAGGTTTTATACTAGATGGGTTTCCCAGAAGTCTACCACAAGCCCGATTTCTCATGGATCTTGGCGCCAAATTAGGATTCCAACTCAATGCCGTAATTTACCTTAAACTAGATAATGCAGCATCCCTCGAGAGATTAAAAAAGAGAAAAAGAAAACTTTACGGAACAAGTTCAATCTTACATGACGATCCAGAAAGAATTAAAAAAAGATTGAAAATTTATAAAGGCCTTGAAAAAGAATTACTGGATTTTTTCAGGAAAAAGAACCTTATTCTGGAAATAGATGGAAACAGATCTATAGATGAAGTACATAGAAATAT
>Ga0213870_1000830_pt1 | contig 14437 bp, 11 predicted proteins | sample WICALVC2017_Meta_FD_160119 | JGI IMG/M metagenome (GOLD analysis project Ga0213870, IMG submission 160119) | Freshwater microbial communities from subterranean cave lake in Wind Cave National Park, South Dakota, United States - WICALVC2017 | ecosystem: Environmental > Aquatic > Deep subsurface >... | reverse complement strand
CAATTGATGACAGCCCTGTTGTTCCTTATACTGTTGCTCCGGAAGTCAAATCTGTTGGCCGCAATTATTGTCTGCCCAAAAACGAATATAACAAAACTGTAGTTTTCCAAAATATCTATGAGCTTTGTGAAGAGATTGGAATTAAATTACGCCGGCTGCATAAAAAAGCCCGCACGATTGGTATATCTTTAAAAGGAAATTTTAGCGTTCACGGACGAAAAACTTATCAACAATATTTCGATACAGGAAAAGAAATTTTTTCTTCGTGTCTTTCTCTTTCTCTTTCGTGTTCCCACTTGTTTCGTGCTCCCACTTGTCAAGTGGGAGCACGGTATATGTTCGCAAGTGGAAGCTCAGCATATGTAAGGCAAATTAACGTTTGGGTTTCAAATTTGGAAGACAGAGAAAATGTGCAACAATCTCTTTTTGATTCTTCAAAGAAGAGCTCTTTACAACAAACAATAGACTGTATTAACGATCGTTTTGGCGACCACACAATCCGAAACGCTTTTCTCCTTTATTCAGACAAACTAACCACAGTCCCCAATGGCTATATGGCGGATAAATATGAGAGAACTCAATTAGCAAACACTTTTGTTTAGTGTTTACTTTCGCAGGCTGCGGCGAAGGACAGAGATCTTATGCGCAGACGAATTTTGCTTCTTCTAACACGGATTGTTTTTTATCTTCGGTCAAGTTTAAGAGATTAAGACTTTGCGAGACATTTTTACAAAGAACGATATGGTTGTCCAATAATTGTTGTTTTTGATTTTGAGACAGAGTTGTTAGTACTGTGATGGGATGGAGTCTTGATTTCTCTATTAAATCTCTTAGTCCCTCATTTGCCGGATAATTCCAGCTGATAACTTTCATGTTGTTGCATATGGCATAGTCAAGCGCATCGTTTGTAATTCTGGTATTGGTTACAAGCCAAGCATCATTAAAATGATAAATATCTTTTAGATCGTCAAAACGCGCTTTGGTGTATAAAGAGACGTGCACTTGAGTATGAATGCCTACACTATTGTGAAACTTACACTCAATTATTGATTTTATGTTGTTCTTTTGAGCAACAATATCTATTTCATGTTTTACACACTTACCATTTAAGATTTGTCTTACATCTGTTTTATACCCTTCGGACTTTAATATTTCCGCAACATAATCTTCAAATGGATAACCAGTTGGACCGAATTCCATAATCGCATGTTTAAGTCTATATTTGGTTCGATTAAAAGGTTGAGATGATTTATCCAAAAATTCTGATATATGGTGGTAGATCTTCGAGGTAGGTATATTGTCGTAGAGTTTTGTTTTAATATGATCAAGAGCCAAATTTTGAATATTTTCCGGTATTCCAGCCCTTTGAATAGAAAATTGCAGTTTTTTCTCGCTAAATGGTTCTTTCTCACCTGTTGCCTTAAGTACGTACATGTTTTTATAATATAGCTTTAAGATTTATTTGACAAGGTCTTGTTTTTTAAAAGCTATAAAATTATCAATTATTAAAACTTCAACATAGTTTTTATCATTTTTGATTTCTTCTATCATCTTGTATTGAGCTTTAAGAGACGGTTGAGCAAAATGGTCGTCTAAGAGAAAAATAACAAAATCAGCCCTGTCTATACCAAGAGGGACATTGTAAATTTTTTGTCTTTGTGTTAAGTGAGATCCAACGTTATTTGTTGCTGCTACGCTATATTCGGGCGGAATAGATGAGATAAATTTTTCAATCGCGTTTTTGTTTTTTTGAGGTTTAGTAAACATATCAATGTTTGGCGATTTGGAAAAAGGAAGAGGACCAAAAAGATACGCTGAATAACAAGTAACAATTAACAAGTAACAAGTAACTAAGACGTTGGGTAGTTTAGGAAACCATGTTTTAATCTTTGTGACGCCATATATTGCAGCAATAAAAATGAATGGAGCAATTGTTGCAGAGTATTGATAGTATATCTGGTGAAGTCGGGGGTTGTTGCTTAATAGATTTATAAATAAATCTGGTATAGCAAAAACCAGAAGAATAGGAGAAAGAAGAGAAAGAAATCCTAATGGAAGAAATAATTGTTGTAGATAATGCAGTTGATCTTTCTGAAAGATAGCTGATAATGCCTTTCCTGGGGAAAGTAAAATATTTTTTACAATATTTGTTGGAGAGTCGCCAAAATCGGAATAGTAAGAGAGAGCGAAATGCTCAGATCCCAAGGCATTTGGAATAGCGTGCCAGATGAGAAAATAGAATATAATTAATGATGAGATAAGCACGGATATTCCTAAGATTCTTTTGCTCTTGTGATAAAAAAATATGTAAATGCCAAAAAGCGCTACAATAATCCATACCTGTTCTTTTGTAAGTCCCGCAAGTATTGCAAGGACTAAGGACAATAAATATTTTTTATTAAGTAAAAAGTAGAAAGTTCCAAGCAAAAACGTTGTAGCGAGTGTTACTGGATGAAAATCATAAAGATTAGTATATTGAACTGCCGGGTTAAGCAAAAAAATGACCGCAAACACGAGAGAAAGATTCTTGCTCTTGATGGTATTACTTGCAATTTTATAAACAAAAACAGCGCCGAATGCAAGAACAATGGTTTGTATCAAAAGAAGCATTCTTGGGTCTTCCCACAGAAGATAAAAAGGAGCAAGGAGTATAAGTATAAAATCTGCGTGGAAAGCAAGACGTGATACAATTTCGATTCCATTTGGGTCAGTTAATTCAAATATTCGTCCGTGAACAGTGTTCCAAACAGTTTGATCCATGTTTCCCAAATCAAACCGCCCTGCGTAAAAATTGTCGTACCTAAGCCAACTTGTTCCTGTAAAGTACAAAAAGTAGACAGTTATAAAAAATCCTAGTATAATTTCTTGTTTGTGATTGGCTATTAAATTTTCAAGAGTATTTACAAATTTGCTTTTCGTTTTCTTCCAAAAATAGGTAAAAATCAAAAACAAAAGTTCGGAGAGAATCAAGACTATTCGGGCAAAAATAGACCCTGCTCCTGCGACACCTATGGTTACAAATTTAGAAAGCTCAACTATCATTATAGACTCCCTAACGCCCAAACCCATGGGTACAATAAAAGAAAGATATCCAACAAGAAGCGCAAATACCGCAAAAGCAGAAATCTCAAGGGAAAATTCGGGGGATATAAAGATAATTGACGCAACTGTTAGATATGTTCCAAATCCAAATAGAAACAAATATAGAAGGGAAACTAGTAGAATATAAATATTTGTTTTTGAGGAGAAGTTAGGGAAAAGGGATTTTATTTTAGAAAGAATTTTTCCCTTTATGTATTTTGTTAACAAAGAGTGGTTAATAAAAAGTACGGTTGAGAACAACAATATCATAATCAATACAACGAAAAAAAAATCAGGAATGTTAAAAGGTAAAACTTTAGGATAAATTAAAATACCAAACATTGAAATAATAAAACAGGCAAGCAAAAAAGATTCAGTTTCAATAATGAGCGCCTTTACTGTTATTTTTGCAGGAACATTAATGTTTGAAAAAAGTGAGGCTCTGCTTAAAAATGGCCATAATTTTCCCGGAACAAATCTTCTTAACTCAGATATTTCCCACAAATACGACAAATTTCTTTGAGGCAAATCGTAGCCTTGTTCTTTAAGTATAGTTTTCCAAACATATGTACGGGCAAAATAAAATAGAAGAAAAAAGATGATGGCGGATAAGAGCAAAACTGGGTTCAATTTGTTTAGGTTCGAAAGCACTGCAGTTTCGTTTGAAACAATTATTTTTCCAACATATAATAAAGCGACCGCCGAAAGCGGCCACCCAATGGCGAATTTAAGAAATCGCATGCGCGCCCTGCAGGAGTCGAACCCGCAACCCCCTCGTCCGAAGCGAGGTGCTCTGTCCATTGAGCTAAGGGCGCATCAAGCTAATTATAGATGAATTTTGGCAAACACTCAAGATTGAGTAGACTAGACTCGCCAGGTACCGTACGGTACCTGGCTTCGCAAGGTCTCACCTTGCGAGGCATTAGAAATAGAAATTAGAGATTTAACATGCCCAAGGTGCGCAGCCGAGATTCAAGATGGTTGCGCAGCTCTTCCCTTTGGTCTTTTCTATAGGAAATCTTGTTACCCGTGCCGTAAATCCCAACAGGCGATCCTTCGATAATATCAGCCGTTTTTATTCCGCCTTTAGCTTTACCCGTCCATCGCAATCCTCTTATTTCACCAATAAGCTTGCTAACTGATGCATACTCTTCAGATTTAAGCTGAGTAGTATTGGGGAGTTTTTCTCCTTTTGGCCCGGCAATTTGTCTTACTGGGTTTATTCTAAGATCATCAAGATTGCGATCAACCCGAAGAATATCAATTGCATTTAGTTGGTCTATCCTTGCAATGATGCGATAGCAGACTATTCTTTCTTGCCCATTTTTATCTTTTATTTTATTCGCAAATTTTGCCTGTGGCAATTTTTCCCTTGCTAAAGATTCAGAGATAAAATACATCTGATGAGTCCATACATACAATCCTGCTTTTTTTGCGACTGTGCTTAAGTCAATCGCAAGGCCAGCCTGCTTTAACACTTGATATTGTCTATGATTCCTAATTTTATCAAGAAGGCTTTGTATTTCCTCGTCTGTTGCATCAAGATTTCTAAGGCCTTCAAATTGAGGCAAGATGAGATTTATTTTTCTTCCAAGTTCATATCCCCAAGACTTAAGAACAGGCCTTGCGTTGATGAGTTGACTCGTAGTGTAATCTTTTTTAAGCTCCTCAAGATTTGCTCCTTGGTCAAGTCTTCGTGCGATCTTAAGGCTTATGCCGCCACGTGCCTCTGATTTTCTTTGTCTTGAGCCAAGAGTCAAAGGTTTTGCAAAATCAAAAGACTCAAAAGGAAAGCGATCACGTGATGGGTCATCTGCAGCTTCGTGAAGACTTCTAACTGCTCTTTTAATAATTGTCCGAGCAGCTTCTCTTGTGAGATTCCCGTTTCTTCTGCCTATTTCCTTAAGGGTCTCTTCACCGAGGACATAATCCCAAACCATCCCTAGATTTCTCTCCAATGCTTGAAGATCTGTAAACTTACCTGGTTGGGGATAATATATGCTTTTGTCTGAATAATCCGGCTTTTCGCCTGGCGGGTAGGTTCTTACAGCTGCAACAGCGCCTTCTGAGAGAAAACGCCTTAAGTTGTCAAAGCTTTTTCCCACAATCGGTCTTTTATCTTCATGAGCAAATAAGTGCGATCCTTCAAATTGTGCAAGTTTTTCATGGTTTGTCATGGAGAGAATTATACTAGAAATGAGCATATAGTACAACTCAATTATTCATTTGTAACTACTTACTCTGTTTGACAAAAGCATATCAGACTGAATCAGAGATTGCTTCTCCGTCAGCTGACGGATCGCAATGACAAGTTTGTGTCAAGAAGCGTGAATAATTACATTAGAGAATTATCTTGTTTTTCGGGGTAGGAATTTTAGGGCGTTGAGTTTTCTTTTTATAATGACATACGTTAATCCAGTCGGGATAAGAATTAATAACCATGCCAGATTTATTCTGATTCCTTTATTTTTACTATCTTTATATGTTGGGTCTTCGCTAATAATATTGAACGTTGTACCGCTCGAGACACCCGCAACTATTACTTGCTGATTACTCCCACCGCTACTATTTGTTTGTGGGTTTAAACTAACATTTGACGCTGGGATTGAAACAGGATTATTAGAAACACTGTTGTTAGATGAGGAACTATTATTGTTCGATTGGTTGAAATTTGAACCTCCAACGTTATTGTTTGACTGAGAATTAGATGATGGTTGTGTAGCTGCATTAGCTGTTTGATTATTGTTTTGTTCAGCAGCTGGCTTATTTTTATTAGATCCAGGGGTAACAAAATCTCCAATCCAGCTTCCAAAAACGTTAACGACTGTTACAAACAATTTTCCGTTTCCGATTATATTGTTATTTACAAAGTTGACTATATTTGCAACGATTTTTGCATCACCGGTTGTAATCGTTGAATCCCCGCCGGTATTGTTGCTCGCCGTGTTTCCTCCTGTATTAGCAGACAAATTAAGGTTATTAGTGATTACTGCGTTATTTGTCTGAGCAATGGTATTATTGTTGGATTGGTTTACCGATGCATTATTGGTTGAACCCGACCCGTTTCCTGAATTTATTGCTGTTATTTCCCCGTTTTCGTCTATTACAAATTCCGTGCCAGCCGATCCAGCGTAATTTGCTCCGTCGGCTGCTCCCAAAATACTTCCTATCCACTGTCCTGCTTCGTTAACCAAAACAAGCCAGATATCTCCTCCGATTAAATTCATGTTGGCAACGTTTAGGACTTGAGCAATAACGTCGGTATCTCCGGTTTCGATCGTTGAGTTCCCGTTTGTATTGCCAGATGCCTCATTTCCCCCAGTAGTTGTTGCTAAAAGCAAATTGTTTTCTATATACGCATCGTTATACTGGAAGGTTGAATCGGAATTTGTCTGGTTTACTGTTGCGTTGTTTGTCGAGTCCGAGCCGTTTTCGGCGTTTGCGACAGTTACATCCCCGCCGCAGGTTGAGCAGGAAAGAGCGCTTTCGGGAAAAAGTATGTCTCCTGTCAAATCTCCGAATATATTCACAACTCCAAAGACTACATTTCCCGAAAGATTGTTATTTGCAAATGTCAGTAAATTAGCGGCTACATTTGCATCTCCTGTTTCGATTGTTGAATCCCCTCCTGTGTTGGCACTTGTGGAGTTGCTGCCCGAATCCGAGTCAAGCGTAAGATTAGTTTCAACTGACGCGTCGTTAGTTTGGAAAGTATTAGTATTGGATGTGTCGTTAACAGCTGCGTTATTTGTAGAATCCGATCCGTTGCCGGAGTTTTGTGCTAAAATTGAGTCTTCCTGACTACATCCCAAGATACAGCCTGCTCCAAAATCCAGAATTATATCTCCTATTTGATCGTCGGCAATATTAAACTGCGAAACCATTATTCCATCTACATTTGTATTGACACCTGTTATTACTGTTGCGCTAGAATTTGCATCCCCTGTATTTATCATTGTGTTTCCTACATTGTTATCCGAGGCATTATTTCCGCTTGTGGATGATTGGTTAAGATTGTTTCCAACTATAGCGCTATTATCCTGAAATGTGTTGTTGTTTCCTGATAAAGAAACCGAACCGTTGTTGGTAGAATCTGTTCCGTTTCCGGAATTTACAAGTCCCACACTATTTTCATCCCCCCCCACACCCAAATTGTTGGTATTTGTATTTCCTAAAGTTGTTATTGCTCCTGTTGTGTTTGCATCACCAGTATCTATGGAGGTGTCGCCGACATTTCCGGAATCATTAATTCCTGTTTGTTCTTGATCCTGTGTCGTTGTTTCTTGGCTTTGTGAATCAGCGTTTTGATCCTCCCCACTTGTTTGCTCTTCTGTCGCAGTAGGGGTTGGGTCAGGTGCCAAAGCCTCTTCAAGAGTCGGAGCAGTGGGCGTCTCGGGAGCACTTGGAGTCTCGGGAGCCGTGGGCAAAGATGGTTCCTCTACAGTTATTTCGGGCGCCGGAGGGGGTGTAGACGCGCTTGGAATCTCAAAAGCCATTACAGGAGGTGCCTTTGCAAAAAGCAGTACTACTACTATTAATATCGATATATATTTTTTAATTTTCATTTTTAAAATCTAAAATCTGCGGACAGTCCCAAGTTTTAAATTTTTCAGCCATAGGCTGATCCGCCTTTGGCGGAAAAGTCCTGGCTGTAGGGAGCCCTGTCGAAGTGCCAACAGGACACCCTACAGACCAAAGATCAGCCTAGCAAACCAAGAAGAGCCAAGAGTTCACTTAAACTTAGAGAAAACTCTACGTCAAAGTTAAAATCTGGCCATTCAAAGTCTGAATCGCCACCGAGCACGTTGACATTGCCGGAGTTGTTTACATCCACATCTACATCGGCATCGCCGGTTTCGATAGATGGATCACCATCTCCTTCTGCAGTGTTGTCTTCGTTATCGTTGTTTCCTGTATCGGCATCTAGATCGTCTAGATCATTGTCTATGTAAGCATCATTATCCTGAAATGAGCCTTCCTCTCCTTGGTTAAAGGAAAGCCAGGCATTTATATCATTATCAGAATCTGTGCCATTTCCGTCTATTTTTGCCAACAGGTCTTCAAGAAGACATCCACAGTTTACGTCTGCCCAGTTGAAGTTTACAGCGTTATCAACATCAACATCTACATTGGCATCACCGGTTTCGATAGTTACATCTCCACCCGTGTTGTCCTCTGCGTCATTGTCTCCAGTGTCTGCATCAACATCTACATCATTGTGGATGTATGCACTGTTGTTCTGGGCCAACAATACAGAGTTATCAAGCCAGAGTTTGATTGTGTTGTCGCTGTTGCTTCCGTTGCCAAGTATTCGAAGACTAATGTCTCCGTTTTGTCCTGAGCTTCCAACTTGCGCCCAGTTAGCATTTGCTGTTGTTGCAAGAGAAACAGATACATCGGCATCACCGGTTTCGATAGTTACATCTCCACCTGTGTTGTCCTTTGCGTCATTGTTTCCAGTGTCTGCATCAACATCAACATCATTTTTGACGTATGCATAGTTATCCTGGAAAACACCCGTATCGGTCGTTAAATTCAGATTGGCATCATTATCAGAATTTGTGCCGTTTCCCTGAATTAAGACTTCGGTATCTCCGGTTTGGCAACAATCAACATTTGCACTGTTGCTGTTGAGAGTATTGGAAACATCAACATCTACATCGGCATCACCGGTTTCAATAGAAACATCTCCACCTGTGTTGTCCTCTGCGTCGTTGTCTCCAGTGTCTGCATCAACATCAACGTTATTGCTAACGTTTGCAGTGTTGTTTTGAACAACAGTTGTTGACTGATCAAAAGAAACGTTTGCAGTGTTATCAGAGCTGCTGCCGTTTCCAGAAATCTGGATTGTTGTATCTGCAAACGCAAAGGGTGTTAATGCGTTTAATAAAATGGCTCCGGATGCTATTCCTGTTATTAACTTTCTTTTTAAATTTGTCATTATTTATTCACCCCCTTTCTTTTTACGCTAGTCCGATGTTAAGTCGGACACACTTCCTTGCTCCTCTTTTTTGTCCGCCAGCTGGCGGATCAACAAAAAAACGGAGGCCCCTCTATCCAATTCATCAACTGACGAATTATTTAGAGAAGCCTCCGTTTGCGGTCAGCTTATCTTAATAACTAATTTTAATTGTTCTAATCCTTTATATCTTATTGTTTTTTCTTTGTCAATACCCCATTTTGTGCGTCTTCAGATTGTTTTTGGTTTATTTGTATTGTTTCTTGAATATCTTCTTCACCAATATCATATTTAGTTTTTAGAATTTTCCGTACAGTTAATTGAATTACTTTACTATTTTGTACGTAAATTTCAAGACTGCCAAATGATAAAGACTTTAGAACATTTTTAATTTCATCAAGAAGTGCAGGAGAATTTTTAAGTTTTAATTTTTGATTAATCACAAGTTAATGTTGATCGATTTTTTTTCACCCTTGATTTCTCCAATATATAAGACGAATTTTTTATTTGTATCGTTAATTGGAAAACCAAGTCTTGTTGGTTTTGTAGAAATAGCTTGTATTTGTACTGGATCATTATGAATATCAGCAGCAAATCGTTCGTTTTCGCCCTCAATTGAAAGCCTAATAAAATCTCTGGTATTTATGTCAAATATATGACTGCTGTCATTTATAATTTTAAGATTAACTATAAGAAAAGTTCTTCCTTTTACTGCTGTTGCCCTTTTACCCTTAACAATAATTTCATCTTGGAGCTGAACATCGGTAATTACATATTTAAATTTCCCAACATCTACATTTTTATCGTCCTTAAGCGGAAAAGTAAATGTTTTATTTATTGATTGGGTAGATTTTGCCGCAACAACTTCTACTGACGTAGCAGTCTGTACTGATTTACCTTTAAAAAGACCAAATAATGCCACAATAAAAACTACAACAATGCTTGCGAAAGTAATTAAAATTATTGCTCGGGATATAACTCTTTTAATAAACATTTTTATTGCAACCATAAAAAATGCCCCACTAGTTGGGGGCAGTTAGAATATAACAACACTACCACAGGGATTTTTAATTGTCAATATATCAATTAGTCTGTTACGACAACAATTTTGACTAAAGCGTTGTTATTTTGTTTACTTATTTCTACTTTTACCTGCTTTTCACCGTTTGCTCCAACTAGCTTGTTAAAAACGTTACCATTGGTGCTTGTCTGGACAAATGTAGTTACGTTCATTTTCATACTTTTTATTTTGTCTTTATACCAATCTGTTATTTTTTTCGGATTCTCAGTGCTTTCGTAAATCGTTTCGCTTCCATTTTGACTAATTATTGTTGAATTAGGATATTTAAAATTAGGAACTGGTTGATTATCAGAGCTAGGAGTATTTGTAGGAGTTGGCGATAATGTTGGGGTCAAAGTAGGCGAAATAATAGTTGAACTATCATTTGGAGCTTGCGATGGTGTAGAAGTTTTTGTAATATTTTGCGCTGTAATAATAACAGCAAGAATTATGACTAATATAGTCAGAGTACCAAACATATAGAGTGTTTGGATTTATATCATGATAGTTTCATTGTGTCAAGTTTTATTTTCTTTATTCAAGAAATTTCTCAATTCGAGTGTATTTTCTATTTAACTTTATACAACGGCCGTTGAAGGAAGTTAAATGTGACACCTCTAACACCTCGAAGGTGGAACAGCTAGACACAAGTCAATAAGACACCAAGAAACTAAGATTAAGCTTGAGGAAATCTCATTTGATACTCTCCCTCTATTCTTTTTCTAATCTGTGCTCTCCAATTAATAAGATCTCGACTGCCATCAGTTAATGTTTTTCCCACCATCTCCATACTCCCCTCAGCCCAATATTCGCCCAACTTTCCCAGTCTTTGCAAAGGTTTTCGTTGAGCCCTACTTCTAAATGGTTGGACTCTGAGCTCGGAAAGTCTTCTAAACCCTAAAAGATTCGTTATATTTAAAATTATTCTTTCCCTTTCTTGATCATCTTTTGCTTTATCCCATCTTTCCTTGGCTCTGGCAACATCAAAATGTACTACAGTTACCACATCCTCAGAGCTGTTTCTGACCTTTTCCAAAATAGACAATCTTCTAATAGTTGCCCCTAAGATCTCATTCATCTCTTGCGCTCTTTTATTTAAATCTTCTTCCATACCAAGAAGAGACACCATAGTTTTATCTCTGTCTTCCATTTGAGCTGCGTTAACCGCAGAAACAAGATGCAAAGATGTTTGCTGCATAAATGGATTTGAGGAACGTGAAAACTTAGTTTGTAGCTGAGATAGAGAGTCTAACCGACTTTGAAGCTCTGCTGCTGGCATCTTTATGGTTGCTCCTCTGATCGCTCTTTCCACCAAATATAAACATTCTCCAATCCACCTCTTTTCACCCGGAATCTCTATTCTATCAACGCCAATCCTCAAAGCTTGCGCATAAGTACGTAAATTAAATGGAGGAGTTAAAAGACCTTCGTCTTTATCCTCTGGAGACTGTACTAACTCAGTCTCAACACCCATATATCTATCAATTACTCTGGAGTGTTGATCTATTCCTTTTTGAATGTCTGAGAAACCCGAAGGTCCTCCATGATGGGTTAAAACTTTGACAAATTCGTTCCCTTGCTTAACCATGTGATACCAGTAAACATGAAGATTACCTCTTTCTTTATCTACAAGGAGATGCCCAATTGGACGAGTTGAGTCTTTTGGATCATAATCTAGTATCCAACCGATTGTGAGCCGGTGGTCTACGTTTTTTCCTCCTGGAATTGGATCGCCAACTTTTAGATAGGTTTCCTGCCCTCTTCTATCAGTCTCCCTACCATTAGGCATAACAATTTTTATTTTAGTTCTTTTTACAAGCAGATGCAAGCGTCAGTCTTGTAAGTATTCAGTTGTTACCAGTAACTTGTCATCGCGAGGCTACGAAGTAGCCGTGGCGATCCCCGCCTGCAAACGCCTAGCATTGGCGGGCAGGTCATGAGATTGCTTCTCCGCCAACTGGCGGATCGCAATGACAAATTCTTTGTCAAATCCTGAACGATTACTCGATTACTATTAGTATGAGGTAGCTAAGAAGTCTTCAAAACGTTCGCTGTTGTGAGCCGCCCGGGAGTCGGACCCGGAACCTATTCCTTAAGAGGGAATTGCTCTGCCAATTGAGCTAGCGGCCCTAACCTTTACTTTGATTAAATTAGTATACTATACAAAATGTTTCGAGGCAATGGTAGGTGTAGCCTCGCCAACACTAAATGATTGAAAGGTAATTTTGTTTGTGCTAGAATCTAATTGATGGTTAATATTGATCAATGGATTATCGGTGCTGCTATCGTGAATATCTTGGGTGTTATTGCTCTTGTTTTGATGTTTAGAAGTTGGCCGAGAAAAAGCTCCAGACACTAAATCTTATGGAAAGAATATCGGGGGGTCCAGAAAATCAACTAAATGTACCTTGGTGGAAAGGAATGCTTTCAGGGCATACGGCGAAAGTAATAGTAGTAGCTAAAGTCCCTCCTTCTGCGGGCGAGCATTTATCGACAGGGGGGAAAAAAACTCAAGCTTTAACTCGTCATTCTCAAGCAGTTCAGGAAATTTTAGACTATATGCAAGACGCTCCGGATTTCTTCTCAGATATAGATAGTAAATCTATATTAAAGACGGAGTACACTGATCATTTAGGAATGGCCTTAACACCAATGCACTGCGATATTCTGATGCAAAGTGGATTAGTGGAAATGATAATTCTTGATATAGAAGCAATATAATATCCACGGCATAAAGAAATGAAAGAAAAAACCAACAGCAGGTGTTGATTAGGTTCGTTGATTAGCTTTGGACGTCTTTACTTCTTCTTCAAAACAGACTTTTTCCCAAAATACCACTTCGGTTCTTTGCCTTTAAACATTGGGATAACGCGCGGCCATTGTTTTATAAAAACTGGAATAGCGCATAAAATTGTTAGTAAAAAATACTCAGGTAAAAAGAAGTATCCGATAAACGATAGTGCTAAAGTTCCTACAAACTGACCCAAGAATAAATTTCCTGTCAAAATTACTGGAATTAACATTGCTATGCCCCATGGCATAAAAAGATTATAAAAATCTACTCCAATCAGTATTCCAAAAAGAGACGCTATTGCCTTTCCTCCAGCAAATTTTCTGTCTTTTATATAAAAATAAAAAGAATAGCAATGTCCCATAACAACACCAAACGCTCCAAGAGTGACTGCGAGTTTTAGATCGTAATTAAAGTAAGAAAATAATTGAGGAAGTAACACGCCTAAGTATCCTTTGAGAGCGTCAATTGCAAATACCAAGAGAAACAAATAGGGTTTGCCGGTTGAGCGAAGTGTATTCATTGCCCCAACATTTCCGGTTTCTTGACTGCGAATATCTTTTCCGGAAAACTTTTTAACAACAAAATAGGCTGTTGGGAAAGACCCGATAATATAACCAATAATAAGAAAAATTAACGGATAAATTATGGTCATAATATTACTATATCATCGTCTAATTTATGCCATGGCAGAATTAAGACGATAGCTTTCTTGTAACAAAAGTATTCTATTAACAATATATACTGAGATTATATCATTTGTTGAGCTATTGTATAATGTTAAATATGAAACTTTCTGCATGGGTGTCTGTTTCCGACCTCTTGTCTAAAAAAGAAAGCGGATTTGGTGAGTTTATTTTCAGGAGATTTATCAAGCAAAGCACATTTAGCAAGAACAATCCTCAAAGTGTACTGCAATCACTCAAAGGAGCCGGTGTAAACGGTATTGAGCTTCTTATTTCATCAAATACCAAAGACGAAGATATTGAAAGAATTCGAAAAATGTTAAGAGAACTTGATATACGAGTATTTAGCGTGCACCAGTCCGTATCTACTTTGTTTAACCTAAGGATTAAAGAGGTAAGCGGTTTATTCCAAATTGCAAATGAGTTATCAGCAGAAGTTGTAGTTGTACATATAAGTTCAATGGGAGATCAGATTTTTGATAATGGTTACATTAAAAGTTTAAAAAACCTAGAAAGTAAGTACAATATAAAAATCGGCATAGAGAATATGCCAATAAGTCCCATAACGTTTTTTAAAACTCATGCGTGGAATGGAGATAAATTCTCTGCTTTAATAAAAGAAAAAGGGTTAAATATTACATTTGACACAACACACTTAGCCCAAACTGGCAAAGATATTATAGATTTTTATAAAAAAAACAAAGACCGTATAGTTAATATCCATCTTAGCGACTATAAAAAAAGTTTTCTAAATAAGTATTTACTTTTATCAAATAACACACATCTGCCAATTGGAAAAGGGACATTGCCAATAAAACAGTTTCTTAATGTTTTGAGAGAGAATCGATATGATGGTATTA
>Ga0213870_1000829_pt1 | contig 14445 bp, 13 predicted proteins | sample WICALVC2017_Meta_FD_160119 | JGI IMG/M metagenome (GOLD analysis project Ga0213870, IMG submission 160119) | Freshwater microbial communities from subterranean cave lake in Wind Cave National Park, South Dakota, United States - WICALVC2017 | ecosystem: Environmental > Aquatic > Deep subsurface >... | reverse complement strand
ATACGTAAAAATCCATTTGTTGAACAAATTATTGGATTGAGCTACAATTGTATACATGTTTAAACCAGTTTCCCCAAAAGTTGATTTTCCAAAGCTTGAAGAAGAAATTTTGAAGTATTGGAAAGAAAATAAAATTTTTGAAAAGTCTCTCAAAAAAGAAGCGCCATATGGAAATTGGACTTTTTTGGATGGACCGCCGTTTATAACTGGTCTTCCTCATTATGGGAGCCTTCTTTCAAGTATTCCCAAAGATGTGTTTCCAAGATTTAAAACAATGCAAGGATATAAGGTGCGTCGTGTTTGGGGCTGGGACTGTCATGGCCTTCCTGCAGAAAATAAAGTAGAAGAGAAGCTGAATATAAAACGCAAAAAAGACATAGAGAATACCATAGGGGTTAAAAAGTTTATTGACGAATGCAAGCTCTACGTGAGTGAAGTTTCAACCGAGTGGGAATGGTATGTAGATCATATTGGCCGTTGGGTAGACTTTAAGAATGCTTATAAAACAATGGATTTATCATACATGGAATCGGTTATGTGGGTGTTTAAGCAAATGTATGATAAAGGTCTTATTTATAAAGGACTTCGAGTAACGCTTTATTGCCCACATTGTGCAACGCCAATTTCTAATTTTGAAGTAGCAATGGATGCGGATAATTATAAAGAAATAATTGATCCTGCTACAACTTACAAATATGAACTAAAACTCAAAAGTCAAAACTCAAAAGTCAAAACTTATATTTTGGCATGGTCTACAACTCCTTGGAATAAAATAGTTACCCCAGCCTTAGCGGTAAATCCAAAACTGACTTACGTAAAAGTAAGAATGGGTACTGAGAATTATATATTAGCAAAAGATACGTTGAAGATACTAAGTAAGAAAAGTCATCCTGAGCAAAGCGAAGGATCTCTTAATGACAATAATGGTAAAGACTATAAAATATTAGAGGAGTTTAAGGGTGAAAAACTTGTTGGCAAAAAATTTATTCCTCATTACGATTATTACGTTATTGATAAAAATAAGAAAGCGTTTGAAATTATTGGCAGGGACTTTGTAACAGCAGAGGAAGGAACTGGAGTTGTTACAATCGCAGCCTACGGAGAAGAAGACTTAAAAGCAATGAAGCAAAAAAGTATTCATATTGAGATGCACCTTGATGAGGAAGGAACAATAAAAAGAGATGTTCCAAAGTTTGGAGGAATGTACTATTTAAAAGCCAATAAGTATGTTAATGAAGACTTACAAAAAAGAGGACTCGTATATAAGGAATATAAATATTCTCATAATGTACCTTTGTGTTGGCGTTGCCATACAAGGCTTTACTATGCTCCGCAAAATGCATGGTATGTAAATGTGCAGATCCTAAAAGATAAAATGAAAAAAACAAATAAGCAAGTTAATTGGTTTCCTTCACATTTTCAAGAGGGGAGATTTTTAAAAAGCCTGGAGTCTGCTCCTGATTGGAATATCTCAAGGAACAGATACTTTGGCTCTCCAGTTCCAGTTTGGGAGTGTGAGTGTGGGGAGAGGTTTGTTCCAGGCTCAATAAAAGAATTAGAGGAAAAATCTGGTCGAAAAATTCATGACTTACACAAGCCAGAAATAGACGAGATTACTATTAAATGCAAAAAGTGTGGTAAGAAAACTTATCGAGTACCCGAAGTTTTGGATAGTTGGATAGAGGCTGGAAGTGCGTCGTTTGGAGAGCGACATTATCCTTTTATACATCAAAATGTAAAAGATTTTTACCCCCCAGATTTTATCGGCGAATACACCGGTCAAATCCGAGCATGGTTTTATGTGCTTCATGTAATCGCCAATGCATTGGAACTTAGAGATGATGGTTTGAATACGTTATCAAAAAATGTACTTGTTGAAGGTGTAATTTTGGGAACCGACGGGAGAAAAATGAGCAAAAACTATGGTAACTATCCTGATCCAAAAGAACTTTTACAAAAATATGGAGGTGATGCTTTAAGACTGTACTTATTAGGTTCTCCTGTTATGAATGCAGAAGATATTTTAATTTCTGAGGAACAGTACAGGAATCAGATTAAAGGCATGATGCTGATTTTATGGAATAGCTACAGTTTTTTTATAATGTATGCAAATACTGTAAGTTGGAATTGTGATGTAAAATTAAAAACAGACGAACTAACGATTCTGGATAAATGGATTCTTGCAAAGCTCACAAAGTTGGTTTTGGAAGTAAATAAAAGTTTAGAAAAATTTGATTCAATAACAGCTATAAGATTGACAGAGGATTTTATTATTAACAATTTTTCAACTTGGTACATAAGACGGTCAAGAGATAGAGTTAGTGTTTCTTCCGATAATAAAGACCGTAATTTAGCTTTATCAGTTATTTATGGAGTTTTGGTAACTTTAAGTAAGCTTTTGGCTCCACTTACCCCTTTTATAGCTGAGGAAATTTTTAAAAATTTGACAGGTGAAGAATCTGTTCACTTACAGAATTATCCAAAGGGAGATAAAAAATTGCTTGATGAAAAATTAATTGAGGACATGGATTTCGTAAGAAAAATTGTGAAAATAGGCCATGCAAAAAGGAAAGAATTGGGCATTAAGGTGAGACAACCGCTTGCGGAATTTAGAATTATGAATTATGAATTAAGAATTACGGAAGAGTTATTGGAGTTGATTAAGAATGAGCTGAATGTTAAGAAGGTTGAGTTTAAGAAAGGAAAGGGAGAGTTGGCGGTTGAGTTTGATAGTAAGATAACGGACGAATTAAAAAACGAAGGGGAAGCACGAGATATAGTTAGAAAAGTTCAGGAAGAAAGAAAGAGGCTTGGAACAAAATTGGATGAAAAAATTAACATTACTCTTATGGATTGGCCAAGGGAGTTTGAAGAAGAGATAAAACGAAGAGCAGTAGTTAACAAGATACAAAAAGGGGATAAATTTTCGGTTGAACGAGCATGAATAAAAGGTTTCTTTTAAGTCTTGACTATGGCTTAGTCGTTCCAGCATTTGCTTTGGTAACTCTAAGCCTAACAACACTTTTTTCTATAAATATTACATTATTTAAAAATCAATTAATCTTTCTTACTGTATCGATTTTGGCTCTAATATTTTTCTCTCAAATTAACTATAAAATCATTCAAAAATATTGTACCCCGATCTATATTATATCAACTGTGCTTCTTCTTTTGGTATTGATCGTGGGCATCGAAAGCAGGGGTTCTGTTAGGTGGTTTGAGGTTTTAGGGTTTCGAATCCAGTTTTCAGAAATTCTTAAACCCTTTCTTGCCATATCTCTTTCAGCATATCTCGCAAACAGGGAAAATCATTCTTACAAAACATTTTTCTTAACAATTTGTTTTTTGTCTCCAATTGCGTTTTTAATTTTAATTCAGCCAGACTTAGGAAACGCTTTAATATATATATCGTCAACCGTACTCGCTTTATTTATCTATGGATTTCCGTTGCGTCTGTTTTTACTTAGTTTTATTTTAGTAGGTATTGCCCTGCCTTTCTTTTGGCAATTTATGCATGCTTATCAAAAACAACGTATTATTACCTTTTTTCATCCTTCTGATCCTTTGGGTTTTTCTTACAACGCTATTCAATCAATAATAACAATTGGTTCGGGAATGATTGTGGGCAAGGGACTTGGGCAAGGTACTCAATCTGGACTTCAATTTTTGCCAGAGCGTCATACGGATTTTATTTTTGCAACTTTATCCGAGGGATTGGGATTTATTGGAGCACTCGTTGTTTTATTGTCTTTTGGTTTTATTTTGTACAGAATTATTGTAATCTTCTTAGATGCTAAAGAGTCTTTCTCTAAACTTTTTGCTGGAATTACTTTTTGTCTTATACTTTTACAATTTTTTATAAATATAGGGATGAATATAGGCGTTATTCCTATTGTTGGCATTACGTTGCCTTTTATTTCGTATGGCGGAAGCTCTCTTTTGTCAAATTTCATAATGCTTGGAGTACTATCTTCTATTAGCAAAAGTTCTAGTGCTCGTCATGTTCTGGAAATTAACTAATGAGTTTGCTATACTTATAGATAAAATATGATGAAATATGCAGTTATTAAAACGGGTGGAAAACAGTACAAAGTTTCTAAAGGTAGTATAATTGAAGTTGATAAACTCCCAATGCAAAAAGATAAAGAAGCAGTTTTTGACGATGTCCTGCTGTATGTCAATGACGGTGAAGTTAGAGTTGGGATGCCGAAAGCAATGGGGATAAAAGTAAAAGCTAAGGTTCTAGACCAAATAAAAGGAGAAAAAATCAGAGTCGCAAAATTTAAGGCAAAAGTTAGATATAGAAGAGTTATGGGATTTAGGCCAATGCTTACTAGATTTGAGATTGTTGATATTTTATCATCAAAGGCTGATGAAGGTCAGATTCCAACCAAGGCTTGAGCAGCACAAAAAAATTGATCTACTTTGATCTTCTTGACTTCTGTGAAAAATTAATATAAAATCAATCAACTTTTCACGGCAATTTTGAATTTTGCATTTTGAATTTTTAATTTTTAATTGGAGCGAAGCGACTATGGCGCATACAAAAGCACAAGGTTCGGTAAGGGGAAATAGAGATTCTATTTCAAAAAGATTAGGAATTAAGCTGTATGCAGGACAGAAAGCATATATAGGCAATATCATTGCGCGTCAAAGAGGTACAAAGTTTTTTCCAGGAGTAGGCGTTTCTATGGGTAAAGATTTTACACTTTTTGCTATAAGAGATGGGATTGTTAATTTTAGAAAATTGAAGGGCAAGAAAATTACAGAAGTTATAGATTAACAATCGCTTGTCGAATCTATATGGATAATGCAAAGGAAAGACTATTTGAATTGGAGACCAATTTATTGCAATCGAATCCTCTTCAGCCGCGAGGAATAATATCACCTCAATCTTTAAACGAGCTTGTTGATTCTATAAGGGAGCAGGGAATCTTAGAGCCATTAGTTGTTGCCAGAACCCCAGCAGGATACCAAATTGTTGCGGGTGAGAGACGCTGGCGTGCCGCTAAGATACTGGGGCTGCAAAAGGTGCCAGTAGTAATTAAAGAAACAACCCCTCAGGGCATGCTTGAAATGTCGATTGTAGAAAATGTCCAGCGAGAAGACTTAAACCCAATAGAAAGAGCGCAGGCTTATAAAAGATTAATCGAGGACTTTGGTCTTGCAACAAACGAAGTAGCAAAAAGAGTCGGCAAAAGCGCACCAACAATATCAAATACAATGAGACTCTTGTCACTTCCTGATGCAATTAAAGACGCATTGGTTGCTGGGGTCATTACAGAGGGGCATGTTCGTCCTCTCATATCTTTAGGCGATACACAATTAATGCTTGATTTATTTAAACAGATTTTACGAGATAACTTAACAGTGAGAACAACAGAAGAAAAAGCCCGCCACATTAAAGGCCAAGTTCAGAAAAGAGAACCTCGGGCAATACATGATGCGATTTGGATTCCAGAGCAAGATGAAATGGCAAAGAACATAGAGAAAAAGCGCGGTCTTGATACAGTAAAAATTTATCAGTCGAGAAGTTTAGCTAGAATAATTCTTATTCTTAGAGGAGACGTTGATATAACTACTCCTAAAGTCAAAGAGCTTTGCAATATTCTTGTTGGGCATCCTTTGTCTCCGCCAGATGGCGGATCCTCAGGATGAAAATGGATTTATGACCCACTCAATTACTTGTAAGGATTTTTAACAAAACCCATTGAATCTAGCGGCCAATAAGCAAAAAAGGATTCTCCGATTATATTTTTCTTCGGAACAAAACCCCATTCTCTTGAATCCGAGCTGTGAAGCCTATTATCGCCTAAAACAAAATAATTTTCATCCGTTACGGTTATTTCTTGTGATTCTCCTAGAAACGCTCCGGGGTTAGTCTCGATTCCTAGTTTTAAGTAAGCGGTTTCATCAAGCTTTTTGCCATTAAGATATATACTTCCATTTCCAAGAAGCACACGGTCGTTAGGAACGCCAATGATTCTTTTGATATAATCTTTTTCTGGATCAAGAGGAGCTTTAAACACAACTACATCGCCAAGTTTTGGCTCCTTAAAATGAAGAACAATTATATTAGTAAGAATATATTGGTTATTACGAAAATTAGGATACATAGATTCTCCATTCACCTGAAAGGGGCGGAAGAAAAAAACATATATGACAAGAAATACAGCGGCAGCCAATAAAAGGCTTTGGATTGTGTCGATTAAAAAGGTGTAAATTTTGCGTATTATAAACATCTATGACTTATTGTCTTAGATTTTATATTTTTTGTCAATGAGGGCGATTTATGCTAAGATACTTTTGCTGGACTTGTAGCTCAGCGGTAGAGCGTTCGGTTCACATCCGAAAGGTCGATGGTTCAAGTCCATCCGAGTCCACCAAGTCAGACTTGGGGTCCACAAATTATAAACAAACAATTGCACGTTCTTTTATCTCTTTTATCTATGGTATAAAGGATTTGACAAGTTTGAATATTTTTGACAATAATTTGTTCAAACCAAACAGTGGTAATTTGGGCAAAGAAATACCAAAAGGAAAAGAGCTTCGAATTTCAAGAGTTGCTCCATATACCGCAAGACCAACCACTGTTGCAAAAGAAGGAGAACCTTCTATTTCGTCAATAATGCCTTTAATGTTAGTTGGTACTCCAAGTCTTACAGGCATTGCAAGAACTCTTTTTGCGCTATTTGCAACGCCTACTGTTTGAGCTCCGCCTCCAGTTACCACTAATCCTGCTGGAGTGTGCGCTCCAAATCCGCTTCTTTTTATTTCAAGACCTACAAACGTAAATATTTCGTTAAGTCTTGGTCTTATTATGCCCTCAATTAAAGTTTTTTGGGAAACTTTACGGATATCCTCTGGAAGACTTAAAGGACTTAAGTCTATTTCGTCTATATTTCTGTTTTCTTTTGGTTTATGTTCTTCAAACTCTTGGTTTTTTTGCTTTTTTGAATCGCGAGACAAGAACAATTTTATTTTTTCCGCTGACTCCAAAGAAATTCTAAGTCCAATAGCCAAATCATTTGTTATATGTCTTGCGCCAATTGGTAAAACAGAAGAATAAGCAATAGCACCCTCTACATAAATAGAAATATCGCAAGTTCCAGCGCCAAGATCAACCAAAACAACGCCCAGTTCTTTTTCTGTATCAGAAAGTACTGCGAGGCTACTCGCATATCCGCTATAAACAACAGCGTCTATATCTATTCCAACCTGGTAAAAAGCTTTTTCTAAATTAGTAAGCGATGTTAGGCTACATGATATAATATGCGTATCTACCTCAAGCCTAATGCCAGTCATGCCAATTGGATCTTTTATGCCTTCTTGGCCATCTACTGTGTAATTTCGAGGCAGAACATGAATAATTTGCCGACTCGATGGCAAAGAAACAGCTTTTGCAGCATCGATTACTCTGGATAAATCATTTTGGGCAATTTCTCCAAGAGCCGTTGCAACAGCAACAACCCCTCTTGAGTTTGTAGATTCTATGTGATTTCCGCCAATTGACGCTACTACATGGGATACCGAGTAGCCGGCCATCCGCTCAGCTCCATCAAGTGAGGCATTTATAGACTCAACTGCTTCTTTTATATCAACTATCTGACCTTTCTTTATTCCAGCCGATGGAACTTCCGAGACGCCAAGAACGTTTACTACCTCTATACCTACCTTTGCAATAATAGAGACAATTTTTGAAGTTCCTACATCAACGGCTGCAACAATTTTTTCTTCACTCATACATTACAATTACCGGTTTATCGAACCTAAAATCTATAAGTTTAAAACCTTTTCCATTTATTGTAAGCTGTTTCAGTATCGATTGTAAAGAGGAGATTTGAATGCCAAGATCTTTTGTAGAAGACACATAAACTTTGCCTGCGTCTTTAAGCTCAATATCGAAGTAGTTTTGGACAAAACTGATTGAAAAAAATGGAATGCCAGAATCTAGAAGTAATTCGCCAATTTTTGAACGGTCTATATCGACATTTTTTATTACTGGGTTGATAACTACAGTTTTTTTAAACCACGAATTTTTAGGAAAAATTAGATTTAAGATTAATAAAAGTAAACCTGAAGAGAAAAAAATAAAAACAATGGTTTTTAAAAGAGAATTAGTCTTTTTTGCTCTTTTTAACATATTCTATAGTCTCAATTATTTTTTGAGCAGCATTTTTATTAATTAAAGTCTTAGATTTATCTTTAATTTTATATCCATTTATATTATTAACTATCTTTTTTACTTTTTGCAAAAAGTTTGCAGAGCCTAAAGATTCCTGAGTTAATGTCTCTCCAAGCCCCAAGCTTCTAAAAAGAAGAGCATTTTTTAATTGCTCGTTGTTTTGGGAAAAGGGAATTGGGATTAACAAAGCAGGTTTTTCCAAACTTATAAGCTCCGTTACTGTATTTATTCCTGCTCGTGAAATAACCAAACTGGCTTTATTTAAGATTGAGCCAACGTCCTCAAAATCAATAAATTTTTTCAAAACATATCTTTCTTTAATCTTTGGGTCTAAATTATCCTTGATTAATTGCAAACGATCAAAGTCTTTATAAACTTGGGAATCTCCTGTTTGGTGAATAACAATATAGCTTTCCAATAACTGCTTAATGCATCCTTCAACCAAAATATTTACAAAATGCGACCCAGAACTCCCGCCAGTAACATAAACAATGGGCAAATCTTCCTTCGGCAATTGAAAATTGAAAATTGAAAATTGAAAATTTCGAACTGGATTACCAGTCAAAACAGTTTTTTGTTTTGGGAAAAATTTTCTTGATGATTCCCACGAGATACAAATCTTTTTTGCCAAGAAGGATGAAATTCTATTGGCAAGACCCGCTTCTTGAGTTTGTTCATGAATAACAATTGGAATCCTCATGATAAAAGCTGTAAATATTACGGGTACGGACAAATATCCTCCAAAACTCAAAACAACATCCGGCTTAAATGAATTTAAAATAGAAAATGCTTGAACGATTCCGGCTAGGACTTTCAAAAGCGACAAAAGAGTATATTTCGTAAACTTTCTCTGTAATCTTCCAGTAGTGATATTTGCAAATGGAATATTTAGCTTGGTGATAGTTTTGTATTCTAAAGAATATCCTGCATCACCTTCAAAAGCATGCTTTCGGCCAATAAATAAGACTTGATAATCTTTGGGCAATGCATCAATCACCGCAAGCGCTGGCGCCAAATGCCCGCCAATCATTGCAATTCTCATATTAATCACACTTCTTCGCTAACTAGACGATGACTTTGAGATATTCAAAAGAATTCCTACAGCACAAAGGTCAACAATAAGAGCCGATCCTCCATATGATATAAAAGGAAGAGGAATTCCAGTTAGCGGAAAAAGAGCAGTAAGTGCGCCTAAATTAATAATTGTTTGAGTTGCTAAAAATGTTGTAATTCCCGCTGCCAAAAGCTTGCCAAAGTTGTCTCTTGCCATTCCAGCTATATAAAAACCTCTCCAAACTATTAGAATAAACAATATTATAATAAAACTTGCTCCTATAAAACCAAGCTCCTCGGCAATAATAGCAAATATGGAATCGGTTGTTGCCTCTGGCAAATAAGCAAATTTTTGTAATGATTTTCCAATTCCAACCCCAAAAATTCCACCGCTTCCTAAAGCGATCAAAATTTGCTTAACATGATAAGACGAGGACTCGATTGATTGATTTATGCTTAAAAAAGCCTCTAGTCTCTGTGATCTATAAGAAGATATTTTAATCAAAAATACTCCAATGAGTGCTATAAAAGGAAGTAAAATTGCAAAATAAAAAATATTACTTCCCGAGAGAAAATAAATAGCAAGTGCCTCAAAAAGAATAACAGCCGCGGTCCCCATATCTGGCTGCAAGATAACAAGAAAAAATACCAGACCCAAAAGCATAAGAAATGCCAAAAGCCTTCCTTTTTCTTTGCTGGAAAACCAAGCGGAAAGATAAACGGCAAGAGCCAATTTTACAAACTCCGCTGGCTGCAATAAAAATATTCTAAAGTCTACCCAGCGACGTGCTCCCAACAAATAAACCCCAATTCCAGGAACAAATACCAAAATCAACAAAACTATGGCTATAAAAAGCATAGGCAAAGAAAGATTATAAAGTCTGTGGTAATCAAAATACGAAAAACTGATAAGTCCTAGCATGCCTAGTATTACCCAAACAAATTGATCGCGAACATAGTGGTATTTATCGGAAAAGTCGCGAAATGCAACATATGAGGAAGCATCGTATATCATGAAAAGTCCAAAAAGAGTTAGGAAAACAACTGTTACTAAAAGAGTGAGATCTATTTTCTTCATACCTAAGGTGGGATTTTATAACCCACCTTCATTTAATGAAGGCTATATAAAGTCCTAGAACTGCAAAGAAAAAACCAAGAAGCCATGCCCTCATTACTATTTTTGGCTCATCCCAACCAATTCTTTGTAAAAGCAAATGCAAAGGCGCAACTGGAAATATCTTTTTACCCAAAAATTTCTTGGAGAGAATTTGAATTAAAGATGAAGCGACTTCCAATACAAATACGCCGCCAATAAAAGCAAGAGCAACGGTTTTACCAGTCAAAAGTCCTATTAACCCTAAAACTGCTCCAAGAGAAAGTGCCCCAACATCGCCCAGCCAAATTCTGGCTTTGTAAACGTTGAAATACAGAAAAGCAGAAATACTGCCCATAAGAATAGCTATAAAAATGCCAAGAGGTTGATCCAATTGGTTTGCCGTAATTACCAAAAATGCAACTAAACAAATTAAAAGCAAGCCCGAGGCTAACCCATCTAGTCCATCTGCAATATTAAACGCATTAGCAAAAGCAACAATAACAAACGCTGCAAATGGAACAAATAAAAACCCAAGATTAGCCAAACCAAATCCGCGAATAAAAACAAAATCGTAGCCAAGTTGTTGATACAAAATAATTGTTACAATAAACGCCAAACCCCACTGAATCATAAATTTGTGTCTAAACCTTAAGCCAAAAAAAGATTTTTTGCCATTGATTAACTTTTTTGCGTCATCGTAAAAACCCAAAAGCCCAAAACCTATAAACGTAAATAAAATTGCTAATATTTCCCACGGGTTAACATCTACGTTGAATATCCCATACGCCCAAATAGTTAATATCGTAACCACGGTTATAATAAGTATTCCTCCACCAAATGGAGTTCCAGTCTTCCAATTGTTAAGTTTGTCAAATACTGGCGTTGGTTTATCAAACATGTCAACTGTCTTTTGTTTTTGACGTCTAAACCTTATCTTGTATAGAAAGTCTATAAAAGGAATAATAAGAATAGCTGTAATAAAACAAGAAAGAAGCGTTAGTCCCAAAAGTAATGCCATAAATCGTATTATACTACTCGTTAAGTCGAGATACAAATAAAAACATATAAATCTGGTAAAATGTGTTAAGATAAGACATACTTAGTTTTTATGAGAATATCAAATAGATCCCGATCAAGATTGTATAAGAGACTGGAGTCAAAATCAAAAAAGAACCTATTGTTAACTATATTTGGGATAATTCTAGTCGTTGGAGTCATAACAAAACTTGGTGTGCCGTTTATAATTAATTTTACACTCTTTGTTTCTGGCTCAGGGGACACGAATCAAAACACAAAACAAGAAGATGCGAGTTTCATCCCTCCTCCTATCCTAAATCCAATGCCTAATGCAACAAATAGCGCGGAAGTTTTTGTTTTTGGAACAGCAGTTGCTAATAAAAATGTAATTTTGTACATAAACGGTAATCTTGTTGATAAAACCCAAGCTCAAAAAAACGGCAATTTTTCTTTTAGAGAAAGCTTGTCGGAAAAAGAAAACGCAATAAAAGCAAAAACAGTGGTTAACGGAAAGAAAAGTGAGTTTTCTCAAACTATTAATATTCACTACAAAAATACTCCACCGTCTCTTAATGTAATTTTTCCAACCGATGGTCAATCTTTTTCTAAAGACCAAAACACAGTGGAAATTAAGGGAGAAACAGATGACTTAGTTAAGGTTACTGTTAATGACTTCTGGGCAATAACAGATCAGAGCAACCATTTTTTTTACCGTTTTCCGCTTAAAAATGGAGAGAATCAAATAAAAATTATAGCAACTGATCAAGCAGGAAATAAAACAGAAAAAAACATTAAAGTTACATACAACCCTTAATATCTCCTATCGCTTCCAAACAATCCCACAATTATCCAAATCCAGATCATAATAAAACTATAAAACAAACTGTTTATAAACATTGAGTCTACTATTATTCCAGCAAAAGAACTAATTACGATTACCGACAAAAAGTAATCAAAACTATATTTTTTGGATGTTTTGTATTTTACAAAACTGTATTTTATCATTTTGTATAGTAAGTATAGATATGCCCCAAATCCAATAATGCCAGTTGTTGCTAAAACAAAAAGAAAACTGTTATCTGTGCCAGCATCCGCATGGCTATATTTATTGAAAGCATTTTCATGACTACGCAAATTATATCTAACTTGAGCGTATCTATAGCTATTGAAACCAATTCCTAGTATTGGCTTTTTTTCTATGATTACGATGGCATCTTTTGCGGATTTAAGACGCTCATTACTTGAAAAAGTGCGAAATAAATTTATATTTTCTATATAAAAATTCTTTGAAGAAATAAAAATAACCAAAAGTGATATAGCAATAAGTCCAAAAAAAAGTTTTATCTTTTTTGTTAACATTGAAAAGCTAAAAATACTCACAAATAGCATAATTAACGCGCTTCTTGAGAAGGTTAAATAAATAGATGACATAGTTAAAACTAAAATAGTAAAAAAAGCAAAAACTGCCAAGATATTTTTTTTGTTTTTAAGATAATATGAAAAAAATCCCAAAATAAAAATAAGGTACAAAACATAAAAAGCGCCAACAAAATTCGGATCAAGAAAAGTCGAAAATAGCCTATACATATGCTCATCCCAACCAAGATAAAACAAATTTCCAAGACTTGCGTAGAAAAAATATTGAATAAATCCAAACAAAACCAATAATCCGCCACTTATGATAAGTAAATAAATAATTTTATTTTTAAATCTTAATGAAAAACCATTAACTACAAAATATACTCCTGCATATAAAACCCATCTTAATAGATAAGATAAAGAGAAAAAAAACTCATTAATCTTCAAGCTGCCAAAATTAATAACTAATGAAATAAGTCCGACAATAAAAAATAAAAATATAGGAAAAGTGAATTTTACTTTGAATAATTGATTAAATTTAATAATTTTTATATTTTTAATTAAGTAAATCAATACTAAAAAAATTGCTACTGTATCTACGGCTTTTATAAATAAACCATTTACTAAATCAAATCTTATGATCTCTCCCAAACTAAAAACAAAGATTAAAATTAAAAAAATAATTTCTAATGTTCCCATTTTTCCCAACCTTTACCCCGCACCACAGAGAAACTCCCAAATGTGCGGGGTTTACTATAAAGTTTTACATGACTGATTGCATTGCTATAAATAAGATTCCAGTTTTTAAACTTTTTGGGAAGCGGTGAATTTTGAACTGCCACGTAATTAAATTTGTCGCCTTTTTTTACCCATGATGAATCAACAAATGGAAAATCTATATAGTAAAGATTATGAAAACCGTATAAAAGAACATTGTCGCTTGCTTTTATTTTTTTGGCAAAATATCCATCTAGATCATAAAAATCTCCAAATGAAAAATTAAGATGATTTTTAAGAAAGTCTGCTTTAGACTCTTTACCTATTATAACTGGCATATACTTTGAATTTGCTGAAAGCCTGTATATTATTGAAAAAACAGAAAAAATAATAATAGCTCCAATAAGCATATACTGTACCCTTATTAGCCTAATTTCTCTAATCACCCAAATCGACAAAATCGAAAACCCTGGTAAATAGGGAAGAATAAACCTTCCACCTCCGGTATTTGGAGTTAACTGCCAGACTATACTCGCCAAAAAACAATAAAGCGAAATCATTTTAATTTTAAATTCAAGTTTGGTAAAAAGTAAAATTCCAACTGGAACAAGTATTACATAAAGTGGCGATATTGGGTCTGAAAGGCTTAAGGTATTTATTAAAGAAACATTAATCTTTAATGGATAAATATTTGTAAAAAACGGATAGACTGGATTTCCAGTATTCAAAAATGAAAAAATAAACCAAGGAGAAACAATTAATAAACAAATAAACCAATAAACAAATAAACCAATGGAATAATTATTTACGGAAATTTTGTTCTTCCAAAAATAATAGCTAATAAGAATTGAAAATATGAGTAGTGACCCTATTGCTAAAAGTTTTGCTGAAATAGCAAGACCCAACATTACTGAGGATAAAATAAACCATTTATTTTTTTTGTTTTCCATCCAATTCAAAAAACCCCATAAAGCCATGATCTCAAAAAAAGTTCTTGCCAGATCTATATATGCAGTTG
>Ga0213870_1000828_pt1 | contig 14449 bp, 14 predicted proteins | sample WICALVC2017_Meta_FD_160119 | JGI IMG/M metagenome (GOLD analysis project Ga0213870, IMG submission 160119) | Freshwater microbial communities from subterranean cave lake in Wind Cave National Park, South Dakota, United States - WICALVC2017 | ecosystem: Environmental > Aquatic > Deep subsurface >... | reverse complement strand
TAAAGATCCGGAAGGCCTTCATCGCGGAGCCGCTCTGTTATATCCCAGTCTTCTCCGGCAACAAGATTTTCATCATATCCTCCAACTTTCAAAAAAATTTTTTTAGGGAAAAACCTGGCTGCCTGCAGCCAAAATGTATATTGATAGCAATTATGTTCGAGCGCTAGAGCTTTTCCCCAAAATGTAGTGCCAATCGATTGCTCGGTAATAGTAACAATAGGCGTGACGATTCGGTTTTTCGTAAAATTTAGGCATTCTTCTAATGCATTTTGAGATAACTCCATGTCTGCATCTAAAAACAGAAGCCAGTCTCCGCGAGCTGCTCTTGCGCCTATATTTCTCTGCGTTGATCGTTCCGGGCCTGCAGTAATAACTTTTGTTACATATGGCTTTGCAAGTTCTACTGTTTTATCGTGAGAAAAATTATCAACCAGAATAATTTCAGTATTAATATTACCCTTTTGTCGTTTTATTGACTTAAGACAGCGCCCGATATTCTTTTCCTCGTTTTTGGTTGGGATAATCACCGTTACAAGAGGGATTTTTTGCATATCTTTATGATACCATATAAAGAGTGCGGCATACTATTTTCCATTATATTTTAACTGTGCTATGGGTGTTCTTTAAAGGGCTTCTTGATTCGATAGTGTGGTTAATTGTAGGGGCTTTAGGCTTTTATATATTAAATTCGTCATATAGCCCCTACAATATTTTGATAGGACTTCCTTTGTTTATAATAGGACTTGGTGTTATTGTGAATTCTTTAGGCAGTGATTTGTTAAGTGTGTTTTCGCCTAAATTTAACCAAGGAATATGCCCACTTTGCAACTGATAAATTATGTAGTAGTATATTTTGTATGAGAGATTTTCAGTTTCTTCAAAACCCAATCACAAAGAAATGGATAGTCCTGGCTCCAAGGCGGGCAAAGCGACCAGATGTAGCCAAAGGCGCTGAACCTATCTGCCCATTTTGTTTGGGGCGAGAGAAGAATGAAAAGGAAACATATAGGGTTGGGGGAAAAGAAGGCGATAGTAATTGGAAGATTCGTGTTATACCAAATAAGTATCCTTTTGCTCCAATCCACGAGGTAATTATTCATTCCCCGGATCATAATAAGAACTTTGACCAGCTTCCTTTGTATCAAGTTGAGCTTATCATAAAAACCTATAGGCAACGTTTCCTAACGCATCAAGAAAAAGGCCAAGTTATTATTTTCCATAATAGGGGAGAGGGAGGGGGAGAAAGTCTTCCTCATCCGCACACCCAGCTTGCGGTTATACCAACAAATATAAAAATGGATATCGCAAGGCTTAGCGCAACTGCATCTTTGAATTTTGGGCCTCAACCGATTAGCTGGTCAACCAGTACTACTAATACTGAATCATCAGAAGTTGGAAAACTAGAGCATCAGTCAACGGTCTTGACCTCCCACTTCTATCTTTTTTGTCCCAAGAGCAGTCAGTGGCCAGATGAGGTGTGGATTGCTCCCAAAAAAAGAGGCAGGGCGTTTTCGGAAATAACAGATGGAGAGGTGGCGGATCTTGCATACGCGATATCGCGTTTAGTCGAGATTTTTAACCTTCGCCACGGACATGAATTCCCTTTTAATTTCTATATTTATCCAGGAGGAGATTGGTATTTGCGCCTTATACCAAGGGTTAAAGTGTTGGGCGGGTTTGAGCTAGGAACTGGAATTTATGTTAATACTCAAGATCCAAATGAAACAATTAATTTTATAAAAGAACATTTTGGGACTCCAAACCATGATAAAATACGAACACATCACCAAGCTGAGTACGAGAGGAGAGTATAAACATGAGTATATCGGGAAAGCCTGTGGCAATTCTTATAGCAGTTGTAATTCTGGAAGCAATAACAACACTTTTTGTTCTTTCTGTGTCAGGATTTGAGATTCAGACCATTATTTACATAACTATTTTTGTAATATTTACTCTAGTACTAAATTATCTTCTCATTTTCCGCTTACTTGAGAAAAAAATAAAAGAACAAGATAGATTCAGTAAGATTATGATCGATCGTGAGCTAAAAATGATCGAGCTTAAAAAAGATGTCAAAAGCCTTACGCAAAAACTCCCCGTCAATTTTAGAAATCAGTATGAGGACAAGATACAAGATAGAGAAATGAAATTATTAAAGACCACAAGGTCTTCTGATGATGTCAAAAAAGCATTGCTAAATGTTTTGGAAGATCTAAAAGTATACAGCGCAATGTTGGGAAGGGAGAAAATAAAAGATGAGGCAATACTTGAGAGCATTGGAGACGGGATGATCACTACAGATGAAACCGGAAGAATAACAATGATAAATACTTCCTTTGAAGAAATGTTTGGTTTTAATTTCGCAGAATCATTAGGAAAACTCTTTGAAGAACTTATTCCTGTCTCTTATGAAAACGGTAAGGCGGTTCCTAAAAATGACAATCCTATTTTTGTTGCGCTATCTTCCGGAAAAAAAGCCACAACAAGTGCTTTACACACTCTTTATTATACAAGGAAAAACAGGACTAAATTTCCAGCAGCAGTTACAGCAACTCCGGTTGTTATCAATGGTAGGGTATCGGGCACAATTACAATTATAAGAGACACAACGAGAGAAAAAGATGTTGACAGAATGAAAACTGAATTTATATCTCTTGTTTCCCACCAACTTCGAACTCCACTGTCAGCAATTAAGTGGTTCTCAGAAATGCTTTTGGATGGAGATGCGGGAAAGTTGAGTCAAGATCAACTAAGTCTTGTTAAAAGCGTTTATCAGTCTAATGAACGAATGATTGATCTTGTTGGGTCAATCCTAAATATCTCACGAATAGAATCCGGTAGAATAGTCATTGATCCAAGACCCACAAATCTTGAAAAGTTGGTAAAAGAAGTAATTTCTGAATTGCAAGTAAAATTTAAAGAGAAAAATATTGTGCCGAAAGTTTTGGTGTTGGATAAATTACCCTTTATAAGTGTTGACCCAAAGCTAATAAGGCAAGTTTATATGAATCTTCTCACAAACGCTATTAAATTCACCAAATACTCATCTAGTCCCGGAGAAGTGTTGGTGTCCTTATCACAAAAGGATGATCAGATTATTTCAGAAGTTTCCGATCATGGCTATGGCATACCAAAAAAAGACCAAGATAAAATATTTGATAAATTTTACCGCGGAAGCAACATAGTTAATGTTGTATCTGACGGAACCGGACTTGGACTATATTTGGTAAAAGCTATTTTAGAATCATCAGATGGGAAAATCTGGTTTGAAAGCAAAGAGGGGGAGGGTACAACGTTTTGGTTTAGCCTACCCGTTTCTGGAACGCTTGACAATTAAGTCGATGTAAGCGCAGAATAATATGGGATCATGAAAAAGATTTTGGTTGCCGAAGATGATACTTATCTTGCAAATGCCTATCGGGTAAAATTAGGGAAGGCAGGATTTGAAGTTAAAAATGTCTTCGATGGGCAAGAGGCTATTAATATCTTGCAAACATTCATACCTGATCTGATAATCCTAGATATTGTCATACCCAAAAAAGACGGTTTTACTATACTTCAAGAGCTAAAAGCTAACGAGAAATGGAAAAATATACCTATAATACTTATCTCAAACCTTGGCCAAAAAGAAGATAGGGAAAAGGGTATGCAATTAGGCGCTACAGATTTTTTTGTAAAAACAGATTTTAGCTTAAATGATTTAATACAAAAAATAAATAATATCCTAAAGACTGATATTAAATGATTGCTGTATTGTTACATTGTTGTCGCTCGTTTCACTCGCTCATTGTTATATTGTTAACAATTTAGCAATACAACAATTTAACAATTGAACAATGTAGTATTTGGTACTGTTATGGATTCGTATAACAACACATCGCTTTACAATGCATTAAAAGAGCTTAGGGTAGTTGAAGATAGTCAACTAGACCTTGCTTTTAGTGACAGCGAAACTCAAAAGATTCCGCTTGAAGAAATTCTTCTTAAGAGAGATCTAATATCCGATGAAAACTTAGGCAAAACAATCTCCGAGCTTTTATCCCTTCCGCTTGTGAGACTTAATGATATTTCAATACCAAGAGACATTTTAAATCTTATTCCCGAGGTAGTTGCCAGAAAGCAAAAAGTAATAGCCTATAAGAAAGACGAAAAAGGTTTGCATGTTGCTATGAGCGATCCTTCCAATATTCAAATAAAGGATTTTGTAGAAAAAAAAATTGGAATTCCACTTATTGTTTATTTTGCAACAAAACGCGACATAGAGAATGCCGTCTTTTTATATAAAAAGGATTTAGTTGCTTCATTTGATGAGATTATAAATGAAAATATAGATCAAATTAGTAAAGTAAGCGGTAAAGAAATTGATCCACCCATAATAAAAATAGTTGATGAAATTCTACGTTTCGCTTATCACAACAAGGCTTCGGATGTTCACATAGAGCCATTTAGAGAAAAGAGCCTTGTTAGGTTTCGAATAGATGGAGTTTTGCATGATATATTAACGCTCCCCCTAGAACTTCACCCTCCAATTGTCACAAGAATAAAAGTTCTATCATCCCTTAAAACCGATGAGCATCACGCAGCGCAAGATGGAAAACTACAATTTTTATCCTACGATGAGTATGTTGATGTACGTGTATCAATTGTTCCTATTAAAAATGGAGAAAAGATAGTAATGAGGTTATTATCTGAAAGGTCAAGGCAGTTTTCCTTAACAAACCTAGGTCTTTCAAATGAAGCTCATGAAAAGATCAAGAAAGCATACCTTAAGCCATACGGTATGATCTTAGCAACCGGTCCAACTGGAAGCGGGAAAACAACTACGATATACGCAATTTTAAAACTGCTTAACAATAGGAATGTTAATATCATGACGATAGAAGATCCGATTGAGTACGATATAGAAGGAGTAAATCAAATCCAAGTTAATACAGCAACTAATTTAACTTTTGCGGAAGGGTTAAGGTCGATTGTCAGACAAGATCCGGATATTATTTTGGTAGGTGAGATTAGAGATAATGAAACTGCGGATATTGCTATTAACTCAGCCTTAACCGGGCACATTGTGCTTTCAACCGTTCATACAAACGATGCCGCTACAACATTCCCAAGACTTCTTGATATGAAGGTCGAACCATTTCTTATCGCATCAACAGTTAATATAGTGATTGCACAAAGGCTGGTTAGAACAATTCATGATAAATGCAGACTAAGCGTTGAAATTGGAATAGAACAACTCAAGCTACAAATAGGGGAGGAACTTGTTAAAAAAACTTTTGGCGACACACAAACAGTGCGTTTATACAGAGGAAAGGGGTGTGGGCTTGATCACAATACCGGGTATGAAGGAAGAGTTGGCATATTCGAAGTATTACTTATGAATGATGAAATAAGAGACGCGATTACTCAAAGACAAGATTCAAATATCATTAAGCAAATTGCCGTCAAGAATGGCATGACCACCATGATTGAGGATGGATTGTCAAAAGTAAAACAAGGCATTACAACAATTGAGGAAGTAATTAGGGCAACAAAAGAATGAACAGGGTTAGTTTTTTAGATAAATTATTTTTTACTAAGCATCTTGCAATGATGCTAAAAAGCGGTGTTACAGTTACCGAAAGCATTGAAACAATTGCCGCTCAGTCAAAATCCAATAAGTTTCGCTCAATTTTAACTGACGTATCAAATAGCATCAGAAATGGGCAAACGCTTGCAAGAGCTTTGGCGCTCCATTCCAAAATCTTTGATGCGTTTTATATTAGCTTAGTTGAGGTTGGAGAAGCGTCTGGCACTCTTGATCGTAGCCTTGCTTATTTAGCTACTCATCTTGCAAAAGAATACGAGCTTCGTAAGAAAATTCAAGGAGCACTGCTTTATCCAATGATTGTTCTTACCTCTGTTTTTGTAGTTGGGACAGGAATGAGTTTTTTTGTTCTGCCAAATCTGGTTGAGCTTTTTAATTCTTTAGATACACAACTTCCTATGACAACAAAAATTCTTTTATATTTTGCCAATATTATAAAAGAATACGGGATTTTCCTGATTATTGATTTTTTTATTTTTATTATCGCTTTTCGTATTCTTATTGCGCTTCCAGGCATTAAGCCAATATGGCATAGAGTGTTATTATCATTGCCAATTTTTGGAGAACTCTTGCAAAATGGAATCCTTACTACAATTTGTAGAAATCTTGGTATGATGCTTAAAAGCGGACTAACAATAACAAAAGCGTTAATAATCCAATATCAGGGAACAGAAAATTTAGTATTTAAGGATTATATGAAACGATTAGAAATTGCTGTTGATAAGGGAAAAGACTTACATAACGAATTGACTTTAGGTAATTATTCTAAATTTTCTCCTGTTGCAATTAAAATGATAGGGGTAGGAGAGAAAACCGGAAAACTCGATGAGACGTTTATTTACCTTGGAGACTTTTTCGAAGGGGAAGTGGACAATCTTGCCAAAAATCTTTCCGTTGTACTTGAGCCAATCATACTTATAGTAATTGGTGTAGTTGTGGGATTTGTGGCATTAGCCATCATAACGCCAATTTATGATCTAACGGGTTCTATAAAAAGATAACAATACTAATGTCATTCTGAGTCCGTCGGCTGACGGACGAAGAATCTCAAGCGTAATCGAGATCCTTCTCCCGATGCGTCCGGATCAGGATGACAATCGGATGCAATTATGAATCGTGGTATTACTTTTATCGAGCTTCTACTTGTTGTTGCTATAATTCTAACATTGGGTATAATGTCAGTTTCTTTTTACTCAAGATTTCTTACCCAAAATAGCGTTGACAACACAGTAACCAAACTTGTTCAGAGTTTTAGAAAAGCGCAAGTTTATAGCATGACAGGAAAACAAAATGGCGTCTGGGGAGTAAAATACGTATCAACGCCACCACCACATAAAATTGTTCTTTATTTGACAGGAAATACCGCTTTTGATGAGAGTTTTAGCGTGAATGATAATATTACGATTAGCGGTTTTACCGATATTTCATTTGCTAAAGCAACAGGGATAAGGATACCAAGTATTCCCGACACAATCACAATTACCATATCTGGAGATAATAGTACCAAAACAGTTACAATTAATAGCCAGGGAGTGGTGAGCAGGCAATGAAGATTATAATTGTTATGCTGAACTTGTTTCAGCATCTTTTTGCATTATTCAGGGGATCCCGAAACGAGTTCGGGATGACATGGAATAGTAAAGGTTTCTCAGTTGTCGAAGTAATTCTCGCAGGCGCGATGTTTATGACGTTTGCAACGTTTGCGGCTACTGCAGTGCTGCAGGGGTTTGATGTAAATAGATTGGGAGCTGAAGAAACAATTGCCAGTCAATTTGCAGGAGAAGGAATTGAAGCAGTTAAATCAATCAAAAACCAAGCTTACGCTAACTTGGTCAATTCATCAGGAACAGGTATCGTAAGAACAGGCGGAGTATGGACGTTTACTGCAGCACCTCCAAATAATACTCTCACTCATAATAGTACTGATAACTATATTCGAACAATTAAACTTGAAAGCGTGAATCGGGATGGAGCAGGAAATATTGTGATTCCTCCAGCCGGAACCCTCGACCCAGATACCAAAAAGATTACCTCTACTGTAAATTGGAATTTTAACCTAAGCCGGCCGGAATCAGCTGTTCTTACCACTTATCTAAGCGACTGGCGAAAACCAATTTCAAATATTGCTAGAGGAGGGATGTTAGTGTATGGAGACGGTGGATCAACGTCCGATGCAATACAATATAAAATCTTAGATGGAGCTGGTACATGGAACTCTGCTGCCTTGGCTGCTGATATAGATAGTAGTACAGATAGATATTTATTAGCAGCAAGAGTCTTTGCCTCTGCAACGCGCAATGAAAAGATATTGATTTCCCGTCATTATAATGGTACAACGCAATATATATACGCACAGGTTTTTGATGGAACAGCTTGGGGAAATGTTAACTTATTATCTAGCTGGGCTGCTGTAAGTTATCTTGATGTGCGTAATTTTGATGGCGCTTATTTAAATAATGGTAATTTTATGGTTATATATTCCGACAATACCGCAACGCCAAAATTTAAGACATGGAATGGATCTGTCTGGTCAACAGCCTCGGGTGTTGCAGGCGCTGCTACACAAAACATTGGCGATATTCCAACTTACATTGTGTTACGTGATCGACCAGGTACTAATGAAGCAATGGCAGTATTTTTTGATCAGAACGCCAGCAGCGATACCAACACTCAATATTTCTATATTGGTTCTAATAATACCTACGAGACTGCGGATTGGACGTTACACACTGAACATATGATTCAAGCTCCTACCAACACGAAAGAGCACATTTCTTTTGCGTGGAGCAGGCAAAGTTCACTTAAAGGCGCATTGGTGTTTGTAGATAGCTCAACAACGCTAAGGCTTAAAATATGGACAGCCGATGGCGCTGGTGGTGGATCATGGAGTGCATATGCGGCATCTGGAGCTTCAGTTGGAAATACGGGCGGAATTTCTATTTCAGGTAGATTTGGAGCAGAAGAATTTATCGCTTGTCAAAAAGACACAAATAGCGATATTTATTGCTTTAGAGCCAATACGACTCCGTCTTGGACAACACCTGCTGGTAATATCCTCACAACAAATAGTGATTCGGGTATTCAACGAAGCCATGATGCGCAATTTGAAGCAACATTAGGATCTGAGGCGCTATCTGTTTATTCCGACAACACAACATCTCCTAAATATAGACTTTATACTGCTTCTTCGAACTCATTTGGAGCAGAAACCAATTTATTAAGTGTTGCTTTAGGAGGAGTGCTTAAGTCAGTAAGCTTAAGGCCATTGGAAGACAACAATGATATTATGATTTTGATGGGCGATGCCAACCTTGATTTGTATTCGGTTGTCTGGGATGGGTCTACCAACGCAGCATATACTACTCCTTTGGGAAAAGCACGGACTGCTCATGGTATTAATGGCGCATTAACTACAGCTTATTGGTATGATTTTGCTTGGGATAGATTCTAAAATGAAAAAAATTGTTACATTGTTATATTGTTACATTGTTAAGATGACGAAAGTAGGTCAGCAATGAAGCAATTTAATAATCTTAATAATAACCGTGGATTTACATTCATAGAACTCATTTTATACGTTAGTATTGTTACTATTATGCTTACTGCTATTATTCCGTTTGCCTGGAATATTATAGGCAGTGGAGCGAAAAGCGGCACGCAACAAGAAGTATTCTCACAAGCTCGTTACGTAAGCGAGCGAATCAAATGGGAAATAAGAAGTGCTTCGGGGATAAATGCAGGTGTATCAAACTTTGATGTAAATTTAGCCAACAACTCGAGCCAGAAATTGCAGCTTGCAGAAACATCTCCTGTTAACACACTGGATATCAACGTGACAACTGCAGGCCTTGTTCAACTAGACCCAGGAAATGATGTTGCTTACACAATAAATTCTACAGACACCAAAGTAACAGATCTAACATTTACCAATTACACTTCTGCCGATAACAAAACCAAACACATAGGATTTACACTAACAATCATATTAAACTATTCTGGAAGCAGACAGGAATTTAAAGAAACAGTTACGCTTCGCAGTAGTGCGGAGGTGAGAAGCAATTAATATGATTCCGTGTCATCCTGAACTTGTTTCAGGATCTCGTTTGTTTTAAAGTAAATTAAGATGAGAAAAAAGAATACCTACTATATTTATATTCTGACCAACAAATTTAACACAGTCTTCTATATTGGAGTAACCAATAATATTGCAAAGAGATTCTTTGAGCACAAAACTGGATTGATAGAAGGCTTCACAAAAAAGTATAGAGTGAAGAAATTAGTTTATCTTGAGGAATACAATGACATTAACGAAGCAATAAAACGAGAAAAACAATTGAAGAATTGGCATCGAGACTGGAAAATAAATCTGATTAAAAAAGTAAATCCTGAATTTAATGATTTATCTCTTTTTTCTTGAAACGAGATGCTGAAATAAATTCAGCATGACAATGGAGGAGGAACTATGGAAAGAGGTTATATTGCTCTAACTACAGTTTTAATAGTGATGTCTGTTGTATTAACAACTGTCTCAACTGTTGCGCTTCTTGCGATTGGCGAGGGCCAATCTGGATTTTCTCTATTTAAAGGTGAAGAGACCTTAACGTTTGTTGAAGGCTGTGCTGAAGATGCCTTATTAAAAGCAAGAGCAAGTGGGACATTTGGTGATCCTGTTGGAACGCCAGTTACTGTTACTCGGCCTGAAGGTTCGTGTATAATTACAGTACTTTCAAAAGTTGGCAACCCAACTGTTACTTGGACTATGAGGGTTCAAGCAGACACAGCTACTACAAAGTACAATAGAATTATTGAGGTTGTTTTTAATAAATCTGCAACTGGAATTACCCTATCCACATGGAAAGAAATAGCAAGTGCTCCCGATCCTACATCAACCCCGACGCCAACGCCAACTCCAGTACCCTCTCCATTTACTTGCACTCAGGTTATTGGGTACAGTCAGGTAGGAAACCAAATTCCCCCGAATCCAAATTGGGGATGGTATTGGGCAGGGGGAGTATTCGAGCCAATTGTTGGGGATTCTAAATGGCAACTCATCTGGCGATCTGGAGGCGGCGTGGACTTGTGGAAAGACCCTGCATACGTAGGCTGGACCAGTCCTTTGCAGTCTGCATGTACCTCCAACTCCACCACTCCTGAACGCGTTTTGCTTTCTGTGAGCGGCCCTAATGGTTCCAATGAGGCGCTGTGGGTTAGCGACATTACTGCCACGATCAACACGATTCGGAGTAAACTCCCCTCTGTACAACAAATCATTTTGCAATCCGTCGTTGGAGGACCTGGCCATGCCACTTGTCCTTTGGGTTGCGATGAATTGAGTGGAACCTGCGTTCGCGCTTCTTGGCAGCATAAATATATAGACAATGCTATAGCTACTGTTGTAACTGCAGAGACTGGGGTGATAGGTGGGTTTTCTCCAGAAGTGACAACTTGCGCAGACTATGTTGACAGTTTGGGTCACCTGACTTTGGAAGGTGCCAGTGCTGTCGCGCAATCTATAGGAAATTACTACGCTCCTTAAATTATGTTTACAAATAAAAAAACTGTTATTTTTATAACAAAATCAAAAATAACAATTTCTAGGGTCACAGTTGGAGATAAGCCTTCTGAAAATATAATTGCAAGTATGGGTTGGACCCCCGAAACAATGCCTGATATTTTGTTAAGACTTAAAAAAGATATCAAAAGCCCAGTAAGAATACTTTTAAGCGAGGATTTTGTTTATACAGTTAATGTAACCATGCCATTTGGTTCAGTATCTCGAGATGATGTTAAAAAAAGAGCTCAAGAACTTATTCCTGAAGACCTCGATCAAACCATATGGGACTTTAAAGAGATGGGATCACCAACCGCGTCAAACGCGGCTGCGGCCAAGTCTGACTTGGCTGCGGCCAAGTCTGACTTGGCTGCGGCAATGGTGCAGGTAATTGCGGTTGCTAAAACATTGCTTGAGACATTAAGAAGAACGGTTGCAAAAGTAGAATTACAGATCGAGGCCATAGAGCCTTTATCATTTGCATTGGCGCGCTTTGCTAAAGCACAAGACCCAGTTGTTTATGTGTACAGAGATGATAGCGGAGTGTTATTGACACTCGCGCAAAGAGAAACTGTAATAGCAACAGAACAATTAGGGAATATTGATTTAAATACTCTCAATCAATTTTTAGCATTCGCGCAGCGGTTTTCTGCTCCTCCAAAAAATGTAATCTTTTGCGGAAATAATTCAGGCATTGACCTTACGAGTTTAGCAAACGAAAACTTTAAAGCCCAGGTACTAAATATAAGCCCTATTATCAGTCTGGCTTATAAGCAAGATCTCAAGGGTAAAGATGAGGAAGTCTTAAATTTGGGATTGTTGGGGGCGCGTCCAGAATCTCCCCCTCACCCTAACCCTCTCCCTGAGGGAGAGGGAGCGGACGAAGGAGCTCGCCTCCTTGAGAGGCGTGGACAGGGTGAGGGTAAGCAAGCCAGCATGACGAAAAATGTAAAAAAACGCGATTTTTCCAAAACAACAATTTTAGCAATATGTCTCATAATAGCGATTATAATTTTAGTTGCATTAATAATATTTAAAGTTTATCTTTAATTACTCTCTCTTAGCCTCATTTTGGGGTATTGACAAATGGTTAAAAACATTATACGATTTTTATAACAATGAAAAAAACTTCAAGGTTTACCACGTTCAGTTCACATGAACGTGGCTTTACACTCATAGAACTTTTGGTAGTTGTTACAATCATTGCCACTTTAGCAGTCGCAGTGTTCGTTGCCCTTAATCCAGCCAAAAGAGTAAGAGATGCAAAAGACGCAAGACGAACATCAGATGTAAGCACTATTTTAACAGCAATCCATTCTTGCATAGTTGATGGTAAAGGTACATGCGCACCATTTACTGGAGGAGCCTTACTAATATCTGAAATTGGTACAGGCGCAGGATGTGACGGTCTAGTGCCGAGTTCGGATTACCCAGCTGATTGTACAATCGCTATTGGACAGGCTGCTTGCTTAAATGTGGCATTTAGCCCATTACAGGCTTATCTAAAAGCAAATCCCGCAGATCCTGATAGCACAACAGGGGAAACTCTTTATACTGTAGAAGTTTCTGCAGGTGGACTCGTAACTGTAAAGGCTTGCGGAACAGAACGTACTGTAGCTGAAGGCGGACTTATACAAGCCTCCAGATAAATCACTTAAAAATCTCCACCCGAATCAATATCTTATTGACTCATGTTACGCACATTCAGTCATTCTGGTAATCCCGACTTGTCGGGAGCATCCAGAATCTCCAACCGCGATTAGAGATGCTGGACAAGCCAGCATGACGAATGCTGCGTAAGGTGAGTTATTGACTTGTCTTCGTTCAGAGCTTCGAGGGATCAATTCACTAGAAACTCGCAAGAGTATTTCTTGGAGAAATACTGACCGGATTGTTGGCGCGATCCTGTCCTGCTCTTGCTCCCCCCTCCAAGAAATTCTTAACCTTTCTAAGTTTTACAATCTTTTTGAGAATGACCCTTCGACTGGCTCCCTTCGACAAGACTCAGGACAGGCAGGGCAGGCAATTGAACCTTGGATTTTCTGTTCGGGTATCCTTTAAAATACGATTAGTCCCATGACCAAAACTCGTTTGGCTTCGCATTTGACAAAGCGATCGCATTGTGATTTGATATATCTAGAATGGGAAAACTTCTAAGAGTTAGAGACATTTTGTTATTGACAATTGCAGGAATTGGAGACATTGCCCAAGAGATAAAAGACCCACTGCAAATTATGGGTAAAAGTTACGAATCAATGTATGGCTTTATTCCTAGGCGATACAAGCGCAGTAATTTTTTGCAGACAGTCAGAAGAAGTCTTAGAACTGGAGATATAGAAAAGATCATAAAGAATGGGGATGTGTATCTACGTTTAACTTCAACAGGCACTAAAAGAATATATAGAGATTTTCCGATATTAAATCTTACCAAAAAATGGGACAAACGTTGGGTTATAGTGGTTTTTGACATTTCAGAAAAATCAAAGTCTATCCGAAATAACCTTCGCAATAAATTAAAGAGTCTTGGTTTTGGCATGCTTCAAGAGTCTATTTGGATTAGCCCATTATCAATAGGGGAAGACATGAGAGAATTTATACATTCCATAGGTCTTTCACCAAATGTTTTCGTCATGGAAATCTCAGGTTTTATACTGGGTGATCCGAAGCAACTTACGCGAAGCATATGGAATTTAGAAAGTTTAGAGAAAGAATACATTAGTCTCGAAACAAAAATTGAAGGGCTAAATCAGCTTATCAAAAAAGAAAGCGATCGCATCAATAAAAGTGAGGCTGAAACGAGTAGAAATGGCAGAGATAATATGAAAGATTATTTAAATCAGCTATTAAAAAAGAAGAGGGAGGTAAAAAGACAGAGACTTGAGTTTGTTCTTAATTTTCCACCTTTACCTAGCGAGCTGGTGCCCAAAACTTTACAAACTATCTTTTCTATATTACCCAAAGCCTGATTTGTTTCGTTCATCGGTTGGGGAAGGACAAGATACCCACATAAATATCAACCTTATTTTTATAAACTCTCAAAACTCCGCTCTCAATCTTAATCTGCTCTTCTTGGTTATCGTTTTTATGAATTACAATTTTTTCATAAATTAGGGAAATAAAATTTTCGTGTTCCGAGAGAATATCAAAAAGCCCTTTTTCGTTGTATGACGAGACTGCTTTGACTCTGCCACTAAATAAAATGCCTTGTCTGTTTATGATCGAGAGAGATATATTATGATCCATTCTTTCCTTGTCATGCTGAACTCGTTTCAGCATCTAGTAATTTAAAAAACAGATAAATCCTTCAATTC
>Ga0213870_1000827_pt1 | contig 14454 bp, 13 predicted proteins | sample WICALVC2017_Meta_FD_160119 | JGI IMG/M metagenome (GOLD analysis project Ga0213870, IMG submission 160119) | Freshwater microbial communities from subterranean cave lake in Wind Cave National Park, South Dakota, United States - WICALVC2017 | ecosystem: Environmental > Aquatic > Deep subsurface >... | reverse complement strand
ACCAATCGCTGAAAACGATCTTGTTCCCGATAAAGGAACAACTGCCACAAGTTGGGCTGGGTTTGGGGTTGGATTAGGGACAATATCAATAGACTGCAAAACAGCGGGAGGAGGTGGTGGTGGATCATCACTACCTTTTTTTTTGGAACAGCCCAAAAGGGCAAGCATGATGACAGCAACAAAAACGATCGGAAGCCTATTTCGGAGATCAAAAAACATGGTTCTCATTTACACCTCTTGCTTGAAACTATACTCAAATAGTACCACAAGCAAAAAAATAAACAAATCCAAAAATCATACGTTAGGAATTTGGGCTTGAAGAAAGTACCGCTTCATGCGACAATAACCCCCAGCATTTAAAAAAGCAATTAACGTACCATTATTATGAAAATTGTTATTGTTGATTACGGCTCTGGAAACTTACGGTCTGTCCAAAAAGGGTTTGAAAAGGGCGGATATGAGGCGATTGTAAGTGATAGCCCCTCTGTTGTTTCCAATGCCACACATCTGGTTGTTCCGGGGGTGGGGGCATTTTCAGCATGTATGAAAAATTTAGAACGGCTACACCTCCTAAAACCGATTAAAGAGGCCATTTTATCGGGAAAACCGTATCTTGGGATATGCTTGGGGCTTCAAATTCTCTTTACAGAAGGCGAGGAATTTGGGTCTTTTCCAGGCCTTGATATCATTCCCGGAAAGGTGGTTCGTTTTCCAGAAAACGAGCTAAAAGTGCCTCATATCGGCTGGAATCAAATTGCTATTAAAAAAGAATCGCCCCTGCTTTCAGGGATTCAACAGAGCCAATATTTTTATTTTGTGCATTCGTATTACGGTCTGCCCAACGCAGAAAAAGATGTCGTCACCGCCACACACTATGGCGTGGAGTTCCCATCTGCCATTGCAAAAGACAATATTTTTGCGTGTCAGTTTCACCCGGAAAAAAGTCAAGCTAAAGGACTCCGCATTCTCTCTAATTTTGCGAAACAACCATGATTATTATTCCAGCGATTGATCTTAAAAATGGACAGGCAGTTCGGCTGATTCAAGGCGATATGAATCAGGCCACTGTTTATTCAGAGCATCCGATCACAGCCGTAAAACGGTGGGTGGATGAAGGGGCAGTACGCCTTCATATTGTTGACCTGAACGGGGCGATCACAGGTCGCTCTATTCATTTTGATTTGATCAAAGAGATGATTGCGTCTTGCCCAATCCCCATTCAAGTGGGAGGTGGCATTCGAGAAACTTCACAAATTGACGCTTATCTTTCTGCAGGGGCTAATGCAGTCGTGCTCGGAACCGCTATTTTAAAAAATAAGCCGATGTTTGAAGAGGCCGTGAAAAAATTCACAGGCGCCATTATCGCAGGGATTGATTGCAAAGGCGGCAAGGTGGCCATTCGCGGCTGGGTAGACCTTTCAGACGAAAACCCAATGGATCTGGCCTATCAAATCAAAGACAGCGGCATCTCCGCCATTATTCTCACCGATATTGAAAAAGATGGGATGATGGCAGGACCCAATATCGCGCTCTTTCAAGAAATGTCCGTAAAAGTAAATATCCCGCTGATCGCTTCGGGCGGGATTACAACACTTGATGACCTTAAACGCCTCAACGCAATTAAAGGCGTCACGGGGGCCATTGTGGGAAAAGCACTGTATTCAGGTAAACTTTCTTATCAAGAGGCCGCACAAGCAGTCTTAACAAAGGGAATAGGATGTTAGCAAAACGGATTATTCCATGTTTGGATGTCACACGCGGCAGAGTCGTCAAGGGAACAGGCTTTGTAAATTTAAAAGATGCGGGAGACCCTGTTACGATTGCCCATTACTACGAAGAACAGGGCGCAGATGAACTTTGTTTCTTGGATATTACAGCCTCCTCGGATGGCAGAGCCATTTTGCTAGACCTCGTGCGTCAAACATCAGAAGAAATCTTCATGCCATTGACCGTAGGAGGCGGGGTTCGGTCGGTTTCCGATATTCGAGACTTGCTTTCTGCTGGGGCCGACAAGGTCTCTATCAATACGTCCGCGATTGAGAATCCAAAACTCATTGAGGAGGCATCGCAATGTTATGGCCGTTCCACGATTGTTGTGGCGATTGATGCAAAAGCGTCTTCTACGGGATGGGAGGTCTATAGCCATGGAGGGCGCAAGGCCACAGGCTTAGATGCCGTGACTTGGGCAAAAAAAATGGAACTATTGGGCGCGGGAGAAATTCTTTTGACCAGCATGAATCGGGATGGCACCAATAGCGGCTATGATCTAAAACTCACACGGGCAGTGACAGATGCGGTGCAGATTCCCGTAATTGCATCAGGCGGCGCAGGTACGTTAGAACATCTTGTAGAGGTCATCAACGAAGGGGGAGCGTCTGCTGTTTTGGCCGCTTCCATATTTCATTACAAAACGTACACGATTGCACAAGCAAAAGAATATCTTTGCCAAAATGGCATTCCAGTGAGAACGACATGAACGTCATCAATACCAAAAATATATCCACAGAAATCAAGAGGCTCAAATTCGTAAATGGGCTGATTCCAGCGGTCATACAAGATTATCAAAATAAAGAGGTCTTGATGGTCGCCTATATGAATCACGAATCGCTTTGCAAAACATGCGAAACGGGAGAGACCCATTTTTACAGCCGTTCTCGAAAAAAACTGTGGCGAAAAGGAGAGACGTCAGGACATATTCAGAAGGTTAAGAAAATCTACGCCGACTGTGATTTCGATACGTTGCTCATCAAAGTGGATCAAGTTGCGGTCGCGTGCCACACCGGGAAACGCTCTTGTTTTTTTGACGAAATGCCAATGGCTAAAACCCTGTATGAGACGATTGCAGAAAGAAAGAAATCGCCGCGGCCAGCATCCTATACAAGCAGTCTCTTTGAAGGGGGGATTGACCTAATCTTAAAAAAAGTTGCGGAAGAATCTGGGGAGTTTATAATCAGCGCGAAAAATAAAAACAAGCAGGCCATTGTTCACGAAACCGCTGATTTGCTCTATCATCTTCTCGTGGCACTTTGTCATCACAATATTACATTGGAACAGATTGAAGACACGTTGGCAAAACGATCAGGGCAATCTGGAATAGAGGAAAAAAAATCGCGGAAGAACGCCCCTAACCCCTCTTTATCAAAGCTTAGAAATAAGACGAAATCATGATTTTTTCAGTCGGGATATTAACCATCAGCGATCAGGGGGCGTTAGGACAACGGGAGGATCAAAGCGGCAGATTGCTTCATCAGTTAGCTGAACAACTTCCGGGGAAGGTGTTTTGTTATGAGATTGTTCCTGATGAACAGGAGAAGATCGTGGAGAAATTAATTTTATTCTCTGACCAAAAACATCTGCATCTTGTTTTAACAACGGGAGGCACAGGCCCATCTCCCCGCGATGTCACGCCTGAGGCGACACAACAAGTCATTACAAAACCACTCCCCGGCATCGCAGAAGCCCTGCGTATATGCGGGTATCAGAAAAACAAGATGGCCATTCTCTCACGCGGCATTTCCGGCATACGCAACGAAACACTGATTATCAATCTGCCCGGAAGCCCTAGAGCCATTTCAGAAGGATGGGAAATATTGCTTCCGATTTTGCCGCATTGCATGGAAAAAATGCTGGGGGACAAAAGCGACTGCGCACCCCAAAATTCGTGATAGGATTTTGGATCACGCCATGGCCTTGCCATCCAATTCTCATATCAATACAACAACAATATCACAATTTTATAACGATATGCATTCAGTATGCGTACAGTAACGGTCTCGCCCAAAAGATCGCAGATGGCGATTTTATTTCACCGTTTCACTCTGCTTGTTCCATCAGGTCGGTCTTCTATGATATACCCTAATTCCGCAAGCTCTTTACGAATCTGATCTGCCAACGCAAAATCCCTTTGCTGTCTGGCATTGTTGCGTGCGTCAATACGACGCCTTATCGCTATTTCGTTTGCTGTCTCTAAATTAGCATTCAAAACAGGTTTAGCCCATTCCCATTTTTCAACTTTAAATAATCCCAACACCGCGCCTAGAGAAGTGAATATACGTCTCACGGCTTTCGCATCACCCATCTTGATATTGGCCTCGCGCCGTAATTGTTGCAATACGGAAATCGCCTCCACCGTATTAAAATCATCGTCCATCGCAGACTCAAACTGCGTTTGATAATCGTTCCCCATCAATGTATCTTGATCAAATGTCGCAGACGCCTCGTCCAATTTCTGAAAAAGGGTGTAGAATTTATCCAAGCCTGCTTTGGCCTCAAAAAGAGCAGAATCTGAAAATTCAATAGGAGAACGATAATGCGTTGATAAGAGATAGAACCGAACCACTTCCGCCACGACGGGTTCGGAAAAATCACACCACTTATCAAATATCTCTTGAAGCGTGAAAAAATTGCCTAACGATTTCGACATTTTCTCATGATTTACCATGACATGCCCATGGTGAATAAAAAAACGAACAAATGATTGCCCCGTGTAGGCTTCGGATTGCGCAACCTCGTTTTCGTGATGTGGAAAAATCAGATCGTTTCCGCCGCCGTGGATATCAATGGTTTTTCCAAGATGCTTGATCGCCATCGCAGAACATTCAATATGCCAGCCGGGTCTGCCAAGCCCAAAAGGCGATTCCCATGACGGCTCTCCTTCTTTGGCCGACTTCCAAAGCGCAAAATCCAATGGACTTTTTTTATGCGCATCCACTTCTACACGTCCCCCACCGCCTGCAATCATTTCGTCAAGATTTCGCGCAGAAAGTTTTCCGTAGGAAGAAAATTTTGCCACCTCAAAATAGACGTTTCCTGAAACCGCATACGCAATCCCTTTTGCAATCAAATCTGAAATCAGGGCGATCATCTCTGCAATATGATCGGTTGCTTTAGGCGCTAGGGTTGGCGGGCTTACACAAAGGCGCGCCATATCTTTTTCATAAGCCGCAATATAGCGGCTGACAATCTCTTTAAAATCGCATTTCTCTTGACGGGCGCGGAGGATGATCTTATCATCCACATCTGTAAAGTTTTTCACAAAACGAACATTGCACCCTTTGTATTCAAGGTATTTGCGAATGACGTCAAATACAATGGCAGACCGTGCATGTCCCAAATGGCAATGGTCATAGACTGTCATCCCACAAAGATAAAGTGTTATTTCACGTCCTTCAGGAAAAACAAAACATTCTTTTTCGCCAGAATAGGTATTGGTAATTTTCATTTTTTTAATTCCGCAGACGGCCATCCATACGCCCCCAGCAATGGAACAAACAGACACGAGACAATTTCTGTGACCACCATCTTATTTTCCTCTTTTACAATTTTTTGTAGCACCTGCGATCCTTTTTCGCCTACAGGAATCACCATGCGACCGCCTATTTTGAGTTGTTCTACCAAAGGAGTAGGAATTTTGGGCGATCCAGCGGCGACTAAAATAGCATCAAAGGGGCCTTCTTCCTTCCAGCCATACGTTCCATCAGACACACGGAGTTTTACATTGCGATAATGGAGCTTATCCAGAATCGCGCGCGCTTTAGACACCAGACGTGAGATTCTTTCTATAGACAAAACCCTTGCAGACAATTCTGCCAAGACAGCGGTTTGGTATCCAGAACCGGTACCGATTTCAAGAACCCGTTCTGATCCTGAAAGACAAAGGGCTTGGGACATCAGAGCGACCATGTACGGCTGTGAAATGGTCTGACTTTCTCCAATAGGAAGGGCATGATCCCCGTATGCCCGCGCTTGAAACGCCTCTTCCACAAACAGATGACGCGGCACCTTCAAGACCGCGGCGATAACCCTTTTATCAACAATACCCCTGTCAATAATATGGGTTTCCACCATTTTAGTTCGTGCTTCTCTATGGAGAGATTCCTGCGCCAAAAAAATTACCTTTTTAAAATGAGTCTTTGGACAGCTCCTGTGGGTCGGCATTACTGAATAAAATACGAACCTTTTTTGAACAGGATGTTCTGCCGATTATTCGAATTTTTGATTTTATGACCATTTGGTTCATGGGGTCAAGTCTTTAGGATTTTTGGAGAGTTTAAATTTATTTTTGACATCGGGGGTGTTTCGTTGGTATCATTGCAGGTCTGGCTACTTCTTGCTGAAAGAAGTCAGAAGAATGCCGTTTTGAAAGGAAAATGCTTGCCAATGGATATTCAGAATATTCAAGAAAGACTCCTCACAGAAATGAAAACAGCGATGAAATCGGGTGATGCGGAAAGACTTTCCGTAATCCGTATGTTGCGCTCCACAATCAAAAACAAAGAAATTGACAAACGGCCTACCCTCTCGGATGGACAAGACCCGTCCCTCACAGACGCAGAGGCGATGCAAGTGCTTTCTACTGCGGTCAAACAGAGAAAGGATGCCATCACCCTATTCATAGAAGGGAATCGAAACGATCTTGCTGATAAAGAAAAAAATGAGATCACGATTATTGAATCGTTCCTCCCCCCTGCCCTTTCAGCGGAAGCGTTGCATAAAATCATACAGGAGGCCATTGAAGAATCAGGCGCAACTTCCCCTAAACAGATGGGGAATGTGATGAAACTGATCTCTCCAAAAGTAATGGGCAAGGCAGACGGAAAAGAGGTGAGCGATAGGGTGAAAGCCTGTCTGGAACAAAAACAATTGCGGGGTATCGCATAAGTGCGTTATTCCGATTCCTTCTTTGAATCCGGTTTAATTGAAACAATACGCGCCCAGACCGATCTGGTTGCCGCTGTATCAGAATATCTCTCTCTCAAAAAAGCAGGCCAGAATTTTGTCGGTCTTTGTCCTTTCCATACCGAAAAATCGCCCTCCTTTTCGGTGAATCCCGCAAAACAGTTCTTTCATTGTTTTGGCTGTTCTGTGGGCGGAGATGTTTTTCATTTTGTCTCTAAAATAGAACAACTCTCTTTTCCAGAAACCGTTCGCAAACTGGCGCAAAAAGCAGGCGTTTCTATTCCCCCTCTGCGGCAATCCTCTGAAGATGATCGTCCTGCAGATTGCGAGGCAGAGGCCATTTATCACATCAATGAACAAGCCGCAGAACGATTTCACAAAAATTTAATGGAACGTCCTGAAGCGCAATCTGCAAGAAAATATTTGGAAGAGCGAGGCATTTTAAGAGAAACCATCAAAAAGGCTTTGATTGGGTTTGCAATGCCGGGCCGCGGTGAAATGATGACACAAATTAAAACCGCAACGACCTTACTTGAAAAGGCGGCTCTTATTAAAAAAGGAGAGCATGGGTATTACGACTATTTTCGCAATCGGATTATGTTCCCCATCCGAACATTGCAGGAAAAGATTGTTGGATTCGGGGGACGCGCCCTGGATGAGACCATGCCTCCGAAATATCTCAATTCGCCAGAAACGCCCGTCTTTACAAAAGGAAAACATCTTTTTGGACTGCATCTTGCGCGAGGGAAAAAATCGCTGATCGTGGTCGAAGGATATTTCGACGCCATCTCTCTGCATCAGGCCGGTTTTACAAATGTCGTGGCCACATTGGGCACGGCCATGACCGCAGACCATCTTCGCCTCATTCGCAGATTTTCCGAGAAAGTCACGTTGTTGTTTGATCCAGATCGCGCTGGGGTTTCTGCCGCAATCCGCGTCGCGCCGCTTTTTATTGAACATGAAATGACGGCAGAGGTCGTCTCTCTCCCTAAAGGTCAAGACCCTGATCTATTTATCCGTAAGCAGGGTAGCGACGCCTTTTCGGCAAAACTTGAAACGGGCGAGACGCTTCTTTCCTTTGTCATCCACCAGACTGCGCTTTCTGCAGGTGATTCTATTGCTGAAAAAAGCAAGGCCATTGCAGGCATTTTCTCTTTAATGCGAAAAATTCCACATCAGATGGAACGGGGCTATTATTTCAAAACGATTTCAGATGCCTTTGGAATGGATGAAAAGGATTTGCGTGTTGACTTTGCAAAAGAGAAATTATCGCCTGTGGGCGATAGACCGCCTTCTGCGATGACGGCAAAGCATTCCCTTCCAGAAGATGAGCAAACACTGTTGGCGCTTTTGATTCAGAATCAGCTGGATTGTCAGATATTATCACCTATTTACCCAGACGATTTTACAACGCCTCAACTTAAAACTATTCTGAATTATTTCTGGGATGACGAAAGAAAATCATGGTTTCTCCCAGAATCTCTGGACAGTCTTGTTGCAGAGTCTGATCAATCGCTCTTTAGCGCATTGGCTGTTATCGAGATATCAAATGAAAACAGGGCAACGCTTATTTCTGATTGTATCAAATCGTTGCATAAGAAAAGGCTCAAACGAGAGATTACGAAAACACAAACACAATTAAAATCAGCCGAACGGATAGGCGATCGCGTTTTGTCGGAATCGTTACGGCACACTTTTTTTGATTTCAAGAAAGAACTCAGTCAGATCAGTTAGTCGCATTTAATAATTAGTCGTAGGGGAAGATTGTATGCCAAAAGAAGAGCAGTTGGATGAAATAAAACAGTTAATCACATTGGGGAAAGAGAAAGGATTTCTTACTTACGAAGAGCTCAACAATGCCCTTCCAGCCGATATTCTTTCCTCAAACCGCCTTGATAACATCATGATGATGTTTGGGGAAATGGATATTGAGGTTGTAACTCAAGAAGATGCGGGAGACCGCGCGGCGCGATCTCCCTCCTCGAATGAAGAGGATGCAGAAGATTCAGACGGCATGGATGAAATCGCCGAAGAACCAGACGAGGATGCGCCCATCGAAGAAAAGGAGGTCGAGGCAGTTGCCACCTCCGATTCCGTTCGGAGTGATGATCCTGTACGCCTTTATCTAAAGGAGATTGGATCTGTGTCGCTTCTCTCTCGAGAAGGTGAAATCGAAATTGCAAAACGGATTGAGACCGGGAAACTGGGGATCAACCGAATCCTTTTTCGGTTTCCGATTTCTGTTCGAGAGATGATTGATATTGGAAATTCGGTGCGCGGAGAGACCACGCCTCTTTCTGAAGTCATTCCGATCCCAGACAAGGAATTAGACGAAAAGGAAGCGAACGAATTGGTCCTTAGAAACGACTTCCTCGATGCCATTGAAGATGTTAAACGCTATCAGCGCGATCTGGCCAAATCATCGGCAGTGCTTCTGCAGGCGACGTGGTCTATCAAAACGAAAAAGCAAGCCTCCGATCGGTGCGTCGTTTTGGCTGATAAAATTTCCACAAAGATTGAGACCCAAAAGGTCATAACCCCTGTGATTGACAGGGTGATTGAAAAACTGTATGCGCAACTTCCGCTTATAGCGCAAGCAGAACGAGAGAAAACGTTGTGCAAAAAGAAATGCGGTATTACAGACGATCCTAAGCTATTTTTTAAAAATACAAAAGAAGGCACAAAAGAGATGCGTCTTGCCGAGAAACGGTTGCGCCTTTCTTCCGAACAGATTTTAGAATTGGGAAAAGTTTTTAAAAATGCGGAAAAGAAAATCTTACAGATTGAAGACCATGTTGGCGCAGGCCGCCTTGAGTTAAAAGAATCGTTACACAAACTTTCCGCGCAGGATCAAAACGTCAAACACGCCAAGGGCGAATTGGTTGAAGCCAATCTGCGTCTGGTTGTCAGCATTGCAAAAAGATATACCAACAGAGGCTTGCAATTTCTCGATCTGATTCAAGAAGGCAATATCGGATTGATGAAGGCGGTGGATAAGTTTGAATATCGAAGAGGCTATAAATTTTCCACTTACGCCACATGGTGGATTCGACAGGCAATTACGCGCGCCATTGCCGATCAAGCCCGAACCATCAGAATCCCTGTTCACATGATTGAAACGATCAATAAACTCGTCCGAGTCTCACGCCAGCTTGTGCAAGAATTGGGACGAGAACCCCTGCCGGAAGAAATTGGCGAGAAGATGGAGATGGGTGTAGACAAGGTGAGAAAGATTTTAAAAATTGCGAAAGAGCCTATTTCTCTTGAAACCCCAATTGGTGATGAAGGCGATTCTCATTTGGGCGATTTTATTGAAGACCAAAAAGCAACCTCGCCTATTGAGGCCGCAATACGGTATGATCTGCAACGACAAATTGGACAAGTGTTGCAATCGCTCACGCCCAGAGAGGAAAAAGTGTTGCGGAAACGGTTTGGCATTGGAGAGCAAACCGACCACACATTAGAAGAAGTCGGCCAAGATTTTGATGTCACAAGAGAACGTATTCGCCAAATTGAATCTAAGGCGTTACGAAAATTAAGGCATCCAAGCCGAAGCAAGAGGCTTAGACATTTTGTCGAGAATATTTAGAAGGCAGTAGTAGATTCAGGGCCTATAGCTCAGTTGGTTAGAGCGGCCGGCTCATAACCGGTTGGTCCCAGGTTCAAGTCCTGGTGGGCCCACGCAGTGTTTATATCTTTAAGAAGGAGTGAATTTTGAAAGATCAAGTGTTGCTTTTAATGAAATTGCAAGAGGTTGATTCTCGAAGAAGTCAGCACCAGATAGACGAGAAGGCGCTCCCCGAAAGACTCCATATTGCCGAACAAGTCCTTCAAAAAAAGAGAGACGAATTCGCGCAACTGCAAACAAAATCGGGAAACCTTGACAAGGGAAAACGGGACAAAGAGATGGACTTAAAAGTTCAGGAAGAGCAAATCGTTAAATTGCGAGATCGCCTGATTAAGCTCAAAACAAATGAGGAATATAAGGCCAACCTGAAAGAAATTGAGAATGCAAAGGTCAGAAAAGGAGAATTGGAAGAGTCCCTTTTGGTCGCAATGGAGGAAGGGGAAATTTTAAAAACAGAAATTGCCGCAGGTTCTCAAGGGATGATATCTGCGGAACAAGCCTTCCAAACTGAAAAACAAAATATTGAAGAGGCGGTCAACACACTTGCCGTCACGGCAAAGGCCATTGCATCCGAATGGGTATCCATTTCTGAAATGTCTGATAAAAATATTCTGGCAGATTATCAGCAATTGATTGTCAAACGCAAAGGTCTTGCCGTTGTGCCTTTAACAGGAAACACCTGCGGGGGCTGTCATTTTAGTCTTCCGCCACAACTGATTGCCCAAGTTAAAACAGGAGAGAAGATACTGACTTGTACCTATTGTCACCGAATGCTTTATTCTCCCGCTAAAATCGAATAACGCCACGCGACGCACGCACTGTTTTAAATTCCGCACACGTGGAATTTTGGACATTTTAATTCATGCCACAATCCCTAGCATTAAACAAACCATGGACGGTGTTGGTTGGCCCTACTGGCGTTGGAAAGACCGCCGTGGCCGAGCAGATCGCGAAGGCTTTCAACACACCGATCATTGTGGCGGACTCGCGGCAGGTTTATCAAGGGATGGACATCGCCACCAATAAACCCAGCCTCGCCTGTCAAAAACACATTCACAGACATCTTATCAATCTTGTTTCACCCAACGATTTTTTTTCTGCCGGCGCCTATAAAAAAGAGGCAGAACTTGTTATTGATCATCTTACAAAGAAGGGAAAGCCAATTCTCATTGAAGGAGGCACCGGCCTTTATATCAAGGCACTGCTATACGGACTATGGGAAGGGCCTCTCAAAAATATGGCCATCAGACAAGATATTTTAGAGATGGAGGAAGGAATGGCCTACCAGAAGTTAATCAAAGTTGATCCTGTTTCTGCAAAAAAAATTCATGCCAACGACCCATATAAAATCGGCCGCGCCCTAGAGGTTTTTTATATGACAGGCCGCCCTATTTCTTCTTTTCATGCAGAACACCGATTTGCATCTGAACCCAAAAACCGTTTCTTGATGATTGGATTAAGGAGAGATCGGGCAGATCTTGTAAGCAGGATTGAGGCGCGTGTGGATCGTCAGTTTCAAGATGGGTTGGTCAAAGAGGTTGAAGCACTCTTACAAAAGGGGCTTTCAGATAAGCTCCCCGCCTTGCGCGCATTGGGGATTCTTCACGTTATTTCTTATATTCAAGGGAAGAAGACACACGGAGAAACCGTCTCGCTGTTGAAACGAGATACACGGCATTACGCAAAGAGGCAAATGACATGGTTTTCAGCAGATCAGAACATTTTCTGGATCGATCTAAAATCAGACGAATCTCCTCTTTCGACCTTTGATCGGATTCTGCCTCTTCTCTGCAAAGCAGAAAATAAATTGTAAGTAAAATATGTATCCATCCAAAAAGGTTCATCATCAATACCTGCAATGGCCGTATCCAAATATACCACTGATTGGTTCAGTCCGCCGTACAGACACATGGCAAATTAATATTTCCTATCTTGCCGACCGATGCGGGGTCTGCCCGCCTTCTGGTCGTCCACGCATATTGGTTGTTGGGTGCGGCACATTTCAGCCTTATGTCATGGTGCTTGCAAACCCGTCCGCCGATATTCTCGCAACAGACATTTCAGAGACGAGCCTGAAAATAGCGAGAAATCGCAATAGGTTACATGGCATTAATAATGTAAAGTTTCAGGTTCTTGATCTGAATCAGCCCGAAACGTATCCAACCGAGAAATTTGATTATATTGAGTGTTACGGGGTATTGATGCACCTTGCCGATCCCCAAAAAACATTAACCGCGCTTGCAAACCGCCTCACGGACAACGGCATTCTACGCATCATGGTTTATCCTGCCTTTAGCCGAAGGCGCATTTTTCAAATTCAGCGGCTTGCAAGATTATTGGGTCTTCATCAAGAGAACCGATCTCATCCTGCCATGCTTCGTAAGATCATGCTTTCGTTACCGACCGACCATCCCCTGCGAAAGACATTTATCACCTATCGCGACAGTGAGAATGACGCCGGTATTGTCGATGGTTTTCTCCATGTTGCAAACCGCGCGTTTACAGGCCATCAGTTGGGTAGTCTCATTGCCAACGCAGGATTAAAACCGTCATTTTATTTTCATCGCCCATGGGGACAGCCAGAAGAAATGGCCAAATCCTTGCATCTTCAAAATCATAGCCAAAGCTTTATGCTCCACTACTTAGACCTCTGGCAAGAGATCCGCACCAATTTTATAATTGCCCTGACGAAAAACAGAACAATTCCCAAAGCCTCTACGCCATTTTCCATTCACCCGCTTTTGGATCATCAGTCAGGATCATTACGGCAGAGGCTGACACTGCGCGCGCACAGGCTTTTTGGCATCACACTCCCCTCTCGCACCGATGCGGATTCCATTCACTTATCGGGTGCACAATTACGCACCCAAGCAGATGACCGTATTTTGTTAGGGGGCGCGCCGCGGACACTCTCTATGATTCCGCATGGGGTTTGGGCGCATGAGGAGATGTTTCTGGCTTCTAAAATTGAGTTGGGTCAGCAATCGGTCAATCCTTTTTACGAGGCGCTCTTTAAGGCATACACTTTTCAGCGAGATTGTGTCCCTGATGGATTAGGAACCCTGTCCGAACAGATCAACCGCTGGCAAGATATTACCAATCCACTAGAGGATGACGGCACATTTGGGTTAACCCCGCTTGGAACTTATTTGCCTTTTTCAAAAGAAATATTGCGTTACCTTGAAGATAAAGACAAAGAAAGCGTAACGCATTTTGAACAGGCGCATTTTAAAAAAGAATCTTTTCCCGATGTAAAAAATTTCCTAAAAAAATTTCCAGATCTTCCAAAAGAGCCACAGACAGAAGGCGCCATGAGAGAGTTATGGATATTGTTATTTTCGTATCCAAACCTTTTCTTGGACAGTTGCGGTTTGTAAAGAGATGGTGCGCATTTTGGATATTTGACATGTTTTTTAGACTTTGATAGCATCGCCAAAGATTTAGGCAAAGATTTGGACAAAGATTTGAAATAGCGTGACACACTTCAACATAATATGGGAGGCACAATCATGATGAAAGATAAATTCCTCACAACTGTTTTTACAGCGGTAGGTTTTTTAACCTTATTATTTTTTTCAGACACGGCTTATGCGTTTGACCCACAACCTGAATCCACTTCAGCGGTGAAATTCTCCGGCGAGTTCCGAACCCGCGGATTTTACACAAGCGATCTGGTACCGCCCAGTACAAATGGCAATGGTCAAGATACAGAGGCGTTTGGCGATCTTAGGTTTAGACTCAAAACAACCGTCACATCAAGTAACGCAATGGGCGTCATTGTCGCCGATTTCACCAATGGTTTCTGTGCCCCATCTTCCGCAACGGTGCAGTCGGCCTTTCCGCTTGATGGTGGGCTTGGTGCTGTGAATCTTGATGATGCTTCTGGTTGTCCAACAGGCACGATTTCTACAGGCAACGCTCGTTTTGGAACGGGCACTGCGTTTGGCCATTCGCTAAACATCGTCGGGCTACGCGAGGCATACCTTATGGTGCGTGTTAAAAACTTTGGAGGCGTTGCGGGACGGAAACATTATCTCTTGGGGCATGGTCTTGTGTTGGATGATACCGCAACAGGCATTGGGTTCCGAATTTATCAAGACACATTTACCCTAACTGTCGCAGACCTTAATCTGGGGGATCCCTTGGCT
>Ga0213870_1000826_pt1 | contig 14465 bp, 17 predicted proteins | sample WICALVC2017_Meta_FD_160119 | JGI IMG/M metagenome (GOLD analysis project Ga0213870, IMG submission 160119) | Freshwater microbial communities from subterranean cave lake in Wind Cave National Park, South Dakota, United States - WICALVC2017 | ecosystem: Environmental > Aquatic > Deep subsurface >... | reverse complement strand
TTGCTGCCATGTCCCAGTGAATAGAAGCTGGCAGAAATCAATTGCAGTTTCTTAAAGTATTTATTACTTTTTTCTGGAGAAACTTTTCTAAACAATCTGATGATTACAATTGAGAAAATTATAGCACCAAATAATCCTAAAAACGGTGCTATAAAAATAAAAATCAAAGTTTTGAATACACCTTCGAAAATAATTACAGACAAACCAGCTGTAGCTAAAGCAGCACCAATCAAACCACCTGTTATGGCATGGCTAACTGAAATAGGCAATCCATTGCGTGTTGCAACATAAGTCCAAATTATCGCGCTTATCAGTGCTGCTAAAATCGTGGATTGATTAAGAGCTTTCGGATCAACCAAACCTTTTCCAAATGTAAAAGCTATCGCAGTTGTGAAAACAAATGCCGCAACAAAATTCATGAAAGCAGCTAACACCACAGCATTTCTTGGCTTTAATACTCTTGTAGCTACAACAGTTGAAATAGAGTTTGCAGCATCGTTCATCCCATTTAAGAAATCAAAAACAAAAGCAAGAAAAATTATCACAACCAGCAATTCAAATACCATAATCATCTGTGTCTTACTAAAATATCGCCTATGACATTCGCGACATCTTCGCATTTGTCTGATGCCAGCTCAAGAAAATCTATAATTTCTTTGTGTTTCATGATATCCACTGCATCTGTCCCTTTGAATAGTTCCGCCAAAGTCTTGTTTAAAATATCATCGGCTGCATTTTCCAACCTATTCACCTCCAGCCTGCATTTCTCAAGTATATCAATGTTCTTCATGGTTCTTAGGTGTATCATCGCTGTATTGAGTTCTTTAGCAGATCTGATAATTACATCAGTAAGTTCTATCATTGCTTTAGTCGGCTGCACTTGGTAAAGGAATATGCGGTTGGCACTAGCGTATATGGAATCTAGTATATCGTCAAATCTGGAAGCAAGCAGGACTATATCTTCCCTATCTATCGGAGTGATAAAGGTTTTGTTCAATTCGACAAATATGTCTTTGATTAGTTTATCCCCTTGGTGTTCTATATCTTTTAACTCTTTTACCTTCATTTCTAAATTAACTGGGTTCTGCAGCATGTCCATTAGTTTGTTAGCCCCCTCTAATGCAGTAAGGGCTTGTTTCTCCAAAAGATCAAAGAAAATTTTATCTTGCGGTATCAGCCATTCTTTTAATCCCATATAGACCCATAAACTACTCGTAATATAGATTTTAATAGTTTATCGCGTTTTTTTCTTTTTAAGCTCTAGTTTATCTGTTTTAGAAACTTTCCTTATGGGATAACTGATAGGATTTTTTATACCTTGTGTGTGCAAATCTTTGCATAAGTCAAACAAACCCATGCTAATGTAGAAGTTTTCATTGTCACAATTTGGCGGGGCTAGGATTCTATCAGCCTGTCTAAAATGCCATCTTAATTGAGAGCGTATATAATTCGACCTCAATGACGGATAATTCTTTTCATTCCATTCCAAAATCCTCTTTTCTATTTGTTCAGCATCCCACCCTATGTTTCTCAAGAAATTAATCAATATAAATAAACCCCGTTTTTTCCCGTCAGAAACGCCGCTAAGCAAGGACTTGATGCATGGTGGGAAATAGATTTCTGGTATAGCTTTCACTCGTTTGATTTGCTTAAATTTAGGTAATTCCTCAGTTTCTTCAGCCATGTGCTTAGAGGCCCAATCCAAAGCTTCTACGACTAAAAGTTGCGCGTCACCCTTAACTTTTGGTATTAGAAATTTCTCCTCGATTTTTGCTTTTTCAGGCAAAGCATCTTCTTTATTGAATTTCGGCAAATCTTCTAGTTTCAACGGCAAGCTGACCAAAAAAGTACTTTCATGCATGGAATAAGGCAGTCTAAAGAGATGCCTGCTTTTGAAGATGTCCATGTTGACTATCTTGAAAGGGTCTATTTCATTGTCGGCAATTATTTCATTCGCAGTCTTCCCGATTCTGCTGGCCAGACCTTCAGGATTATCTAAAGCATTTAGCTCATCTCTAAGCATGTCCTTGATATACCACTTTATGAAATTCGTGATTTTCTCTTGTATGTTTGGATACAACATTTTCATCTGCTGGTAATTGATAGTTTCAGGCAAAGACTCGAAAGGAACTGCTATATGAAAACCCTTGCCGCCAGAGAATTTGATGGAATAGTTTTTAATGCCATAGTCTTTGAGCGCTTCAGCTATAATCCTTGTAACAATCTTTGCAATTTCAAAATCCTTGACGTCTGGGTCGAAAAATAAACTCCACCCTATTCTCATACTGTCTAAATCCTTTTTAGACATCCCTGCTTCCAATTTCATTGGATTAGTCCATTGCTCGATGCTTCCGTGGAAAGACAATGCACCCTCCGATACAGCTTGCAAGATATCAGCAGGATATTGGAGTATATCCGGACGTTTGCCAAATGCACTATCGTTATAGACTGAAACTATTTCTCTGTTATTTGCAACTTCTAGAATAGCTTTTTGCACGGATTCTTTAGAATACCAATTGTAGATTTTTTGTAGCATAAAGTTCCATGAGAAGCAAGGCTCCTCAAGATTATAATGAACTGAATATATATAAATTCTCAAAAAGTCTGATGTCGCAGCTGCGACACTTGAAAAACAAGTTCAAGCTTTTTTCCACTTAACTCCGTATTTTGTATCTTCAAGAATTATTCCAAACTCCTCCTCCAATCTTTTTCTTATCTCATCCGCAATTTTGTAATCACCTTTAGCTCTAGCACTTTTTCTATCTTCAATTAATTGTTCTGCTTCTTTAGGTAATTTCCTCTCCTTTAATGCGCTTTTCAAATCAAGCCCAAGAATTTTATCAAAATCTAGAATAACATTTCTAACAGCTTTCGCATCGCTCTTGCCAACGCCATTAGAATCAATTAAATTGTTTATCCCATTAATGAATTTGAACAATGAAGCTAGTGCACCGTTTGTATTAAGGTTATAATCCATCGCATCGCTGAATTCTTTCTGGACTTTCTTTATCAGTCCTTTAACCTTAGAATTGCTTTTATTGTTTTTAACGTCTTTCAGTCTATTCAAAAAATTAAATAAACTGCCAACAGTGTTTTTAGCTGCATCTAATGATTGGAATGTGAAATTTAATTGGTGTTTGAAATTGGCAGACAAGAGCAAATATCTTATAACTTTTGCATCGTATCCTTTATCCAGAATATCTCTAAGTGTGTAGAAGTTTCCCAAAGATTTGCTCATCTTCTGCCCATCCACAAGCAAATGCTCGCCATGCAACCAGTAATTAACGAATTTCTTCCCTGTAGTAGCCTCGCTTTGTGCTATCTCGTTTTCGTGGTGCGGAAAAATCAGATCGATGCCACCAGTATGCACATCAAAAGTTTTACCTAAATATTTCATGCTCATCACGCTGCATTCCAAATGCCATCCTGGCCTACCTTTTCCGATTTGGGTATCCCAAAAAACATTGCCATCCTCTTGGTCCCAAAATTTCCACAAAGCAAAATCCTGCGCCTCTTCCTTTGTGTACAAATCCGTCCTTATCCTAGCACCAGCTTTTAATTCCTTTATTTTTAACTTTGAAAGTTTTCCATAATTTTTGTACTTTGAAATATCAAAATATATGCCATCATTTGTTTTGTAAGCAAACCCCCTTTTCATCAGAATCTTAATCATCCCAGCCATTTCTTTTATATGCCCAGTTGCTCTGGGAAACGCATTGGCTGGTATAATGTTCAATGTCTTCATGTCTTCAAAGAAAGCTTCGTTGTATCTTTCGGTAAATTCTTTTAATGACACGCCTTCTTTTCTAGCGCCTTTTATCGTCTTATCGTCAATATCTGTGAGATTCATCACGTGCTTTACCTTGAATCCTCTAAGCAGCAACCACCGTTTTAGTATATCCTGCCAGACATAAGTTCTGAAATTTCCTATATGGGCAAAATCGTAAGTGGTTGGTCCGCAGGTATACAGTCTGACTTCTTTGTTTTTAAGTGGTTTGAATATCTCTTTTTTCCTTGTCAGAGTGTTGAACAGTTTCAGCATCAGAAGCACCATTTCCTAATTAAATTTTCGAAGATATACCTGCTTTTCTTCAATTCACCAATCTTCACATACTCATTATCAGAATGCGCAGTATCATTAGCAACCCCCATTGCAACACACTCCATGCCCAACTTCCTATGGTAAAGCTCCATTTCCGTATACCCAGACAATTTCCCAATCTTCAATTTGCTTATGCTTTGAAGAAGCTTCACTAATTTAGAATCTTTTGGAGTTTTTATGGCTATTCTAGAATCCCCAAGCATTTCGAAATCCTTTCCTGCCTTCGCGTCCAATTTAAGCTTTCCCAAAATTTCCTTGAACTGGCCTATTGCATACTCTATGCTTTCGCCATGGGTTAATCTTCTGTCTATCGAAACTTCGCAATAACTGGGAACAATGTTAACCTTTGTACCGCCAACTATTTTTCCTATGTTAATACTACCTCTCCCTAGAAATTTATCGCTTTTCCTTGTCAACTCATCATTCAGCCTCTCAACCTCTGCAACAAACTTCGCCGCTTTTGCGATTGCATTTACTCCTAATTCAGGGTATGCGCCATGCGCAGCCTTCCCCTTGAAAATAAACTTCAGATGGAGCACACCCTTTTGTGCAATCTTGATCTCAAAGTCAGAATCAGATACAACACCATATTTAACATCTTTGAAAAGATCTTCCCTGTTGTTTATCAGATAATTAGAGCCGCCAAATCCAACCTCCTCATCTCCAACCAACGTAATCAATAACTTCCTTTTGAATTTTTTGTTAGAAAACTTCTGCAGCGACGATAAGATAGACGCTACATTTCCTTTACTATCGCAACTTCCCCTACCATGCAGTTTCCCCTCCACTATATTTGCATCGAATGGGTCATGTTCCCAATTTTCCAACTTGCCAACAGGGACAGTGTCCATGTGACTGTTCAGCATCAGCCCATCGCCTTTTCCCGCATACGCAACTACGTTGTAACGATTGTTACCGAATTCAACAAGCTCTGCATCAATCTTCAAATCAGTCAAATAGTCAAACGCATACTTTGCTATAGCTTTCTCATTACCAGGCGGATTTTCAGAATTCATTCTAACTAACTCTTGTGTCAATTCTACTTCATTCAACTAATCACCAAAATTTAGGATTCCATCTTGGAACTTTCTTCTTATATTCTGAGTAAGCTTTACCAAACCTTTCCTCCAATCCCTTTTCCTCCCAGCGAACTACAAAAATATCCACAGCCGCTATGAAGATCAACATGACTAGAAACATCGTCAATAAATTCGTGAAAATCCCAACCCCTGACATTATGAAAACAAAGGCAAGGTAAATGGGATTTCTAGTATACCTGTAAGGGCCTGTGATTACCATCTTCTTCGGTGGTCTCCAGGGAAACGGCGTTCCTTTTCCGGCCGTTGCAAATGTAGAGATGCTAGAGATATCTATGATTAAGCCAACCGCTATCAGTACCAATCCGATTAGGTTTGTTGGATAGCTGAAGATTTCAGGTAGGTTGAAGTAAGAATCCAGATAACTGGCAAGGTAGTAGGGTGTCAGGAAAACTATGAAGAGATAAACTATAGGGCGCAAAACTAACAATTCAATGGTTTTTGATTGCATTGGATCACTAAAAGAGCTCGGGATGGGATTTGAACCCATATACGCCGCTAACCGTTGATATCTGCAGGCGGCTGCATGACCGGATTATGCTACCCGAGCCTAATTAATATTCTCTTCAATTATGTATTATTTATTTAACTTTTCTTACTATCCCAGAATTAGCATCGATTTCTATCTTATCCCCATCCCTTAGAACTTTAGTCGCATTCTTAGTCCCAACTATACATGGTATTCCTAACTCTCTTGAGACAATAGCAGCATGACTTGTGATACCTCCTTCATCTGTCACAATCGCAGAAGCTTTATGCATAGCTATAACATAATCCGGATGCGTAGCTACAGCAACTAAAATATCACCCTTATTTACCTTAACTAAGTCCGTCACACCTTTAACAATCTTAACAATGCCTTGTGCTTTGCCACGAGAAGCAGAAATCCCTTTTATTTCTTCTGAAACCTCTTCCAAAACAGTTAAGCCAAGTTCTTTCAAAACAGGTTCTATATCACTTCCAGATTTACATATAATATTCTTATCTTGAGTAAAGTAAATTACAAAACCCTTTTCTCTCTCTTCTATCAAATTTTTTGAAACTTTACTTCCATTGTCTAAGAAATCTAAAATTTCAGTGCTAAGTACGTATGATATATCTTCTAACTCAACACCCATTCTATTTGCAATCTCTTCGAACAATCTTTGTCCATAGAACATCCCTTGTCTTCTGAGATCGTCTTTCAAATCTTTTAAGTAAGCAAGCCTTTTTGCTACGTACAATATTTGTTTTTCCATGTCGGATGGATTAATTTTTTCTAGTAATTCTTCATACGAGATAGGCAACTTTCTTTCTATTTTCCTAAATTCACTAATGTGGGAGAAAAATTCTTCTTTTGTCCAAGGCCTGTTATGGATATCTAGACATGGTAGCCATTTGAATTTTTCCCATATTTGCTCCCGTTCGATTTTATTCAAATTTTCCCATTGACCAGCTATTTCATTCAATTGAATAGCAGCAGCTTTTTTATCCGGCTTTAAAGCAAGCTCAATAAAATCATGTAAACTTTCGTTATTGGCAACTTTGTTAGTAATTATTTCTTTAGCCATATCAGCAAAGAAGTTGTTAATTATGAACTGCATCCAAATGAATGGGCCATACTTGATGTTTTTATTTAGATAATCCAGATACATGGCTTTTAGTTCACTATTTGTTTTTGACTTGAGGTTAGAATTTGCTATTTTCTCGGCTGTAGCCATGTAGTCATTTCCAGTTTGCATGAACAGCCTTTCGAATTCTTCGTAATTATCGGGGTTTTCTAGGTATTTTTCTTTCAAAGCAGAAGCAAATTCAATCCACTTGGCTTCGTCTATGTAGCACACTTCGTTGCCGTCTTCTGGTACGTAAATTTGTTCATAAAATGGTGCAGGAACTATATCCTTATTTATCGGAGTTAGACATTTTAATGACAATTCTGTATATTGTACACCATATTCTCTGGCTAAGATTTTTTTCCAAGTCATTTCTATTCCCTAAAAAACTCCTCTTCATTCAATCCAAGCTCCCTCCTTACTTCTTTGGTTCTCTTCACATATTCTTCATAAATTTCCTTAGGCTTATGTAAACTGTAGCCCCCTTTAGCATTTTCATACAAGGAGCAATCGAATACATCAGCATCTTTTACCAACTCTACATAAGGCTTGTTAGTATGAATTTGCTTCTCACTATGGTGGGCTATAGCTTCTGTAATAATTGATATTTCCTCAGATGTAAAATCACCAGACTCTTCAAGCATCTTTTTTGCTATCTCAGCCCCTCTTTTACCATGTTCCTCATATTTGCCTTCAACAATTACATAGACATCATGCAGAAGGCATGCTAGCTCAGCAATCTCTATATCCAAATTCCTTTTCTGCGCCAGTATTCGTCCTATTTGCAGGCATCCTGACGAATGTTTCAATTCCCATTCAATAGAGCTTTCGCGTTTCCCATCAGGTAATTTACTTTCAAGAAGCAATTCCACTACTCTGCGCTGTATTTTTTCAGATCTGGATAGTTCATTTCCTTTGAAATGCTGAAAATCTTTTAGCATACAAATCTATAAGGAAAATAGAGATAAATTACTAAAGCCTTTGATTTAGTCTACTTCTCACATATGGGAACTTAATAAATCCTATAACAATGCCTAATGGCCTTTCTGTTCTGCCCAGATGACGCTTAATATTTCCCCAAACACCCTCTCCCAGAGTTTTAACAAATTCATCATAATATATAGACCAATCATCGGTATAGCCTCTTGTTCTCTCCTGTTGAATATAATCTTGTAAACTAGCCTCTGAGTTTACAACCATTGGTTCACCTTTAAGACTATCACTATCTACTATAGCTTCTACCCTTTTTTGAAGAATTGGAACATTTCCTAATTGCAAGAGGTTTTCGCTAATATATGGTACAAATCGTTTTAACCAAAATCTCACTCGTGCATCAAAAGCAGCTTCATCAGAAAATGGAATGGTTGAAAGATCCCTAACAACTTCTGCATAAGGAGAAGGAATTTTTCCACCTATTTGAGCTTCTAATCAAAACTTATAAAACTCATTTTGTAAAGTTTGCATTGTTTGCATAATAACCTCTAAAGGAAATCTTCTCCCTAATAATTTTAGTTGGTCTATAACATGGCTTCCGACTGGATAAACTTCTCTAGAATTTGATCTAGCAAAATCTATAGCATAATTCATGTCAGGTGTCGCTAAATTAAAATTTTCTGGCACGTCTAGTAAAAGTGTCCTTGGATTTAATTCATATAGAAATCTTTCTAAAGGTGGTAAATCTGTATGCGTAGTACCACTACCAAAAAGCCCTACTTAACCAATTCGATATATTACTGACATCACTATTTATTAATTGTAAAGCTTTAAAAAGCTAATGACATTAAGTGAGTGAGATTCACAAACTTATTTCTTCTTCTTTGCTTCCTTCTTAAACCTCAATAATTTATCTTGAACCCATATTTGTTGTCTTATGAACAGCTACTGAGGTATCTTAGCAATAATAGGTTTCTTGCTCGCCTCAAGCTCTCGTATAAAACTTTTGGTGAAATTCATTATCATAAAACCCACAACTCGTTTCTGTTTAGGGTTAATCCTTATAAAAACATCTTCTGTTAGTTCTTCTGTCAAAGCCTTTTTAGGTTTGCCTATTGATATATCTAAAATATCATCTTCCTTATCATAAAAGAACATCAACTCTTTTTCCATACAATTTCACCTATTTTTACCTTGCTTGTAAGATATAAAGTAATTATGAATCCATCGCTATTTAAATGCTTGACAGCTACTACCAAATATCTTCCTCCAAAATAAGTCTTAGGGTAATATTTGTGGTAAAGAAACTCTGCAGGGTCTTTTCTATTTTTAACAATTGTATCAGGTTTAAGCAAAGTTTCTTCAGATTTTTTAATGTACGATTCGTCAACTTCGGGATGCTTATGATAAATATGTTGCCATCTCTCATCCGTTAATCTAATTTTCTTTCCTAAGACGCATTCTACCTCAAAAAGTATTTCCATAAATCCTTATTGTTAATTTTCTTTAATAATGCTACCAAACCTAGATAAGCTAGAATAAAACCTCGACAATAAGCTTATTTCTTCTTCTTTGCTTCCTTCTTCAGCTTCATCATTTTAATATTGAACCCGCACTTACCGCATTGTAGACTGAATTTCCTATTAGCACCAATACCAGTTACAAAAGGATCAGTCCAAGGTTCATTTCTCTTTTCACTGTTATTGCATTCTGGGCATGTCAACTCTATGTTAGCTTCAGATTCTTCTTTTAACTTCAAAATCTTAATTTTCCCTGTAATCTTTCCAGAAGAATTCTCCAACACTCTTGTAGTAATGTATTCTAACGCCATATATCATCACAGAGGTCTTTTCTTTGGCCTTAGAGCCCTCGCACCGCACTTTCTGCATTTAATCCTCCCAGCCCTGACTTTCGCAGAATCAGCCCTAATCTTGCTCTTGCATACCCTGCAGACAAAAACCCTCAGGTACAATCTGCCCAAAGCTTCCGGGAAAGTTTTCTTAACCATACCAACCTTTAATCTCTTTAAGCAATCTTTAAATATTAACTTTGCTACTTAAATTTTTGGTATAATGCTCAAATCCGAGATAAGAATCCTTGGTTTCGACGACGGCCCTTTTGACACAAAATCAGAAACCACTCCTGTGATTGGCGTTATATATAGGGGAGGGAAATTCTTGGACGGCATACTTAGAACTGATGTGGAGGTTGATGGTCTGGATTCCACAGGAAAACTGGCAAAGCTTATTAATTCCACTAGGCATAAACAACAGTTAAAAGTAGTGATGCTTGATGGGATTACCGTAGGCGGTTTTAACATTATTGATATAAAGCAGTTGCATGAAAGCACTGACATACCAGTCATAGTTTTCAACAGGAAACATCCTGATTTGGATTCTGTCAGGAATGCTTTGATGAATTTCACCGATTTTGAGACGAGATGGAAGATGGTCAAAAATGCTGGTAAAATCGAGGAATGTAAATTAGATAATGATAAAAAAGTTTACTACCAGTCTCTGGGCATGGCAGATGAGGATGTTGAGGATACACTGTTGTTAAGCTCCACACATGGCGATATACCAGAACCATTGCGTGTAGCCCATCTGATAGCAACAGCAATAGTAAGGGGAGAATCTTATGGACGTGCGTAAATTTTGGAAAAGGCTGAACCAAGGATGGACAGGAATAATTTTCTCCATATTCCTGGGAGTGCTATTTGCCACATTCTTTTACTATGTAGTTCTGGCCACGGCATTGCAAACCAACCTGCCGGTAGTTGCCGTAGTCTCTTCATCCATGGAACATGACAATCCAGAGCTAACCTACTACGGCTGGCTGCAGAAGACATTCAACTATCCGCGAGTAACAATAGAGTCTTGGCTCGCTCCAAACGGCTTTTCCATTGGCGACATGCCGATAGTCCAAGGTTCTGACGATTATGTAGTTGGTGACATCATAGTATACAGGGTAGAGGAGCAGCCGGCGCCCATAATCCACAGGATAATCAGAATCAATGATGACGGAACTTACCAAACAAAAGGAGACAACAACTTGAGCCAGCTGTCCTATGAATATTCTGTCAAGAAAGAACAGGTATACGGCAAGGCAATCTTTATAATTCCCAAACTCGGATATGTAAAGGTATTAGCTTCGAAAATCTTGGGTATTTGATATGATTAAGTTCTGCGAAAAATGCGGCAACCTGATGACTGTAGAAAAGAAGAGGAAACGTTCATTTTTAGTCTGCAAGAAAGGGCACAAGCAGACGATGAAACGCGAGAAGATTGTGATTTCAGAGCGCTTTGCAAACCAGAAACGTGGAATAGTTGTTATGGGCAAGGATGAAGGGATAGCTGAACTGCCTAAGACTAAGATAATGTGCCCCAAGTGCGATCATATGGAGGCGCATTGGTGGATGCAGCAAACTAGGACTGCTGACGAGCCTCCAACATTATTCTATAGATGTGTGAAGTGCAATTATAGCTGGAGAAGCTACGGTTGATTTTTTTAAGTATCGATTGTAAATGCTTTTAATTCTTTTCTATCTATTTTTTTCTTATGGTAGAAATAGCTAGATATGGGCCTATTCTTGATACAGCGATAGAGGTAGTCAAAGAGCTCACACAGTATGGTGAAGCAAAGGTTTATGTTCCATTGCACGAAGAAGCCGCTGGTATGGCAGTTGATATAAGTGGACTTTTGATAAGACTTTATCCGTATATAGAAAGTGAGATTTATGTTCCAGGTAGAATGCCTATACCTGTTCATGGAAACCAAGATCCTAAGGCAAGACAATTCAGAATTAGATACATATTTAATAAAGGGCTATTTGAAGTACCTGAGACAGAAGAATTTCATAACTATCCTTATAATACAATTATAGATTTAGAAGACGGTAGGCAACAAGTTGATTACGATACACAAGTAGCTTTTAATGCACGCAATACACCAGAACGCTATGTTATGCGTCTAAGAAATGCATTCATCCCCACGCTAAGAAATAATGGAATTAAATTACCCGAAGAAAGGCAGAGAGTCACAATTTCATGTCAATATCAAAGTATATCAAGCTTTCCAGTAAGTACATTTTTTCAACAATTTGCACATGTTGAAGAATTTACAAGAAAACAGGTTACTATAGGAGGTTACCATTATCCTGTATCATCAAAAGATAGACACGAAGTTGATCGTTTATCTTGGGAGTATTTTGCCTTTCCTGTTTTTTGGGATTCTTGGTCTCAATATTATACAATAGCATTTAATAAGATGGCTGGCAGGACAAGCTATGAAGAGGCTGCAAAACGTTATTCTACAGATTTAGCTCACATTCTACGTCATTCATTAACAGCAGAACCAAGGGTAATTGATATATTGCAAGCACTAAAAGAAGGAAGAAACCTAAGTGAAGTAGCAGATGGAGTTAAATGTCCTTATGAATATAGAGGATTATATCTCCAAAAACTATTGGGGTCAATTGGATGGCTCTGCAATCCAGATTCTTTGAACAATCCTCAAAAAATTGATTATCTTAGAAATCTTGCCGATTCGTGTGCTAGCTATGGTTTCCATACAACACCAGAAGGACTAGCTAAGATATAAGAAGATAATTACTAGACAATTTTTAAAACTTTTAAGCTTTAATTCCTCAATCATTTTTAAACCTACTCTGAGGGTTAGTTATAAATGACAGAAGATGCGTTAGAAAAAGTCAAAGAGGCAGAAGAGCGGGCAGCCAAAATTTTAGAGGAATCTACCCACGATAAAGAAAAAATAATTGCAGATGCCAAGAAAAAAGCGCTAGATATAATGGAAGAGGCAGATGCAAGCGCAAAAAAAGAAAGGGAGAAACTCCTGGAAAAATTAAGAAAAGAACTAGAAAAAGAAAAGCAGGAGAAGATGGAGACTGCAGAATTTTCTATAATGAAGTTAAAAACTGATTCTAAAAGTAAACTTTCAAAAGAGGTAAACTTTCTATACGAGAAATTCCTCGAGGCGATTTGATGATTAGACCTAAAGAAATGACAATGGTAAGAATAATTACCCCATCCAGATACACCCGCAATGTAGTAGAAGCTCTGTATGATTTGAAAGTATTGCACATACTTGATTTTAAAAAAGGCGATATGGAGTATTTTGACATTGGCAAACCATTCAAGGAAGCAACAACTTATTCCGAGCAGTTGATTTCATTGCGTTCTACTTTATATAGATTAAATATATCAGGTATTCCTAAGCAGTTGAAAAATTTCAGAGACTCTCAAAAAAGATTTTTAGGATTGAACAAAATCTTCAAGGATATCGCAGAAAATCTTGACAAACTAAAATCCATGGAAAGCAAGCTTGTAGAGGACGCTAATAACCCATTAGTAAATCTCGGTATTACAAAAGGTGAAATCAAAGAATACAAATCACTGGTTGGCTTCATAGGCACAGTAAAATCTCCCATAGAAGCAAAACTGCAATCAATAACCCCAGACTATATGCTTTTGCAAAAGAAGTTGGAGAAACAAATAGCACTCACACTTTTTGTCAAACGCGAATTCGGAGAAAAGGTTAGAGCAATTTTAAGCGCAGCAGGCTTTACTGAACATCATCTGGCAGAATTAAACAAGACTGAAATAGAAGAACGATTATCGAAAGTTAGAAAAGAGATAGGTGCATTGGAAGGCATGTTGGAAAGTTTCAAGAAAACCAACTCGCAATTTCTTATAGGTTATGAGCATGCTTTAACCCAATTGAACGAGAAGGCAGAGGTGCCATTGAGATTCGCATCAAGCAAAAATACTTTCATAGCCACAGGTTGGATACCAACCTACAAGGCGGAACAGCTAAAACAAAATCTAACTGAAAGCGCTAGGGAAAAAGTTTTTGTAGAGTTGCTGCATGGCGATAATCCACCCACAGTTTTAGAAAACCCTAAGCTGGCAAATCCATTTGAATTTCTTTTGAATCTCTACTCCCTTCCCAAATACTATGAAATCGATCCCACGATACTGATGTTCATAGCATTCCCATTGTTTTTCGGCTTCATGCTAGGCGATGTCGGATATGGTTTGGTAACTTTGTTAATTTTGCTTTTGCTTGAAAGGAAACTAGCAGCTGGAATCAAGCCTTTGATGCGAATTATAACACTGTCTTCTTTGGCTAGCATAGCTTTCGGATTTGTTTTTGGCGAATTCTTCGGTTACGAATTTATTGAGCATCCTATCTTGAACAGGGTTCACGATATAAACACGATGATGCTGATAGCTGTTACAGTTGGGGTGGTGCATGTGAACCTAGGTTTTGTTTTAGGATTTATCAACGAGTTCAAGCACCATAGCCTTGTTGCCGCATTCCTAAGAAAAGGGTCTTGGATGCTTCTTCAGGTTGCAGTAGCAATCTTTGTATTTGGCTATCTGCAGTCCAAACAACCCTTCCAAATAATCGGCGGTATACTGGCATCGGCTTCGATACTTATGATAGTCAAGGGGGAAGGCATCTTAAGAATTGTAGAACTTCCTACATTACTTTCCAACATACTTTCATACATCCGTTTGTATGCTATAGGCTTGGCATCGGTATCATTAGCATCTGTGTTCAACAAGATGGCAGCAGGATTCTTCGTGCAAGGTGGTGTATCTGCGATAATCGGTGTTGTTGTTTTGCTGGCAGGACATTTCATCAACTTATTGCTTGGTTTATTAGGGCCATTCCTGCATTCGCTTAGGTTGCATTATGTTGAGTTTTTCCAAAAATTTT
>Ga0213870_1000825_pt1 | contig 14499 bp, 14 predicted proteins | sample WICALVC2017_Meta_FD_160119 | JGI IMG/M metagenome (GOLD analysis project Ga0213870, IMG submission 160119) | Freshwater microbial communities from subterranean cave lake in Wind Cave National Park, South Dakota, United States - WICALVC2017 | ecosystem: Environmental > Aquatic > Deep subsurface >... | reverse complement strand
GTCAAGATAGAAAAAAACTTCAAGAATCAAATGCAGATTTGATTGTTGCAAATGATGTTGGTTTTCTATATAGAAAAAATCCTGAAAACAATAATGTGTTACTAGTTGACTCAAAGAATGTAATTCAAACCGGTTGGAAGAAAAAAAGTCAGATCGGTAAAATCATTAGAACTGAAATTGAAAAGAGACTGAAAAATACCTGATGAATTTATGATTAAATGAATCAAAATGGATAACAGTTTTCCAGAAGCAGATCTCTAATCCTAAGACCAGAGTTCAGTTAATGGTGTTGCCATCATCAGCGGTCCTATCTGGTTGGCTGTTATCCAAAAGATATACGGCAAACTTCTATAAAAGATGGATCATATTTTGCGATCTGAGGCGATCTGCTTTTTTGTTATACAAGACCAAGACATCAAGTAAAATTCATGCAAACGATCGCAGCTTGAAAAAGCGCTTACCTTTTATCAATTTCTTTCAATTTCGTAAGTATTTCTAAACGAAACACTCTATATCTAGCCATATATGGGCAAGACAAAAGCAGAACCTTTTGAGGACAGGTTTTCTGTCGCAGGAAGACGCAATACATGCCGGCGATTTATTGCCAACTTTTCTGATTTCACGCCTAAACATGGCGATAATTATCGCCATTTTTTTTCTAGGAAAATAACTCCGATTAAAAATATGCAAGTGGTAGCCAGATGAAGAAAAAAGGCAGTACAGACGAGCAGATAATAAAAAGACAGGAAAAATTAAGAGAGATACTCGATAGTTATAGAAAACAGAACATCAAGCCAACCAATGAGCAGCTGCTCACTGACCTGCGAAACGGCGAATCAGGTTATGATATCTCAATACGAACTCTAACAGAAGACAAGGTAGAACTCGCACGGGGCAACACGTTTGTATCCGATGTTGCAAAAAAGACCTACTCCCAGATAATAAACGACTGCTATGATGCGCTGGAATTCATAGAGCAAAAGGCAAGGGAGATTTTAGATAAGAAATGGACCCAGAGCAAGCAGATTACTAAAAAATCAAGAGGCGGAAACGAGATAACAGAGCACCTGACAGCCGAGCTTGCAGATCCCAGGCTTCGTGCATTATCCATAATAGCAGATGCGGTAATGAAAAAGGCAGAACTGGTTTCAGGCAAGACACTTGATGTTTCTGCAGCGCTGTGGATAAGGCAGACAAAACAGCATGAAGACGAGATCAAAAACCTGAAAAAGCAGCTGGAGGAATCTCTTGCAAAGGCCTAAAATCATTCATGACGGCAGGGGCTACATAGTAGTTCCTGGCAATGTAAGAGACGAGGCAAACAAGCTGGTGCCTGACCTGCAGGACGTATCAGAGCCTACAGATATCCTCTGGTCTGATTACAAAAAACAAATCCCAAAAGACGATTTTGACAAATTCAACGAGTGGCTAGGCCTTCCACAAAAGGAAGGAAGGGAATTTTCAATATTTCCATACCAGCACAATTTACGGGATGATATCGTAAAACAAAAGCACAAACATATTGTAATAAACAAGTTTGCAGGAGCAGGGGCAACAGAGCTAATCCCGCGAATCGAGCTAGAACTCATGCTAAACTACGATCTGCCATACAGGCAGTTTGCTATCGTAACAGGTACACGGATGAACTTTACAGAGCAGGTAATCAAGACTAGGATAAAATCGATAATTACAAGAAACCATCCTGAGCTGATTTCAAAATCAACAAACGATACCATAGAGTTAATCAACGGATATTACTTCAAGGGATACCCAACTGATCATATAGATGCAATCAGGGGACAGAGTGACTTGCAGTTTATTTTCATAGACGAGGGTGCATTCTTTCATCCAAACATGCAGGAAGAGCTTCGTATGGCAATAGAAAGATACGATACCAAAACACAGCCTTTTATCGTCTGGGTAAGCACGCCAAACGGGCCGGAGGGGGCATTTTACCAGATTTTTACCGATTCGCTGGCTTCAAAAAACGACTACAGATGCTACATCTGGAACTATCAGCTTGGCCTTGACTGCGAGCTGCTCACAAAAGAAGAAGTCGAGAAAAAACAAAAAGACAATACAAGACTTTGGCGACAGGAGCTAAACAACGAGTTCATAGCCCCGCTGGGTGCAGTAATGCCGCCCCTTGATGATGCCGTAATATCAGACAGGAGGGCGTTAAGGCTGTGACAAAAATTCTTGGAGTAGATCCTGGCAGGACAGACCCCTTTGCATCTGTCCTAATCGATGTAAGAGACAAGAAAATCTACGTCATGGGCGCCAAGTTCTGGAAAAACCAGGAGAGGTACCAGCTGGTATATGACGACATTGCCAGAATAGTAAAAGAACACGGCGTTTCGCATGTTGTAGTTGAGAAAAATTCTGCAGGCGACCCGATAGCCGAGACGCTAAAATACGAATACCGGCTGCCCGTAACGGCTGTATTTACAACAAACACAAACTCAAAGGAAAAAAAGCCTGATACCATGAACAAAGGCGAGATGGTTACATGGCTGTTTCAGAACCATAACATCCTTGACTGGCCAGGACACGACGATGAATACATGAAAGAGCTGAAAAAACAGTGGCACATATTTGGCGAGTATCACAAAAATAAATTCGAGGCCCCATCAGGCGAGCATGACGATTTGATGATGGCACTGATGCTTGCCTGCTACTTTGCACGTACTCATTATATCAGAGATCCTAGACCAAAACCATTTACCTGTCTTGACTCAGAACTGCAAGGCGACCCGATAGAGGCGCTGAACAAGGAATACGAGGAAGGAAAAACCGGTATACGTTGGGAGCGAGTTAGGTAATTTCATCCATACAGGATAAAATCAAAAGAAAAATAATTTTTACCTGAATAAAACTGGGACCAGAAATAGGGCAGAATGGTAGCTGCGCCTGATAGGATTTGTTCGTATCCCTTCTGCGTATGAGGTTATTTCAAATGTGTAATGTTGTGAATTTGCCAAGCCTCATAATCTAGTCATTTTTGACTATAAAATAGCAAGTTATATAAATATCTTTAGATAACTAGTATATATGAATATACAACACATGCCGGATTTCCGAAACGCCAGAATCATAGATGCCGCCAGACATGGATCTACTATATCAGGCATAGCACAACAAACAGGCATCCCATTTCCAACGGTTCGACGAGCTGTATATGCATTTGAAAATATCGGAGTTATAAAATCTATAAAACACGGAAAAAAAGTATTTGTTAGTGTAACTAATCCAAGTCATCCTATTGTTAATTCCATGATTGGAGCAGCAAGATGGGTTAATACCGTAATATGGGATCCTGATATCTTTGTAGCACGTATCTTTGGGAAACATAAAATTGATTATGCTTTTGTTGGAACAAGCAGAATCAAATACACAAGAAAGGAATCACGAAACATGGTTCAAATTGCTGTTCCAAAAGAGCATTACAACAAGGCACGAGAAATAATCAACAAAGGATTCAAAGGAATTGGTATTAGAACTACAGAAGATCCCCGGGAAACCATCGGCAATGCTATGTCTGTAGTATACATCAAGTGTTTTCCAGTAGACAAGGTGGCATTTGAAGAATACGATGCAAAGGCAGTAGATTCCAATGAGATTATTAAGATAAGAGTTGCAGACGACTATACTGAAAAGAAGGCTGTACGGCACAGCTCAGCAGAAGATAGGATGTTTATCCCATCTACAACATACGGTAGATAATCTCGTGCTACATAAATGTGAGAGAAGCTATGAAAGGAAAAAAAATATCACGTGTTGAAGTCCAGCCTGGAATATGGCTGCCTGAAGCATATCGTTTTGGCAATATTCTTGAATCCAACGAAATTAGATATGCCATGTTTGGAGCAGGGGCATTAGCTGTGCACAACATCATGGTAAGACCCACAGTCGATATTGATTTTGTAGTTGATGAGTACAAAAAAGCAATTAACTTGCTAAAGGAGCAGCCTAGTATAGCTTCTAGCAATCTTCAAAAAGAAAAAGACGGCATTCAGGTGGCAGATTTTTATTTCAAATCAGGAATTACGGTTCAAGTTTGGGATAATAATCTGTATTCGCTCCCAATGACTGATGATTCCTGGTCTCGCGTTACACTCAGGCCCGTGCCTGGATACGGCTCGATTCAAAGCATCAGCAGGGAAGACCTAATCGTATCTAAAGTTGGAAGATATACGCAACAAAAAACAGGCAGCAAGTATGAGGCAGAAAAGAACGCAAAAGACATAATTTCAACAATACAAACGCTTCCAAAGCCTGACTTCAAGTATGTAATACAAAGGCTAAAGGAAGGTGCAAGAAGGGAAACATCATCAGGCTCTTCAAAAATACATCGCCTGGACTGGTATTTCGTAAGGGAAGTCGAAATTTATCAAAAAATGGCAGGGAGTTTCGATCAGGATAAAATAGGAAAATTCATCTCAACAATACTTGCTAATTCAAAATCTGCGCCAATAGAATACGAGCTTTTGCATAGTTTACGAAAAAATAAAAGCATAAGCAAATTCAAATCTAGTTTTATGTTAGATGACGCATCTTTCTCACTACTACTAAAGAGATGGAAATCAATCTTGAAAATTAATGGTGATAAAGTCAGCCTTTCTTCCAAGGATATACAAAATTATGTAAATACTCTAGAGCCTGAAACGTTATCTGAATATGCAAAAAGGATAGTATTTTCTGGAAAGAATACATAGATTTGGACCTCTGGTCACCAACTTTGGATTACTTACAAAAGGGTACTAAGCTGTCGGCTGCCCAGGCATTGGCTTTTCCACGTCGACAGCCAAAGACTTGACAACACCGGAAGAGCCCAGGTATGAAAATAAAAAATTATTGTAAGTGTTGTGTGTGTATGTGTTATACAGCTGTATGTATGTACGTATGTATAACAGCCTGTAATACAAATTTTCTTAGAAATTTTTTTTTTCAGTGGAAATGGGGGTCCCTTTGAGTCAGGACAGGTTCTATTCTGATACTGTACCAGACAAGCTCACAGGCAAAGTCGTTTGCATGTACATGGCAGTACTGGATAAAAACCATTAACTGCTAGATCGCCCAAGCAATAGTTATTGGATCCTGAAGCGCAAAAGAAAATAGATTCTCTGATTTATGAAACCAACGCCAAGCTTGAGGCGATAGTAGAGGAGATGAGGGCCATAAAGTTCTCTGACCTTGACGACGTAGAAAAGCGCCAAAAGACAGACCGCCTCCGGCTGGAATTTGAGAAAATCCTAGGCGAGCAGCAGAAAAAAGTCGAAAAGATCATGCAGGAGGGCAGGCCTTCGTTATGAAAACCATGGCAAAAAGTTGCACATGACTAGAAAAGGCTGAAATTATTTGCCATGGAACTATGGCAGGCTATGTTCTTGTATATAACGAGTAGGGACAAGCTTTAAAAAAATAGCCAAGAGGGCAGTCAAGTAATGCCAGACAAAAACAAGATAGAGTATCCAGACGAGCTGACCTGCGAGCAGATCGAGTGCTACAAAACCTTGAGGATTTTCGAAGACCTAAAAAAGGCAAAAGGCCATGCAGCCAAGATAGGCGGGCAGATATACACGCAAGTGGATGGCGATGCCGACAGGCTCTACTCCAAGGGCATCCGGTTTGTCAACAGGACAGGAATCTATGCGGTAATAAAGTGATCAAGCAAACTTAGACACAAAGGTTCTTGGCTATCTTGATATCTTTTGCCTTCAAGTCTTTGCTTTGCTTCTTAAAAGAATCTATATCAAAGTCAATTTTTTTCACGATATTTTTCCCAAGCTCGACATCTGGATACTCATCATAGGTTCTGCCATCAAGCATCCTCCCGCCAGATTTTGGTCTTATTCCGCCCCACTGCTTGAAAAAGACAGAGACGTCCTGCTTTTTGCACTGTCTGATTATTTCTGTAATCCACTCTTTCTTGACAGGCCTGAAGCCATAACCACTTTCTCCGCCAATTATTGCCCAGTCGATTCCCTTCAGATTCAGGTCTCCAACAGATCCAAGTAACGGCTCAAAGCTTATGAACCTAGCATGACACTTTACCTTCCTTAGCTGGTCAATCCTCCACCTAAACTGTGAGCTTTCGACGCTTACGCCCATCCAGATATGGCTAGGTATCTTGTGACCAAAGTAATTTACAAATAATTTTGAAAAATCTGCCATCTTTTTTGGCCTTTTTGTAAGTACCTGGTATGTGTGCCAGTCAGCTTGAATCATTGTATGAAAACATTTGGCAACAAACTCTACTGTTGATTTTTCATGAAACAAATCAGACATGGAATTTACAAAAATTTTTCTTGGTTTCTTCCATGTTAACGGGAGTGACATGTCATGAGGGTGTTCTGTATATTCAAAGGCCCTTTTGTACTTGGCAAGGCCCATTATCTTGAGCCTTTCAGAAAGCCTCTCTGCATAGCAGTTCTTGCAGCCAGGAGAGATTTTTGTGCAGCCTGTTGAGGGATTCCATGTGGCCTCTGTCCACTCTATTTGGGAGTTGTCTGCCATGCCATCTCTGCTTTTGCTTTATAGATTAAAGTATAGATCATTTTGGTCAGATTATAATAACCACCTCTCAATTTTATATTTACAAACCAATCTACAGCATGACATTTGATCCATATGTCTGGTCCAAAAACAAGATAGAAGAGCTAGTCAATAAAATTACCATAATAAAAAATGATGGCCAACCTGTTTCACCTGGACAAATATGGTCAATTAAAAAATTATTGGTTTTAGATTATTACATTGGAGGCTCAGTAAATATATTCAAAAAATATTTTGCGAACTGGTTTTATGTTGACACTCACTGCGGATCTGGATTAATAGGATTTAAAGAGGCTGAATTAATCAATGAACGATTTCCAGGCTCACCTTTAATTGCAGCATTAAGAAATATTACATCACCATTTACTGATTACTTTTTATCTGATAATAATTCTCCAGCAATTGCAAAACTTGAGCAACGATTATCAAACCTGAGACCATCTGTGGGGACAGTAAATTATAAACCAATTTTAAGAAATTTTGATGATTCTGTAGCGTTTGTAGAATCAAAATCTGAGATGGTAATGCGTTTCTCATTTTTATTGATCCAACTGGCTTTACTGAAATAAAATGGGCATTAATGGAGAGGTTGCTGAGAATCAAGACGGCAGATATTTTTTTGACCTTTATGACACCATACATAGCATTAAACAGAACAAACGCAATTCCAGGAACTACATATGCAAAAACATTCAATGAACTTTATGGAAACAACTCTTGGTTTTATCTAAACACTGAAGACGAATTATTGGCTCTTTATGTATCACAGATTCAAACATTCAAAAAATATGTGTATACGATTAGCGTTCTTAGGCAGGATAATAGCAGATTATATGATATCATAATAGCAACTAATAGTTTGGGGGCTGGCAACATCATAGATGACGCTAAAAAAATTATGGATGTTACAACAACTCAAATGATGTCTTCTGCACTTAAGGTCATTACTAAAAAGACAACAGAAATTTCAGATTTCTTTTAAAAAATTAGATAAAAAACCTTCTGAGTGGTAAATTAGCATTTTTATCATAATTTACTGAATACCTAAATAGAATATTTTACTCAGTTTTTTAATGCAATCTCAAAAGGTAACCTATGATTTTTTAAAATCACATCTATGGGCTGCAGCTGACATTCTAAGGGGTTCCCTTGATGCAAGCGAATTCAGACAGCCTGTAATGACAATTCTATTTCTAAAAAGGCTAAATGACACATTTGAGGAGAATGCAGAAAAGCTACTAAATGAAGGCAAGACCAAAAAACAAGCCTATGAGGAACCATTCCGTCACAGCTTCTTTATTCCAAAAGATGCAAGATGGAATGTATTAGCTGATGCATCAAAAAACATTGGAGAAGAAATAGACAAAGTTTGTCGTCTTATAGAAAAGGAAAATCCAAGACTTGACGGTGTTTTAACTAACACAAAATACAATGACAAGAAAAAGTATCCTGATGATAGGTTAAGAGCATTAATTTCTCATTTTAACCAACCAAGACTTCGAAATTCTGATCTAGAAAAAGAGGATGTCTTTGGCGATGCATACGAATATTTGCTTGAGCAGTTTGCAGATGCTACAAAAAAGTCAGGTGGAGAATTCTTTACACCAAGAGAGGTAGTCAAGCTGCTTGTGAATTTGGTTGAGCCAAAGGAAGGAATGAAGATCTGTGATCCTACATGTGGCTCTGGTGGCAAGCTAAAGACATACGATAGAGTACTAGCCAATTTTCCGTTTTCAATGGACTGGGACAATAAAGGTGCAGAAAAAGACCCATACAATCGGTTCAAATTTGGTATTTCTCCTGCAAAGGACAAGGCTGACTTTGCATTCATTCAACATATGTTTTCAAGTTTGAATGAAAAGGGACAGGCTGCAATAATTTGTTCTCAAGGTGTCTTGTTTAGGGGAAACGAGGAGGTAAAAATTCGTGAAGGTATGATAAAAGAGGATGTAATCGAAGGAATCATAGCACTACCACAAGCATTATTTTTTGGGACTGGTATTCCAGGGTGTGTTTTACTCCTAAATAGAAACAAACCTGAGAAAAGAAAAAACAAGATTATTTTCATTCATGCTGCAAAAGATTTAGAAGAAATAATTAAAACAAATATTAGGAATCCTCAGGGAAAAATTAAAACTGTAATTGAACAGCTTAGACAAGCAGAGGAGATACTTAGAGGGATTGTATCCATATCTCAAGCAGTAAAAGACGATGAACGATTTAAACTCAAAAACACAATTGATTTTGCCATAAATTTAATGCGACAGAGACTAACACGAAATGAAATAACAATAGAAACTAATTATCAAACCGACCCAACAATAGTTGGTTCACACAGATTAATTGCAGTTATGCTTATGAATTTAATTGATAACAGCATATTCTGGCTTAATTCACAAAAGAAAAGTAATCGAATAATAAAAATTTCATTAATTGATTATGATAAAAATTTCTATGCGATAATAGTTTCTGATAATGGCCCTGGCATTCATGACGATCTAGACTTACTTACACGTCCTTTTGTAACAAGAAAAACAAAAGGAATGGGATTAGGACTCTATATCTGCGATAGAATTGCAACCATGCATGATGGCAAGTTAAAAGCACTAAATGAATTTGATATGCCTGGTTTGCTTTCAGGTGCTAACATCACTTTTTTAATTCCAAAGAGTGCTTAAAATGTCAACACAAAGTGCTAAATGGTCATTTCCAGGCAAAGTATTGATTGTGGATGATCAATTCAACGAAGAAATTAAACAAACCATTTTATCATTAGCAAATAAGGGAATATCAGTACAATATTGGGATTCTAAAGATGGATCATTTTCTAATTTTACAAATATCCGTGTTTTGATTCTTGACTTAGATCTGTCAGGAGGGGTACAACAAAGAGGCGATAAATTCTTCTATACATTACCTGCTCAGGTTTTAAATAAAATTCATGGTCCTTATATGGTAATTATTTTATCACGTGATTTCATACCTGAAGATATTACCAACTTAAAGAGTACTTATGAAGAACAATATCAAAAACCAATTGAAGGATTTGTAGAGGGGATAGAAGGTCTACCCAAAGGTTCTGAAGTCGAAAAACTTCATGAAATTATTAAAAATTTATTACAAAATAGTGTAGTCTTAAAATTAATTTTAATCTGGGAAAAAATTTTAGATATTGCAAAGGATTTAGGTTTAAGCAAGTTCTTAAAAGAAAATTTTGAAAATGAAATCAATGCGTTTATCAAATCAATTGGTAAAGATGTAGGCAAAGATTCTCTGTCTAGAGAGTTTATCACTAATATGATAAGATTCATTTCAAGATATGTGCATAGAGGTAAAGAATATCAAGAATTAATGTCCATATTACAATCAATTTATGATAACACTATCACTCCTCCTATAGCCAATCGTCTATTACAACACAGAAGTATGTATTTTCGTCCCGATCCAACTGAACAAATTTGGACTGGCGATATATTTAAAATAGAAAATTCAACCAATGAAAAATTTTGGGATTATCAAATTGTGTTAAGCCCTGAATGTAACATATCTCAACAAAACTTTGACACCTTCTTAATTTGCAAAGGATTTCCTCTTACTTACACTAGCCTTTCTGAGAAAGAACATCCGTTATACAAAATTTCTCAAAACTATAGCTTGCCAGAGAGAGGAACTATATCTGAAGAACAATATGCTGCCAAAATTCAAAAATCATTTAAAAGTTTACCTAAAAGGTTGCATCTATTATGGAACTTTAGTGAAAAAGATGATAAATATTTTGGTTTATGTTTTGATTTTCAACGTGTTGGTTCGATTGCAAAAGAAGAATATAATAAATTAAAAAAGTACAGAATCTGCAGATTAGATTTTCCTTTTATTCACGAACTTGTTCAAAAATTTGCTAATTACAATTCACGCATAGGTATTCCTATAGTCAATGAGCCTCATATTGATGATGCCGATGTTCAATAAAATTATGAATTATAGTATCCATTTTAACAATCTCAAATCGATAATTCCGAGTATTTCTCAATCTATGCTTGCTTAGTTTAATTGCAAGTGGATTATTATCTATTCCAATCCATTTTCGGTTTAGTTGTTGAGCAGAAACAAGTGTAGTACCACTACCACAGAAGGGATCTAAAACAATTTCATTCTCATTAGTGTAACATCTAATAATCCTCTCTAACAATTTTAGGGGTTTTTGTGTAGGATATAGAATTGATTTTCTTTGTTTGGTTTGCTCATTTGAAATATCTAACCAAATATCGCCAAGTGGTATGCCTTTCATCTCTTTTAGATAGCGTTTAAGTTTAGGAACAGTGCCTGGTTTTGTTTGAATAATTTTCCCTTCTTTTAATAGCTGATGCATTTTTTCTTCATTATATCGCCAATATCTTTTAATTCCAAGAAACTCAAAAAATGGATTTCCTTTCGATGCTCCGCCAGGACCAGATAAATCACCATATGCATAAAGTTCTCCGTTCTCATCTTTTTTGTTATAAGCTTTTTTTATGTATTCAAGAGTATAATCTTCAAAAGGTTGATTCCATGTAAAATTTTTACTTTTTGAATAAACTAAGATTGTGTCATGTATTCTACCAAAAATTTTTGCACCTTGTTTAAAATTATTTTGAGAATTATGTCTTTTCCATATTATCTCATTACGAAAATTATTGTAACCAAAAATTTTATCGAGTTCTACCTTAAGATAATGTGAAGCATGATAATCGCAATGAAGTAAAATTGAACCAGTTTTTCTTATTATTTTTGAACATTGTATAAAAATTTCACTCATAAAATCCAAATAATCATTCATACCATTTAGCCAAATATCAGAAAAAATAATTTTATTTGATTTAATACCATTTGATTCATGAATTCGGTTAGTGAAGAAAGGTGGATCCAGATAAATTAGTTCAACGGATTCTTTTTCAATACTTTTCAATACGTCTAATGCATTCCCTTCGCATAGTCTATTTTTCATCAAGAATCTTGAATTACACTGACTGATCCAGGTTATTGTAAAAATTTCTTTTTTCTCTTGTTAAATTAAATACAAAAAGGCATTATCAGGTTAATTTTATGCGTATTTTCTATTCAAATATGTGTTCAAACTTGTTTTAATACTAGCTAAATCACATTTTCTTTAAGAATATGGGTTTACTCAACTGCATCAAATAAGAGGTCTTGCAGGCATTAGGTCTTGAAGGGCAATACATACCACACTGGGTAAAGAAATTCTTTGGTGAAAACATTCACAATGGTCAACTTGAGATCAAAGATTTGAAATTGGCAATTGGACATTTAATCAATTTCGTGGTGAAAATTGGCGTAAAATTACTAATGAAGAGGATATAATTTATTTAAAAAATGTCTATAGAGTTCTTTTAACAAGAGCAAGGCAAGGTTTAGTGATTTTCATTCCATATGGAGATAATACAGACCATACTAGAAATTCAAAATTTTATGATGGAACGTACAAATATCTTAAAGACATAGGCCTACAGGAAATATGACAAACTGACTTTAAGATCATCCATCATTTATGGAATTTTCAATAGACTACAACGAAAATTCATAGACGTCCCTTGGCAATCAGTCTTTGCCGACGTGGCTTATTTAGAAAAAGATTAGGATGGAAGTTGCATCAATTGTAGCATAAGCGCTAGGCCACGTTGAGGTAAAAACAGCCCACTGTCTTTTTCTCAAATTTTTACCATTTTTTTCCATTTTAGCTTATAAAGAAACAAGATCAAAACAATTTCAGAAATATTCTTGGCTATGTTTAATCCAGTTGAATACAAGAAAAACTCGATCAGGGTTTGGGATGAGATCGCCTTACGTTACCACAAACGATGGGCAGGCAAAAACATAGGGCCGTTTAAGAGTACATCAAAGTTACTTGGCTTGGCAAAAATCAAACCATATGATACGGTCTTGGATCTGGCTTGTGGTACGGGCATTGTTACAAAAAAACTGGCTGCAAAGGCAGGAACTGTAATTGGTACTGACACATCGCTTAATGCAGTAAAGCTGGCAAAAAAATGGAACGCCAAAAACAAAAATGTTGGTTTTGTGGTTGCAGATGCAGAAAAGATCCGCTTTGCTAAAAAATTTGATGTCATAGTATGTCAGTTTGCGCTGTTTTTCTTTCCAGATTCACAAAAAGTATTGCACAATGCAAGATCCTCACTTAGGAAAAACGGCATGATAGTCATGACAGTTCATGGCAAAAAAGATGCAGTGCCCTATTTTAGCTGCATTTTAGATGCAGTAATACAGTTTATCCCAGATTACATCCAGCCAAATGCCCCCTCCTTTGACAGGTTTGGCACAAAAACTTTGCTAAAAAACGAATTTTCCAAGGCCGGCTTTAAAAAAATCAAAATAAAGGAATACGATTTCAAGTACAGCCCAGGAACGTTTTCAGACTACTGAAATGCCTATCTTCGATACATAGCAAAACCACTCAGAGAAAAAATAAACAAACTATCAAAAAAACAAAAAATACAGCTAAGAGATCTTGTAAGAAAAAATACTTTGAGGTACACAAAGAATAATAAAATAATTTTTCCATGGAAAATTCTAATCGTTACAGCAGTTAATACCTAGATTATGACAAGCTCTTTTGTAAACTTGTGCAACAAAACTGGCTTGTCATCAACAACAACAGAGTCCTCAATTCGTATGCCAAACTTTTTTGGAATATAGATCCCAGGCTCTACGGTTACTGCCATATTTTTTTTCAAAAGTGCAGTACTGCGATAGCTGATGTTTGGCAGCTCATGTACCTCTAGCCCAATGCCATGGCCTGTAGAGTGGATAAAGTATTTTCCATATCCTTTCTTTTTGATATAATCTCTGCAGGCATCATCAACTGACTTGCAAGATCTATTTGGCCTCACAGCCTGCAGTCCCTTTTTCTGTGATTCCTTTACAATTTCATAAACTTGTTTTTGCTTTTCTGAAACTTTACCTAGTCCAAATGTCCTTGTCACATCACTCACATATCCCTTGTATCGCAAAGTAAGATCAACTACAATCAAGTCGCCGTTTGCAAATTTTCTTCCAGTAACCTGTGCGTGAGGCAAGGCACCATTTGGCCCACCAGCAATTATCAAAGGATTTAGTGTTGACTTGTATCCTGTTGCAAACATCCCATGCTCCATTGCATATGACATCAAAACTGACTGGAGCTCAGACTCGCTCTGTCCCTTTTTTATCCTCTTTATACAAAGCTCAAACATGTCATCAATTATTTTAGATGCTTTTTTTAGAATCGAGATTTCCTGTAAATCTTTGATTATTCTTGCATCATAAAATGGTGCAGTAGAGTGTTTTAGTTTTGGAACAGATTTTTTCAACAGCTGCATTGTAGTATAGTTTTGGCAGTCAGTACAGACTCGTTTGTTTTTGATTCTAGCTACAAGATCAGAGATCAGATCTGCCCCACGCTCAGATCCTACAACCGTACAGTCAGCTGACTCTGCTTTTGCACGCTCTGACTCGAGTTTAGGCGCAATAATCGTGGTTTTCCCAGCCTCAAGTATGCCTATTGCCTCGCCCCAAAAGCCAGTCATGTAAAAGAGGTTTTCAGGCTCAAATGCAACCAGTACATCACAGTCAATTTCCTTGCAATGTCTTAGAAGGTTTTTTCGACGTTGCTGCATTGTGCAAGATGTTGTGTTTGTAGATTTATGTCTGTTGCAAAGTTTGTATATCAGAAAAAAAGCTTGTGTCTGTGGAACAAAAAGAAAAACGAAAAGTAGTTGCATTACTATCTGGTGGACTAGACAGCCAGCTTGCAGTAAAGATGATGCAAAAGCAGGGCTTTGAGGTTTCTGCTGTTGCGATTAAGACGCCGTTTTGTGATTTTGACTGCGGAAGGGGCTGTGGTTTTGAGATTAGAGAGCGAGCAGATACTCTTGGCATAGATCTAAAGAC
>Ga0213870_1000824_pt1 | contig 14503 bp, 19 predicted proteins | sample WICALVC2017_Meta_FD_160119 | JGI IMG/M metagenome (GOLD analysis project Ga0213870, IMG submission 160119) | Freshwater microbial communities from subterranean cave lake in Wind Cave National Park, South Dakota, United States - WICALVC2017 | ecosystem: Environmental > Aquatic > Deep subsurface >... | reverse complement strand
ACATTTAAAAAGATGGTTCCATGGACATCAAAAACAAAATTGTGGCTATAACAGGTGGTGGAAGAGGTTTAGGAAAGGAGCTCTCAAAAACTCTGGCCGAAGAAGGCAGCAAAGTGATTATATGTTCACGCAATAGGAATGAATTAGCAAAGGTTTGCCGTGAAATTACAGATAAAGATGGTTTTTGCGAGTATTTTGTGACTGATATAACTGATAAATTTCAAGTTTACAAATTTATCAACGCGATAATAGCAAAACATAAGAAAATAGATGTTTTAATTAATAACGCAGGTTATGTTCATGAATGGGAAACGCTAGAAAATATTGCAGAAGACGAATTAGAGAACTCTTTTAAAACTAATGTCTATTCTATTTTTTATTTTCTCAAAAGAGTCGTACCTATAATGAAAAAACAAAATGAAGGTGTAATTATAAATATATCTTCGATGGCTGGGAAAAGAGGAGTTCCAAATCTTTCTGCATACTCTGCCAGTAAATTTGCGGTTATTGGGTTGACCCAAGCAGTTGCTAAGGAACTAAAAAATACTAGCGTTTACTGTATATCAGTGTGTCCAGGTGGGATGAATACAGGAATGAGAGAGAAAGTACTTGGTGTTGACGATGCACGAAAGCAACAGGATCCGAAATTCGTCGCAAGTGTAATCAAAGATGTCTTACTTGATAGAATAAAAGTTCCACACGGTGGCGATATAGTAATTCGCCACAGTAAAATAGACTCGATTAATAGTGCGCCAGAATAAACTTGAGGTTTTATCTATTGTGTTTAAAAAAGTTAAATGGGATAATGTTTTATGAATAAAACAACAGTTTTAGTTGCCCTGTTATCCTTATTAGGTTTAGCTGTTATACTGTTCTTAGCTATTTATGTTAGATTAGGTACCATAAACTCGCCTACAGTTCTAGATTATGATCCGTGGTGGTTTTTCCGACATGCAAAAGAAATAGTAGAAAATGATTACAGATTTCCTGAATGGGATACTTTAAGTTACTACCCACCTGGAAGGCCAACTGAACCATATCCTGGCTGGTCTTATACAATTGCACTTTTATATAAATTTGCACAGAAGTTCTCGCCTACGATTACACTGACTTATATAGCAAAGATTTCACCATTGATACTAATTGGTCTTACTGTATTTGTTGCATTTCTATTTGGAAGGTTAATTTCAAACTATCTCGCTGGCTTAAGCTTGGCATTATTTTCTGTTTTGGCTACCACACTTATAGGAGTGAGCATGGCAGGTTATAGCGATTCAGATGTTGTAGTTGTTTTTTACACCTTTTTATCACTTTTCACTTATTTTCTGTTAATTAAAAATCTGCATAATAAGCGGAAAGCAATTCCCCTCCTTATAATCACAGTAGTAGCAAACCTTATTTTCATTTTTAACTGGGGTGCTGGTTGGTTACCTTCTATACTTATGCTTGCGACAATCCCCTCTTTTTTTGTCTACAAAATCTTTGAGGGAATGTTACACCTGAAAAAGTTAAATTTTAATTGGAGATATGCTTTAAACGAAACTAGACATATTGCAATATTTTTATTAATCACACTGTTGATTCTTAATGTTATAGGATTTTTCTTGGGGTTTTCAACAATGTTCCATTCTTTATTAGGTGGTCTAGGGTTTACAGGAATTGCTGGCGAACCTCTTATAGTCAACATATCAGTAGCAGAATTGCAGAAAATAAACATTTTCACTAAAGAAGGGTTTTTTGCAGTTGCTGTTCGTGTGGGTTTGTTGCCGACAATATTAACTTTTTTTGGGCTGCCCCTTTTGGTTATTTATAAATTATTTAGAAAGCAAAAGCTCAGTTTTTTTGAGATTTTCATCATCATGTGGGCAATAATCAGCTTTTATTTAATTTCGAGTGGCGTTAGATTTTCTTTACTTTTTTCTATAGCAACTTCTACAGCAGCAGCCTATGTTATAGGAAATCTTTTCGATTTTCTCAAAAATAAAAATCAACTATTAGTTGCTAGTGCTATAGGTATTTTATTTGTCCTTGTTATAATTCTCATTGGAGATGCAATAAAGGTTGGACAAGCTTCTAGCGGAACTTGGATAAGTCAAAATTGGTACGATGCTTTAGATTGGCTTAAGGAAAATGCAGATAAAGACTCTTTGGTTGCGACATGGTGGGATCCAGGGCATATAATTTCAGGTTATACCGGATTAAAAGTTCATGCTGATGGTGCACACTGCGGTACACAATGCATTCCCTACAACCATAATACACGAATAAGGGATATGGGCAGAATATTTTCTACTAGCAACGAATCTGAGTCTATTACAATAATCAAAAAATACACTCATCTAACAGACGAGCAATGTAATAAAGCAAGAACAACATTTGGTGAGAAGGTGCCAGAGGATGCTTGTAAAGACGTAACTGAGGTCTATGTTCTAGCTACAAGTGATTTAATCGGTAAATATTTTTGGATGAGTTGCTTCGGTAGCTTTAATATGGAAAAATGGAAAGCTGGAAACAGAGATACAAACCAGTTATGCCAAGGTAAAAATTTCATTCAAATACCATTTGTAAATTTTGATCGCTCTGGGCTACCAGTTTATTCAAATAACTTCATGACAATTACCTTATTACAAAACGATACGAAATTATTGGCCGTTCTTAATGTACCATCTCAAGGCATTAGAAACACATTGGTTAAAGATGTAGTATTTTATCAAACTGGTACTGAACAGATTTCGCAGGTTAGTGGTGGCAACCCCCTTGATGCAATGATTTGGATAGATCCAAGTTTCCGGGCTATTATTTTTATGGAGCAAGGTGTTCGAGATTCGGTATTTACAAAGATGTTTTTCTTTGTTGGAAAAGAGTTAACTGGTTTTGAATTGGTTTATTCTAATCCAGAGGTCAAAATTTATAAAGCAGAAATTGGCTGATAAAATTTAAATCTATAAAAGTTAACTATTCAAAGAATAGTCATGTTTCTTACGAAACTAAAAGGAAAGGACAAGTTGGAAACAATTGAAAACTATTGTATCTTATTTATTTTGTTAGGTGCAACAATTCTAGCATTAGGTATAGGTTTTACTATAATCAGTACTAGAGGGTTACCTGTTATTTTGGCTATGTCAGGCACATTACTTAGTTTCCTTTCTACAGTTGTTTTGATTTTTACATGGTTAGCAAAAGAATTCGTTGAAAAATAAAGTTTTATATTAACCAACGTTAATCTTAGTTATGGCAAAATTCCTACCTAAGCTTCCTTTTGAGAGAATACTTAAGGGTGTAGGTGGTAAAAGAGTGTCTCAAGATGCTCTAGTAGAATTCGCAACTATAATGGAAGAGAAACTCACAAATATCACAAAAGAAGCAGTGGCTTTGGCTAAGCACGCGGGTAGAAAAACATTGATAGGTGAAGACATAAGGATGTCTAGGAACAAATAGCATCTATTTTAAAGTTAAACAATATACACAATTCATGGAATTTGACTTTTTAATTACCGATCTGCAGAACAAGTGCAATCTTAAAAAAGATGACATACTAAATCTTGTTGATAAAAAATACACAGAAATGAAAAATTTGATAACAAAGGAAGGTGCCGTTTACTTGGTTGCTCGTGAATTGGGTATAGATTTACCTGATAAACCAACTGGAAGAATGCCAATTAAAAACATAGGAGTTGGGCTGAGAAATGTCAACGTCATTGGCAGAATTTTCAAGATATCTAAAGTCAATGAATTCATGAAGTCAAATGGAACCATGGGAAAGGTGTCTAATATTTTCATAGGCGATAACACAGGGTTTGTAAGAGTCCCTCTTTGGGATGATCAAGTTAAATTGCTTGAAGAAAATGTTATTTCTATCGGTGATGTCATCCAAGTTGGCAACGGACTTACCCGTGAGAATGTATTCGGTGATGTAGAGATTTCATTAGGAAGGTTTGGTGTAATAACTCTTGTAGAAGACTACTCTGGACTGCCCTCTATAGAAGAACTATCAAAAATGTTTCTCAACATCTCTCCAGAAAGAACTGATATAACAAACATAATTTCAGGCGGTAATTTCGAAATAAAAGGTACTATGGTGCAGCTCTTTAAAGGGAACTTTCTATTTGAAGTATGTCCTATGTGCGGAAACAAAACACAAAACAATAGATGCATCGAACACGGTGATACGACTCCAAACAAAGCACTAGTTTTGTCTTTCATTCTAGACGATGGTACAGGAAATTTGAGGTGCGTCTTATTTCGTGAATTGGCAGAAAAAATGTGTGGCAAAACATCAGAGGAGTTATCTAAACTAGAACCAGAAGAAAGATATCAGTTATTAAGCGAAAAACTAGTCGGGAAAGAATTTATATTATTAGGTAGAGTTAAGAAAAATAAACTTTACGACAGACTAGAGATGATGGTGAATGATTTTAAAGATATAAATCCTTTGGAAGAGAGTAAGAAATTAGTCGATGAGTTGGAATTGATGGTAGGTGCTTGATTGGTAAAGAAAAACGAAATCAATCTCGAAGACATTCCTGGTGTCGGGGAGAAGACTGTTGAAAAATTGAAGAACATAGGATACGCCGACCCGATGGTTATCGCAGTTTCGTCACCGACAGAGTTGGCCAATATTGCAGAAATCGGCGAGGCAACGGCAGCAAAGATAATAAACACGGTGAGGGAAAAGCTCGACATAGGCTATGATACTGCGGACAAGATTCTTGAAAAGAGAACGTCTGTAGCAAAGATAACGACAAACAGCAAGCTCCTCGATAGTCTTCTTGGTGGAGGGGTAGAAACACAAGCTATTACTGAGGCGTATGGGCAGTACGGTAGTGGCAAGAGCCAACTTGCATTCCAGTTAGCAGTGTCAGTTCAATTGCCAAAAGACAAAGGCGGGTTGGATGGTGCATGCCTCTTTATCGATACTGAGAATACATTTAGACCAGAGCGAATAGTCCAAATCGCAAGAGCAATGAAACTAGAGCCAGAAAAAGTTTTGAGGAACATCTACATAGCTAGGGCGTTCAACACAGAACACCAGATACTTTTGATAGAAAAGGTACCGGAAATGATTGAAGAGAAAAAAATAAAACTTATAATCGTCGATTCTCTTACATCTCACTTCAGAGCTGACTTCGTTGGTAGGGGGGAACTTGCGGGAAGACAGCAAAAATTAAACCGTCATCTGCACCAATTACTTCGTTTAGCTGATGCATACAATCTCGCAGTTTATATCACAAATCAAGTGATGTCAGATCCAGCCATGCTCTTCGGAGACCCTACACGTCCAGTCGGTGGGAACATCTTAGGACACATGTCGACATACAGACTATATCTGAGAAGAGGAAAAGAAGGCACGAGAATCTGCAAAGTTATCGACGCACCAAATCTTGTAGAAGGCGAAGCTGTTTTTAGAATTACTGAGAATGGCCTTTCTGATATTTAATCTATAAAATTGACTATCGAACTGAAAAACTGGAGAAATAATAGAGAATTTATTGCACTGTTTCCTATGGCATACGGTAGCTCTTTTACAAACCTCTCATTTTCTACAAGAAATGTGAAAATCACGTTCAGAAAATTCATACCAATTATAAAAGACACTCCTAGATAGCCTGTTATTTCAGCTCCAAAAATTCCTGATAACACACCTAATAAGATGTATTCAGGTATAACCCACATCAAATAAGAACCCATATAATAACGTCCCAATACCAAATGAGTTAAAAGAATAGTAAACCCATATACACCACCAAGTACAGGGCCGTATACAACTCCTACCAATATAGTTGACAGTGTGACAAGTTCTATTCCAAGGTATTTAACAGGTTGAACAAATCCAAGGATTACGGCTATTAGAATAGTTACTAAAGCTATTAGGAAAAAGAAGAAAATCTTCCCGAGAAACATAACCATTACAATTAAAATCAAAATACCGACCGCACTTGAGTAGATTTTCCAATCCAATTTCATTATTTAAATATTCAATGACAGCTTTTTATTCATGCAGATTTTGTATCAAGGGGCTGAAAGTAGAATATATCTGGGCACATTCGACGGTCAAGAAGTTATAGTAAAAGAAAGAGTCTCGAAGGGCTATAGGATAAAACAACTAGACGAGCAGTTAAGAAAGTTGCGAACAAGAAAAGAGGTCAAGCTATTAACAGAAGTAAGAAAATTGGGAATACCTACACCAAAAATATTTCACGTCGATGAAAAGAATCATAAAATAATAATGGAGAATGTCAAAGGCTATAGGCTAAAAGAACATCTGAACTCAGTTTCTATAGAAGAAGCAAAAGCGATTTGCTCCCAACTAGGAAAACAGATAGGAAAATTACACTCTCATAATATTACACACGGAGATTTGACGACTTCCAACATGATTCTGGAGGATAGGCAGATTTATTTCATTGATTTAAGTCTTGGTGAGTTTACACAAAGGATAGAAGACAAAGCTGTAGATATGAAATTGCTAAAAGAGGCTCTCAAATCAACGCATTTCAAAATTTTTGATGCCACCTGGAATAGTATTCTGTTCGGTTATAGAGAATACAAAAATTCTGGTGAGATATTAACTCAGTTGAAGAAGATTGAGAAGAGGGCAAGATATGCAAACAGAGAAAATCCTTTATAAAGGTAAAAAATAGAAGTTTTTCTAAACCACTTCAATAGTGAAACTATGGCAAGAATATATTCAGGAAAAAAAGGACGTAGCGGTAGTCACAAACCTCCGTTCAAAGCTGTGCCTAAATGGCTGGAATACAAGAAAGACGACATAGAGAAGCTTATAACGGGTTTGGCCAAGCAAAAATATACATCAGCTATGATAGGCACGATTCTAAGAGATTCCTATGGAATCCCAAATTCAACGGTTGTTATCAATAAGCCGATAAGCAAGATAATGAGAAAAAATAACTTATATCCAGAATTTCCTGAAGATCTGATGTTTTTATTGAGAAAAGCTGTCGAATTGCGAAAACACATGCTGGCTAACAAAAAAGATAAACACTCTCAAAGAGGCTTGAAAAATCTTGAATCAAAAATAAGGCGACTGTCTAAATATTATGTCAGAACAGGCAAACTGCCTATCACATGGAAATACGATCCTGAACAATCACGATTGATTGTTGAGAAGTGGTGAGTTATGGCAGTAAAGCTAAAAGGCAAACAGTGGTTCACAATTATAGCTCCCAAATATTTTGGTGAGATTGAGATAGGTAAAACCATATCTTCAACTGCAGAATCTTTGATAGGAAAGAACATTGATATTAGCGCGGTTGAATTGACGAATGACGTCAACAAATATTACCTAAAGCTAAAATTAAAAATAAATTCAGTTGACGGCGATAGAGCTTTCACGCAATTTTATGGTTCTGAATGTCTGCAGGATTACATCTCGAGAATGGTTCTTCACAGGATAAGGCGAATCGATTCTATACAAGATCTAACAACAAAAGATAATGTAAAAATTCGTGTAAAGGGTTTGACAATAATTCCAAAAAAAGCTAAAAGCAGCGTGGCTATTAAGATACGGGCTTTCGTATCAGATTTCATTAAAAATCAAGTTGAAGAATCTACACTTGAAGAATTTCTGTATAAAATGCTGTCAAATGAACTTAAAACCAAAATTCTCAAAGAAGGTAGAAGGATATATCCAATCAGGAACTTTGAAGTAAGAAAGACAGAAATCATCCAATAAAACTTCTTATCAAAGGTACGCCGAAAAGGTTGAATAGAAGAACACCGATTAAAACGACGCTCGTGATATATATCATCAGACTTCCCCTGCCTTTAAACAGTCTTGTGAATATTTCGCCAAAAAACAAACCGCCGTCTAGGGGCTTTATAGGCATGAGATTTACAACGCCCACACCAGCGCTTATCAAAAACAACCAGTTCAGAAATGACATCACAGCAAAAAATATTTTCAAAAATCCCAACGGTACCAGACTATTCAATCCGAGCATGTTGTATTCATAAGAATTTCTTATGGTAACTCCCATATACGACCTGTTTTCAATTTTCGGATGCTCTTCCAGCACCAGCCTGTAATTTCCTTTGTCGGTAGTAATCGCGAGCTTGTCACCGGCTTTTGTATTGTTCAAAGCTTTTACAAAATCCAACGTGTCGTTGATTGGCACACCATTGATGTTTTGTATAACACCTTCAAGGTTAGCTTTATCAGCGGGAGAATTTTCAGTTACAGAATCTATTGCTACTCCGGCTGTTTCTGTTGCGGCACCAAACGCAAATACGGACGAGACGAAGATACCAACAGCAATAATAGCTGTGACAAAATTAGCAAAGCTACCAGCCGCAAATATCCTCAGTTTCTTCATAAGCGACAATCTTTTTATCCTCTCATTATCAGGATCAACAAATGCCCCTATCGGCAGCAACAACAGCATCAGTATGCCGTAATTTTTCACTGGGACTTTCTCTAGCCTAATGAAAACAGCGTGCATTGTCTCGTGTGTTACAGCTATGATGAATATGGCAATCAGCCAATACCAAAATGGAACAGAAAAAACCGGACCGGGTATCTGGTATCCGCCGGCGGTGGGTAGGACCAAACCGAATGCCTGTTGCATCTTCACAGTCAGAATGATTAATATAACAACTCCAGCGATACCTGCCAGCAGCCCAAGAGCTACGCCTAAATTGCCTAATCTCCTTATAAGCAGCGGGTATCGTTTAACTATTTTGTCAATGAATTCGAGTCCCTTGGTCCACCTTCTGGTAATTATTCCATAATGAAATGTGATGTTTTTCCTGTCTCTTAATAGCAGGCCTCCGATAAGGAGAGTGAACAGCACTATCGATGCAATTTCAAAGTTTACCATAACATCATATTTGTATTTCGATGGTTTTTTAACTTAATGCAGGGGGTGAGATTCGAACTCACGTAGGGACTAACCCATCGATTCCTGAAACCGACGCAATTTTCTGTTTTATTGACCAGACTATGCGACCCCTGCTTATTAATAATGTTTTTATTATACTGAGCTAACTATTAAATAAGTAAAATGGTTTCTGATACCCTAGAGACAGAACTTCCACTAACAGAGGAAGAGAATGTACATGGAGATATTTTAGAAGAATTAACACCAACATCAACGCACTATTTTCCAGATTATGAAGAATCTTATGGATTACCAAATCGAAAAGGAAGTAGAATTATGTTAGCATACGCTAGTGGTCCACGCGGTGGACGCTACGGCATCATGCCAAATGATAGAGCAGTTTTAATGTACGATGGTACTAGAAAAACAGTTCCGTTACCTCTCTATCTGCAAAAAATGTTAGAAGAAGGGGAAATCATTTTTGACGATGATTCAAATCGCTAATCACCATTAAATCCAAACAAATTTTGTAACGCCTTACACCAAAAGGCAATACCTTCGTCCTATTTTCAATGTGTACTTTCTTACGGTTTGATATTGCAGCATTAATAACTAATTTTTCAGCTTCTATGAACAAGTCGTCATCCTTCCCGGTAGAATAAAAATGTATAATACCACCATCCTTCACAAGTTTGAATGCATTATCCAGATATTCCTCACCACCAACAGCTATAGGCATAATTATTCGGTCGAATTTTATTTTCAAATCTCTAGAAACTTTGTTCACATCGTCATTTATTAAAACAATCTTATGTGCAAACTTGTTAATCCTAACATTTTCTTTTGCATATTCATGAGCATCAGAATTAATCTCAATCGCATAAACCTTTTCAACTAAAGGTTGCTTCTTACATATAGATATAGCGTAAGGGCATACACCAGAAAAAAACATCGCTATAACCTCATTTGGTTTTACTTTAGTTGCAATTCTTTGCCTTTCTGTAGCTTCTCTTGGTGAAAAGAAAACTTTTCGTGGATCTAACTTAAGCAAATAACCATGTTCCTTGTGCATAACTTCTGTATTCTCATCCCCACCTATCAGCTCCAATTCTTCTAACCTGTAAGTCCCTTTTCTTCCAGAAACTTTGTTCAAAACCGATTTTACACTCTTGTTCAACTTCATTACAGCTTCAGCTATTAGTGCTTTTTTATTTCCAAATTCCTCAGGAACCTCAATTATTGCAACAGCCTTTTCTTCAGAACCTATAACATCATAACTTCTTGGAACTAGTCTTAGCTCTTCTTCAGTCAATTCATTTTTCAATATTTCTGCAAGCGGTCTCATGGAATAATAATATCAATCAAGCTTAAAACCAATTTGCCGATAAAATTTGAAATTAAATTAAGAAAATCTATGATGAATTGTATGCCTATTTTTAGGAATCTGAAGTTTAACGGATCACTAGGGAAGAATGTCTTTGTACTGAAATAGTAGAGCAGGCTGATGATGAACAGGGTTGCAAAAAGTCTTCCGATAAATCCACCAGAAAACTTCCACGCAGGATTCTCTGAATATACATACAAAAGCAGGCTGGCTATTGCCAGAAGAAGATAAAGAGGCAGCTCTGCACCGAAAACATAAAATGTTATCACAATTCCAACAATTCCGAAAAGGATCCATGTTGTGTATTTCACTATTGCTTCATCCATAGTTTATCATTTTGTACTCTAACAATAAGCCGTTTATTAAGGTATATCCCACAGAATAGAAATCTTTAAATACCACTACTTTAGAGTAGTAGATATGATAGCAGAAGCCGCCAAACCATTATACCAAATAGAAGGAACTTTGGAAAACCTAGAGAAACCATTGTACATAAGGCAAATAGAAGAGATATTAAAGAGTGATAAAAAGCAGAGGTTTCGTCAACTTATTCAAAACTCTTATCCTATCTGGCAATCAAACAAATCAAAACTTGGGTATACTAATCAAGAGTTAACAAATGAGGGAAGTGGAGTTTTATACCAAAGAAGACATTTATGGGACGAGCTTGATTTTAGTCCTAGAAACATTTATGGAAATGTTAAGAGACATCCTTTAGTTGCAGGTACCCTATTAGGTGGTTTATTAGGTGGTGCTTCCTTTGCTGGATATACGGCATCCACAATGCCTTACACATTAACAGCTGGAACAGCATTTGCTACAATCGGTTCGCTAGGTCTGGGAGCATTAGTCGGAGGTTTATTAGGTTTAGGTGTTGCTGGGTCTTTGTACTATGGTTTGTTCAGAGGAAAAAGAAAGTATATAGGTAAGCAACCTAATCCCCAGTATAAACCAGATGAACCAAGAGGTTTATGGAAAATTCTCTTAGATTGGTTCACAGAAAGGAATATAGAGGCCGATCAATCAGTTGCTAGAACAGCTCCGCCACCAAGGAGATAAAGTGGTTTAGATGGCAGTGCAACAACAAGTAAATTTAAATGGATGGCGCAGCAGAGCTTTAGTTGGTGGGCTTTTATCAGCTGCAGAAAAAGGACCCTTAGCATTCCTTCAAGGGCATAGATGGGGTTCAGTCGGCGAGACGATTGAAGTATCTGTCTTAGGTGCATTAACTAGTGTTTACTTTCCTTATGTAAGAAGGGCAATTAGTAGAATCTATAGGAATTCGTTAGAAGCAGCTAGAGATCCTCTCACGTTAGGCCAATTAACAGAAAACATAAGGAGCCGATTGCAAGAAACTATACCAACGGGATACCTCATAGAAACAGCATATTCACTGGCTACAACACCACCAGTTAATTCACCCGTAGCTTTTCTTGACCACATGGGAACACACATTGCCCGAGGGGCAGTAGAGGGATTAATTGTTTCATCTATACCATTTGCAGTTTATGGGATAAGACGAGGAATAGTCGAACCTACTATTAACTATCTTCATGCAGTAGGTTGGCTTTAAGTTTTATTAATGGAATTTTCTTTATGGGACTCACTCTAATCGGTCTAGGATTATTCAACGAAAATGACTTGTCCCTACGTGCAATAGAAGAAGCTAAGAATTCGGACAAAGTCTATATAGAGCTATATACAGGTAAATGGTATGGTAGTTTAACTAACCTTAAAGAACTAGTTGGAAAAGATGTAATTGAACTGAAAAGAAAAGATCTGGAAGAAAATGCGCATAAAATTGTCGAAGAAGCAAAAAATCAAAAAATTATAATCTTCATTCAGGGTGATCCTCTAATTCAAACTACACACTCTTCGCTTTTACTGGAAGCGAAGAAACTTGGGATAAAAACAAAAGTTATTCACAATGCTTCAATCCTATCCGCTATCGGCGAAACTGGTTTACATGTTCAAAAATTTGGTCAGTATGTAACAATACCTTTTCCAGAGAAAACAAAAGGTAAACAACCAGAATCAATCTTCGAAATTATCAAAGAAAATAGGAAAAGGAGTTTGCATACTTTATGTTTACTCGATGTAATATCTGAAGAAAACAAATATATGAAAATCAATGAGGGGTTAGAAATTCTGTTATCCGGTAGAGTAATTACCAAAGAAGATAAACTAGTTGTTTTTGCTAAAGCTGGTAGTGAGAAACCTTTGATACTGTACGATACAGCTAATAACCTGCTCAAAAGCAACATAAAGGATATACCAACCATTATAGTAATTCCAGGAAAACTTCATTTTACAGAAAAAGAATATTTAGAATTGATTAAAAATGAGTAATTTAACTTTTCTTACAGTCTGGCTTTTGTTTTTCTTTACACCTTTATTATTAGCTTTACTAGACAGTCGAATGTTTGTTTTACCGATAGGATTTCTCACGTTTGAAATTTGGCGTGTGTGGACACATCCATTTGGAGTAGAATGGGTGCCGTCACCTCAAAGAATAGTAGATAGAATGTTGAAGTTAGCTAGAGTGAAAAAAGATGATGTAGTTTACGATTTAGGTTCAGGTGATGGAAGAATAGTTGTTTCAGCAGCAAAAATTGGCGCTAAAGCAGTTGGCGTTGAATTGGATCCTTTACGGGTTTTGATAAGTAGAATTAGGATAAAACTAGCTGGTTTAGAAAATAAAGCTAAAATAGAACATAGAAACCTTTTCAAAGTAAAAACTAAAAATGCAACTGTAATTGCACTTTTTCTTTTACCAAAAACAATGGGAAAAATCGAGAATAAAATTAAAAAAGAATTAAGAAAAGGAGCAAGAGTAGTTTCTTATAAATTTGTTTTCAAAAATTGGAAACCTACGAAAGTAGATAAAGAAAATAAAATATATTTGTACAAAGTTTAGGCTGGTGCTAACGCTATGTTTAGAACAGCATCTGCTATTAGTGGTGCGTCTCTTTCTGTATTGTAAACAAGTCTTTCTTCACCCACAGCACTTTCGTATCGAGCCAGTCTAGGCTGTAAAGACGGATACCCGAGTATACTTCCCAGTCTCATTCCTTCGTAAATTTTTTGTGACAATCTAGTCGCAGCCATCTCTTCATGAATTCTTTGAACATAGTCAGCAACTAACCTTCCAAATCCTCCTAAATAAGAGAAAGTTCTATACAGACCATCTCTTAGTCTTGTCATACTACCATTTTCTTCTCTTTCGTCATGCACAGGTTCATGAATTGCGGTTTCTATTGCAAATGGATGCCTCATTCTTACATAATATGCATTAAAAGCCAACTTTCTATCTCCACCTATCTGAGTGTAACCACCTACACCAGGTTCTTCCATAGGTTCGACAGAATATCTTCTTCTTCCAAAATGAGACATTATAGTTGAAAACGTACGACCTGTTCTATTAGCATACTTTGATGCGAGTCTTGATACAGCTGTTGCACCTCTATTTATCCAACCTTTTACCCAGTCTACATCAGTAGTACCTACACCAGTTGCATCTACCCTTACATCAGAAAGTTTTTCTTGAAATGCTTGTTCATCGAAAGTTGTCGCAGTCATATTTAATTCCTGACTTCTTACTTATTTAAAGCTATGTGTAGACACTGAGAAGTAGTGAAATTAGGTTGTCTTCTTCTCAGGCTTTGCGAAAAAGAACACAATTAATGCGGTTCCAATAATCAATACTATAATTGCTACGGTAGTGGAACTAAGTCCGCCTATGCTCTTGAATACAGGCTGTGCCCCTATTTTGAGCCCTGGGAATATGGATGTCCCTCCACTGGCTAGAAATACACCAAAAACCAATAACAACAATAATAATAAACCAACCCATAACCAAGCGCCCTTAAACAAACTCTCTACATCAAGTATTTTCCCTTCTTTTAGCAAGCTAGCAAACAATACAAGCACAACAATTGTAAGAATTACAACAACAACATTCCCAAAGAAGTTGGTCAAGAATTGACTGAATGTTATTCCAACCGGTGTGTAAACCATTATAAATGCCGATGCAGCCAATGCGATTAATACAGGAATTCCTTTACCCTTTTCGGGGTCTCCAAACAATTTCGTCTTCACCAACAGGGCGTAAAGTATAGCAAAAACAAGAATGAACGGAAGATAGAACTGGAAAACCCCGACTTCCTTAAAGGTACTAATCAAATCCTGCAATCCTTGCGCGAAAGCGATGTTGGAAAACATCAGAATATTAACAACAAAACTCAAACCAACTTTAGAAATCATTTCGCTTCTCATTTTCAAC
>Ga0213870_1000823_pt1 | contig 14519 bp, 17 predicted proteins | sample WICALVC2017_Meta_FD_160119 | JGI IMG/M metagenome (GOLD analysis project Ga0213870, IMG submission 160119) | Freshwater microbial communities from subterranean cave lake in Wind Cave National Park, South Dakota, United States - WICALVC2017 | ecosystem: Environmental > Aquatic > Deep subsurface >... | reverse complement strand
CAGGTGGTTTATGCTGTCGCACAGGGAGAAGTTTCAGTTGGCGGTTTTGTGGGTGGGGACACGGACAAGGTGCAGAAGAATCATCCAACGGTTGGACGCATTCCGACAGGAGGGGTCGTGGAGCGAGAAGTGGGGATTAACTTTAATGGGAAAGGGCTGATTTCCTTTATGTTGCGGGAACCCGATTTTACAACGGCAATCCGAGTGGCCGATGTCATTAATACGCAAATAAGAAAAATCAGTCCAGAGTCCGCAACAGAAGGGTTTCCACCCCCGGCGCGTGCCAGTGATTCGGCCTCTATTGATGTGGAAGTTCCAGAGGGATACAAAGGACGCGTCGTTGAATTTTTGTCAAAACTTGAAAGTCTGGATGTTCAGATTGATTCTCTCGCCAAGATCGTGGTGAGCGAACGAACTGGCACCATTGTAATGGGTTCCAATGTCAGGATACTGGATGTTGCGATTGCCCATGGGAACCTCACGATTGAAGTCAAGACGGAACCTCAGGTCTCTCAACCAGGAGCGTTTTCTGGTGGCACGACGGTTACGACACAAAAAGAGACAACAACCGTTACGGAAGAACCGGCAAAGGTTTTACTTTTTAAATCGGGGCCGACGATTGGAACATTGGTTGCTGCGCTTAAGGCGATTGGGGTTTCACCCCGGGACTTGATTTCTATATTGCAGGCCATCAAGGTCGCAGGGGCACTAGAGGCCCAACTGGAGATTATATAATAATGAGGTGGGGTAAAAAAATATGGATATCAATCACATTGACAATGCTGCCATGCAGGTTCAGAATAAGCATGGCCTCTCTTCTGCGGGGCACGTTGCCTCTGCAGGGCACGTTGCCCCTAAAAATGACGTATCGAATGAGGAGAGGAAATTAAAAAAAGCGGCGCAGTCGTTTGAGAGTTTTTTTATCGCAATGCTTTTTGAAAAGATGCAAAAAACATCTGGGGAAAATGGCCTGTTTGGAAAAGGGACTTCTGGAGAGGTTTATGGACAGCTTTTTAACCACGCATTGGGCGATCAATTGGCCGCGCAACAGGGGATTGGACTCTCTAAAATGTTGGTGGAACATCTGCACAAGAAAGACGCCCAAAAAGAAGCGTTGTCAAACACTAAACTTTCTGGTCCAATTGACCGATAAGTGAGGTATCAGAGGGATAAATCTGTCTCTCTGAAACATAATAGGAGAAGACAATGAAGATCCAAGGGGGAAACCCATTTAGTATTTTGGGGGCCTATCTGAAGGGCTCAAAAGAGGTCAAAAAAGGAAAAGAGTCCGTTTTTTCTGCCCCTCCTCCCACTTCTGATCGTGTTGAAATATCAGGAAAAGCAAAAGAAATAGCCCGTTTGACAAAAATTGTTTCAAAAGGCTCTGATGTTCGGGAAGAGAAGGTTTCTGGCGCAATAAAGAATCTTGCGGCTGGAAGGAAATTCCCAGAAGCAAGGGTTTTGGCCGAATCTCTTGTAAAAGCGGCAGTGTTTGATAAGATTTTGTAGGGGCGACTGGCCAAGGTCGCCCACAAGGGACACTATAAAGAATTGGGGCAGAAATGGCTACGGAAACGAGGGATACCCATATAACGGATATTGAAGAGCCCCTTTTAGCAAGGCTTCTTTTGACGCTTGAAGAGATGGTTAAACGGTATCAGAAGTTACTTTCTGTGCTTCAGCGAGAGAAGGCCCTGATGATTGAGGGGAATTTGAACGATCTTATCCCCTGTTTGAGTGAAAAAGAGGCGCTTCTAGGGGAGTTAAAGTTGTTGGAAGCGCGGAGACTCCGTGAGATTGATCCCTTGGCCATGCGGTTTCAGCGGCACGAGAACATGTGCCGCACGGAACATCTCCCAAATGGGACTAGAATGACATCTCGTACACAGGAAGGGATTTCGTTGAGGCAACTCATTGGCGTCGTTTCGCTTCCTTACCGGGGACGGCTTTTATCGTGTTATGACCGATTGAGGGCGCTTTTGGCATCGGTCACCGAGATCAATCAGATTAATGGGTTATTAGTCGGGCGTATCTTACAACAGGTCAACGCCTTATTGGGTCTTTTAACACATCTTTCGACAGCGCCGCAAACGTATCAGGCTTCTGGCACATTTAACCACGATTTTCAAACCAGTCGGGTTTTAAGGCCCACAGGCTCATTCCATATAAGGGGGTAATCATGCCTGATGTCGCTGGTATAATGCATATTGGGCGGCAGGCCCTTTCCGCTCACCAACAGGCGATTGCGGTTACTTCTGGCAATATCGCCAACGTCAGTACTGCTGGATACAGCCGAAAACAGGTTGTATATGAAGCGACTTCTCCAACCGTCGGTTTTGGTGCTGGCGTGCAGATTGCGCAAGTGCGAAGTGTTGTTGATTTATTTTTGCAACGGCAGATTATTTCTGAACAATCAAGCTTAGGTCGATTTACCCTTGAGAAAGGGGCTTTGGATCGTATTGAATTGATCTTTCATGGTGCGAGTGGAGATGGCGTTAGCAAAGCCATTGGCGATTTTTTCTCTGCCGTGAACGATCTATCGAATAACCCCGCAGGTATTGCCGAACGAAATGTGCTGCTGGAACGCGGCAGCAGTTTGTCTCAAACCATTCATGTTGCTTACACACAGTTGCAAACAGTTTTACAGGACATGAATAGCGAAATAACAGCGCGTGTTGATGAGATTAATGCCATTGCCGGGAAGATTGCCGATTTAAATAAGCAGATTCGGTCGATTGAAAATTTAGGAACGGGGATGGTTGCAAACGATTTAAGGGATGATCGGGTTCGTCTTTTGGGGGAACTTTCCGAGAAGATTGAGATTCATCTGTTGGAAGAAAAAGGAGGGGATCTGACGGTAACGGTTGGAAGCGGAGGAAGAATTGTTCCCCTTGTTTCAGGGGAACACGCTTATGCCCTTTCAATGGTTGCGGACCCGAATAATTCAGGATTTTCTAAAATCCTGTCTGGTGATACCGATATGACGCATGCTATTGCAAACGGACGACTGCGTGGCTTAATGGAGCTTCGCGATAATCTCTTACCCGCTTACATAGATCAGCTTAACAAACTAGCAGGTTCTATTGTGAGCGAATTTAACACCCAGCATCAACAGGGGTTTGACCTTTCTGGAGAGGCTGGCGGCGATTTTTTTTCGCCTTTGGGGGAACCGGATCAGGATGCAGCGAATTTGATGGCTGTTTCCATATCCGACCCGAAAAAAATTGCGGCGGCTTCCTCTGCGGATGAACTGCCCGGTGGAAATGGGAATGCCATTTTGTTGGCCAAATTACAGGACAAACAGGTCTCTTCTCTGAATGCCACTTTTCAGGGTTTTTATGCCAATTTTACAGGGGAAGTGGGTGCTCGCGCCGCACTCTCGCAACGGAATCTTTCTGTGGAAGAGGTTGTATCGCAGCAGTTAGATACGATGAGGGAAGGGATATCCGGGGTTTCTTTGGACGAAGAAATGACGAACCTGATTTCCTTTCAGAGGGCGTATCAGGCATCGGCAAAGCTGGTTGTCACCGCTGATGAGCTTTTACAGACGGTTATTGGAATGAAGCAGTAGGGTGTTTTGAAGTGGGTAGAGGTGGGATATGCGCGTTTCAGAAAAGATGCTTTTTGATTCGACTACGCGGCATCTGCGGCTGAATGCCGATGCCTTATTAAAGGTGCAAGACAGGGTTTCTTCTGGGAAAAGGGTTTCGCGCCCATCGGATGATCCTGTCTCTGCTGTCCGGATTTTAGGCTATGGTAGAGCGGTTGATCAGGTTGATCAATATCTAAGAAATATGAACGAGTCTGAGCAGTTTCTTTCGGTGAGCGAATCGGCTTTAAGTGGGGTAGAGGAACGGATTCATCGCGCTTCCGAGTTGGCGGTGGATATGGCCAACGCGTCGAAACATCCAGAGGATCGGAAGATCGCAGCGAGCGAGGTAAAACAGATTTTTGAGCAACTAACTGCGGTGGCCAATACGGTGCATAATGGGCAAACTATTTTTGCTGGAAATAAAATTACCACAGCCCCCTTTGATTTTGAGAAGCAGTGGCAGGGACAATACGTTGGAACGACTCTGCAATCGGAGGCATTTCCTATCACAATCGATAACAGCAACGATACTCTGAATGTTACTGTGGACGGGACGACAATTCAAGTAACGTTGGATTCGGGCCATTATTCCAGAGAGGATCTTGTTGTGCAAATACAGGAAAAAGTGGGTGGGGCGCTTCCCACGACGAGTTCCGTTGTGGTTGAATTTAAACCGGATGATGTTGCGGTTCCAGATACAGGGTCTTTTTTCATTACCTCCGATACCGTGAAAGGTCGATCCTCTGTTGTATTCAAGAAAGTGGTTCAGCCTGTATCCGATCCGAATGCCCCCGCAGTGCTGCCTCTAGGGGATGCGCGGCAGGCATTGGGTTTGGTCGATGGAAAAAGTCAGCTTTCAGGAGAGGCGTATTTAGGCGATGCAGGCGAGATGTTGGTTTTGGTTGAATCGGGGGTGGCCTTGGCGAAAAATATTCCGGGGAGTCGGGCTTTCAATGGAGGGGCTGTCGGTGGAGTCGATATCTTCTCAGGCCTCTTAAACCTTCAAACGGCACTAGAGACCAGCAATGTTGTGGGAATTCAGACTGCGATTACTGATATGGAAAAAGCGACCGAGCAGATCAGCAACGAAAGGGCTTTCATTGGCATACGGTTAGCTCGTTTGGAAGACACAAGAATCCGGCTGGAAGATTTTAAGACGGTCACCATCGCGTCCAAATCAGAAGAAGAGGATATTGATCTAACATCGGCCATTTCAGAACTCATTCAGCGGCAAAATGCCTTGTCGGCAAGTCAATCGGCCATGGCAAGAATTTTGCAACAACCAACACTCCTTAGTTTTTTACGGTAATCGTATCCATGCCCGAAGAATCGTTGATTTGCCAATTTATCGACGACGGCTTTATGGAAAGTTTCCATTTAAAGTGGTAAAATGTAGTCGGAGGGTATTTTGTTGGGGTGCTCTTTGATTATTTAAAAATCCCTAAAGTTTTTGACTTGGATAGCCGATACGTACGGTAGGGATTTACAGTCTATATTAACCAACAGGGCATAAAATGCCCGACAGCCATTTCCCCTTTCTTTAATCTGGGTGGAGGAATAAAGGGGGGGTGCTGGAATTGTTAAGGAGGGTTGGCCGTGGCCTTAGTTATAAACACAAATCTTAGCTCCATTAAAGCGCAGATAAATCTTGAGAAAACGCAGTTTTCTTTGTCCACAGCCTTGCAGAGGATTTCAAGCGGTTTACGGATTAATTCCCCAAAGGATGATGCCGCAGGGCTTGCTATTAGCCAGAGGCTGACCTCTCAAATCGGGAAACTTGGGCAGGCAATAAAAAATGCCAATGACGGGATCAGCTTTGTTCAGTCGGCTGAAGGGGCACTGCAGGAGGTCAGCGCCATGTTGCAGCGGATTCAAGAGTTGGCAACGCAATCTCTGAGTGCAGCAACCAGTCCAACGGACCGCAACTTGCTTCAGGCACAAGTGATACAGCTCAATCAGGAGATTGGCCGGATTGCCGAAGAGGCAGAGTTTAACGGCCAGAAAGTGCTTACGGGAAAGGTTGTCAATGCGGAATTTCAGGTCGGTATTCGGGCGGAGCAAACGATTCGGATAACCATTCCGTTGACAGCGGCTTCCAATATTGGAAATTATTCTATCAAAACTGATAATACGGGGGAATTTGCCATTGGGGCGCCTAATCTTGGGTTCGAGAAGAATGCCGCACCGGGCAATTTTGTACGGTCGCAAACATTGACGATACGTGGATTTTCCAGTGGGCAGGCCGGTGCTGAAATCGGCGTGGCGGAGGGGGAAACAGCCAAGTCGATCGCCGAGAAAGTCAATACGGTAGAGGCGCTGACAGGTGTCACGGCGGTTGCGAGTAGTTATGCGACGTTAGAAGATGTTTATGATGTTGCAGCTTCGGCGGAGCAAAAGATATCGTTTAATCTTTATGGAGCCAATGCGAAGGGGACCGACAGTAGTGATACTTCAAACGCGGTGTTGATTTCAGCAAAAATTACGTCGGCATCGGAGGATGGATTGCGGGATTTGATCTCCGCGATTAATGATAAGTCTTTTATCACTGGGGTAAGGGCAAAGGTGATCACAGAGAGAGTGGATGGTCAGGATATCGTAAAGGTTGCTCTTTCAAACGGAGGTGCGGATATCAGTATTGAGACGTTTAGGAATGATCCAGTTGGGGGAGAAACACCCGGTACGGTTGATGCGATAGAGATGACGGTGGGTGGTTTCAAGGGGACACAGAGTGTTAGGCTGACGGAGGCGAGTGAGCAGGATAGTGTTACCGTGGGTGGGACTGTAACGTTCAATTCTGCGAAGACCTTTACGGTAACATCTGACTTGGATGCGTCCTCCAGTCTATTCATTTCTGGCGTGGAAGGCGTCCCTCAAACGGCCGATTTTTATGCTTTGTCTTCTGCAAATCTTTCCACGGAGGAAGATTCAAAGAGTGCCCTTCTTGCGGCCACCAGCGCATTGGATTTCATTAGTTCGCTCCGAGGGGATTTGGGCGCGGTTCAGAACCGGTTTGAGTCTACGCTCTCTAACCTAGGAGCGATTAAAGAGAATACGGAGACGGCAAGAAGCCGGATACTTGATGCAGACTTTGCACAGGAGACTGCGCGTTTGACGAGGGCGCAGGTATTGCAGCAGGCGGGGATTGCAATTTTAGCGCAAGCCAATACAACCCCGCAAGCTGTGCTGGCTTTACTTAGGACATAGTAGGGACGAAAGATTTTTTGTCCCCAGTAGGGGCGCAATTTATTGCGCCCGGTAGATAGAGAGAGGAGAGAGAAGTAACATGCAACTGGAAGCGTTACAAAATATAAACCTACAGGCGTTTTTCCCTGATACGGCGTCGTCCGCCAAGGGAGATTCCTCTGGGGCAACCCAAGTTCCCGAAGTTCCAAGGGGTTCCCAGCCCACGTTGACCGATGCGATCATTCAATTTGTGAATGATCAGAAGTCAGGCCGAGTCTTGCTTCAAATTGTTCAACCCAAGTCTGGGGAGGTTATCCGTCAAATTCCATCAGAAAACGAGTTGGCAATTACCCAACGATTAGGTCAGGTACTGGATAAAGTTGTATAGTATGAATGACGGGTTGCGCGTGGTTATGGAGACAAAGGCCGAACCCCTACTTATTTATTAAAAGGTGGGGGTGGGGTTTTGTTGTGCCAATAAGGCAGATTTTAATCAATTTGGGGGTCTTGACTGCAGGGAGATTTTTATGGCACAGGTTTCTTCGTCTGGAATCGCTTCAGGGCTTGATATTAATTCCATTGTAAAACAGCTGGTCTTAGTTGAGAGAAAACCGATTGATGTCGCACAACGAAAGCAGATTGCGATTGCGGCAAAATTAAGCGCTTTCTCTGCACTGAGTGCTTCGTTTTCAAATTTAAAGTCGACACTCAGTCCGCTACGGTTGTTTAGCTCGTTTCAGTCTAAAGCGGCCTCTTCCACAGAGAGTTCCGTGGTTGCGGTGGCGGTGAACGATTCGCAGTCTTCAGTGGTTGGCTCCTCTACGATAAGTCAAGTGACCTCGTTGGCGCGGGCGCAGAAATTGGCGTCTGCCCCCTTTGCTTCAGCAACTGCCTCGGTTGGGACAGGCAAGATAACCGTTAAGGTGGGTAGTGGGGTTGAGACGGCTATTACGATTGACATTACCCACTCTAGCCTTACACAAATTCGAGACAAGATCAATACCGCCAATGCAGGTGTAACGGCCTCTGTTCTAAAGTCAAACGATAAAGAGTATAAATTGGTGTTGCAATCGGCTAAAAGTGGTGTCGAGAATACCTTGCAGGTCGTTATAACAGACGATGATGCCAACAGCACTGATGCAAGTGGGTTCTCTTTGCTCGCGGATTTAACAGAGATACAATCTGCAAAAGACGCCCAGTTCCTCTTAGATGGTGCAACCATTACTCGGTCTAGCAATACCATCACCGACGCGATTGACGGGTTGACCATCACGCTTCTAAAGAAGACACAAGGGGATGAGGAAGTCACGATCAATGTGGATCCAAATACGACGACGATCAAGGGAAACATTGATACCTTTGTCGCAGCTTACAATGAGGTCATTAAAGCGCTTACTGTCGCCCAGACATTTGATCCAACAAAAAAGGGAGGACCTCTTTTAGGGAATCCAGCGGCTCAAACGATTACCAAACTTTTTCGATTACTTCCGAAAGAGCGGGTTCCCGACCTGGAGGGTCTTTTTGGCAGCCTGTCTGATATTGGTATTACCGCACAGTCAGACGGGACACTCACAGTTGCTTCAGCCAAACTCAATACGGCACTTGGAAAAGATCCCCTTGCGGTGGGCCGCGTGTTTTCTGTTGTTGACAAAAAGGCCGATCCCACCGTTGTCACGCCCACATCAGGCATTGCGGATCGGGTATTCAAAGCGATTTCTGAGCTGCTAGATATGAAAACGGGCAGACTTTCTTCGGAGCAAAAAGGATTAAGAGCCGTCAATGCCACGATTGATAAAGAGGTGACCCGATTAGAAAAGCACGTATCAGATTTTGAGAAAAGAACCCGCGATAAATTTTCCAAATTAGAGGGGGTATTATCTGGTATTCAGGGGGTTGGATCTGCATTGAATCGCCAAGTTACACAACTTGAAAATTTAACGAGCTTTATTTCAAGAAGAAATAGTAATAGCAACAGTACAAGCGGTGTATAAAATGAATCCCTATTCAAATAATGGATATGATCACTATCAAGAGTCAAACGTGGCGCTTTCTAGCCCCGAGGGGTTGGTTGTGCTACTTTACGCAGAATGCTTGTGTTGTCTTGTCGTCTCAAGAGAGGCGTTTTTAATGAAGGATTGGACTGCATGGAATAAAAACATGTCAAAGGCTGTAGAGATACTGGCAGAATTGATCGGTTCTCTTGATATGGAAAAAGGGGAGCGAATTGGGTTCTGTTTGGCTCTTCTCTACGAATATATTGCAGAAAAACTGCTTATTTTACGCCGCGAACCGAATATTGCACTCTTTGATGAAGTCATCAACTTAATCGTCCCCCTCAAAGAGGCGTGGGAGACCATTGCCGTTCAAAATACCCCTCTACAAATGGCAATGAAATAGCGGGTGCTGATGGATTCCATTGTTCCTTCTCGCATATCCTTACTGTTAGAAAAGATTGAGGCCCTTTACAACATAACATTGGTACTGACGGAAGAATCCGAAGCCACGGAAACGGAGATAGACCGGCGGATTGCTATTGAGGAGATCAGAAAAGAAACGCTGCAAAAAGCCGATTTGCTGTTCGAAGAAATTGCGCAGTGGCTTTCTGGGCTTTCCGATGGAAACGAAGTTGATGAATGGGTCGAAGGGCAGCATTTCCTGAATCAAAAAGAACGACTACTGCAACTGGTTTATCAAATTTGCCAAATGGATAAAAAGAAGGCAGCACTTATTCATGAAGAACAAACTACACTCTTCTCTGCACTGCAATCGTTTCGACTTTCCAAACAGGCGGTGATGCAGTATCAAAAAGCAATTCCAACAGAAATTTGACGTCAAAAGGGTGGCGCATGTCAATCCTTTTCGATTATTCGGGCGTTAAATCGTACCAAAAATATCAAAAACAGGGTGAACCACTGACTTTGCCCGCGTATAATTACCTATTGCAAAAATGGCATAACCATTGCACAATAGGCAAGTAGCCGTTTCATTAATTAAAAAAGGAGGAAAAGTTCCATGGCTGAAGAAAAACCAGAAGAAGCAGCAAAAGAGGGAGAACACGGAGAAGAGAAGGCCAAGAAAAAGGGATTGCCGATATTGTGGATTATCATTGGCCTTCTCGTTGTGTTGCTTGTCGGAGGGGCAGTCTATTTCTTGAAATTCATGAAGGGGCCGGAAAAGTCTGAGAAGGGGAAGGGAAAGGCAAAGGTAGAAGCCGGAGAACATAAAGAAGAACATATGGAGGAGGAAGAGGAGTCTGCCCATGAGGAGGAACCTGCTGAAGAAGAGAAACATGAGGAGAAGAAAGAAGAACATGGTGAAGAACATGCAGAAGAGGGAGAACATGGCGGTGGAAGCAAAGTGAAGTGTCCACCACAACATCTTGAGGGGGGGCACGGGGGGCCAAAACCGATTCCGATAGATGAAACGTATAAGCTAGAACCGTTTATTGTGAATCTCGCTGGCACTTCCGATGTGAAATTTCTAAAGGTAACCATTCATCTGAAACTGGCGAAGGCAGAATGTACCCTTCTTGTAAACCCTCGTCTTGCGGAGATACGGGATAGTATTCTCATGTTGCTCTCCAGCAAGGAATACGAAATGGTCAACACGGTGCAGGGTAAAATGGAGTTGCGGGATGAGGTCTTAGAACGGGTGAAAAATATTGTAAAAGGGGACAGGGTGCAATCGGCCTTCTTTACCGATTTTGTAGCCCAATAGGGGGCACCGGCCTCCAGCGGGAATACCGGCCCGTTGGGCCGGTGAAAAAAAGGGAGGGTGTTTTTTTGTTGTAGGGGCGTTGCTTGCTGTGCCCTCTTTGAGGATTGAGGAAATATGGCAGACCCGATTTTATCACAAGAAGAGATGGATTCGCTCCAAGCAGCAGTTCGGAGCGGACAAATTGATACGGGGGTGGTCAAGGGGAGCACCGAAGGGGTGTTGCGCTATGATCTCACCGACGTAAACCATTATGTGACTTTGAGTCCTGCAATGACGCTTAAAGTGGTGGGCGATCGGTTTGTCCCTCATTTACAAGCGGCGATATCCAAGGCGGTTCTAAGAGAGGTTAAAGTGACAGCGATTCCTGTGCAAACGGTCAAATTTGGCAATGTCATTGGCAATATTCAGCCAATGAGCAGTCTGAATCTTTTGAGTGTGGAACCTTTAACAGGGTCTGCGCTGCTTGTGATGACAGCAAACGTGGTCTATTTTTTGCTGGATCATTTTCTAGGAGGAAAGGGCAGATTGCTTGTCGGAGAGGGCGATGGCTATACGGCGATTGAGCATCGATTTGTCCAGAAAATTGTGGACATGATTGTGCGCGAGTTTGAGAGGGCATGGCAACCGATTCATAAAGTGGCCATTTCCAAGATCAGAACCGATTGTTTTGTCCGAAATATGAAGGTTTCAGCGGACAAAGACTTGGTGGTGACCTCTGCGTATCATCTTGAAATTAAGGGAACAGGAGCGGAGTTTTTTTTCTGTTTTCCTTTTGCTCATTTTGATCGACTTCGGAAAAAAATATACGGCGGTCCAGGGGGAGAGATTGCGGAACAACCCGAAGAAGACCAAACGGCATTAAAGCACCATCTAACAGAGGGATGTTCTGTGTCGGTTTCAGGATGTTTGGGAGAAGCGGTTCTGACTGTGCCAGAAATCGTTGATCTCGAAGTGGGCGATCTTATCATGCTCAATCAGCATGTCCATGAAGATTTGGAATTGCGGGTCGAGGGGAACACCAAATTTTTGGGTCAGACCGGGGCATACAAGGGGAAACGGGCGTTCCAAATTAAATCCGTCGTAAAACATTCAACCCCATTAAACCGGTAGCGGCGCTGCTTGCTACGCCAAAAGGAGGGCATAAAATGGCAGAAGAGACAGAGGAAAAAGCGGCCTCGACAGAGGATCCGTTGACTGAAATAACGGAAGAAAAGTCAGACAAGCAGGCGACGTTTGCCGATTTAGAGCAAAAGTCGGTTGGGAAGACGTCCGCACCGCAAGGAAATATTAACCTGCTTCTTGATGTTCCGTTAAAGGTAACGGTCTCGTTGGGCAATACTAAAATGATGATTAAGGAGTTGTTACACCTTGGCCCCGGATCAATCATCGAACTTTCAAAGATCGCGGGCGATCCGATGGATATTTGTATCGGCGAAAAGCTCATCGCGCGAGGCGAAGTGGTGGTTGTAAACGATTTGTTTGGCGTCCGAATTATGGATATCGTGAGTCCAGAAGAGCGGATAGAAACATTAAATAAGTAGGGGTAGGCCCCTGTGCCTACCCTGTTAGGGCGATCACAGGGGAGGGCGACCACAGGGGGTCGCCCCTACGGAGAATGAATATGGAAATGTTTTTAGGATTGCTGAAAATGGGGGGGGCGCTCATGGTTGTTCTGGGGGCGATTGCCACAACCGCCTATCTTGCAAAACGGTTTGTTTATCCGTGTCTCGGATTAAAACACTCTCCAATACAGGTTTTAGCAACCTCCTATCTGGGTGCCAAAAAAGAGATCGCCTTAATTGAGGTGGGTGAACGCTTCTTGTTGGTGGGTATCACACCCAATCAAATTTCTTTGCTCACTGAAATGGAAAAATTTCCGTTAACGCCAAATTCATATGGGATGAAAGGCGTGACGACGTCTGCGGAGGTGCTATGACCAAGATGTCTCTTATTTTTGCGGTGAAAGGGCGCAATAAACTGCGCCCCTACGTCCAATCCGTTTTTTGTAGGGGCGCGATTCATCGCGCCCTCATTGGGGTGTTGATTCTTTTTGCTTTCTTTCTATTGTCTGAAGGAGGGAAGCCTCTTTTTGCGCAACAGGTCACGAAATCGGTTGCGCCGCAGACCATTCCACAGCCGGACCCTCTAATGACTATTAAGTTTGGCAGTGTGGATAAACCGCTTGCGGTTGGTCTCCAGATCGTCATTCTCCTAACGATTCTCTCTCTTGCTCCGGCTATTTTAATTATGATGACCTCGTTCACCCGGATTGTCGTTGTCCTTTCATTTTTGAGGCAGGCACTGGGAACACAGCAGGCCCCTCCGAATCAGGTATTGATCTCATTGGCCCTTTTTTTAACCCTTTTTATCATGTCGCCAATCCTGACAAAAATTAATGCCGAGGCGTTACAACCGTATATTGCAGACGAAATTACACAACAGGAAGCGCTCCGACGCTCCGCCACACCGATTCGTGCCTTTATGCTAAGGCAGGTGCGGGAGAAAGACCTTTCCTTATTTGTCGATATTACTAAAATGGGCCGTCCTAAAAATTCTGACGATATCCCAACCCAAGTCGTGATTCCCGCGTTTATGATCAGTGAGCTTCGAATTGCTTTTCAGATTGGATTTTTAGTCTTTCTGCCCTTTTTAATTATTGATATTGTCGTTGGGTCTGTTTTGATGTCGATGGGGATGATGATGCTCCCTCCCGTCATGGTTTCGCTCCCCTTTAAACTGATTTTATTTGTACTCGCCGACGGATGGTATTTGATCGTGGGATCGTTAGTAAAAAGTTTTGGGTAGGGGGCACGGCCCCCTGCGATAATACAGCCCTCGTTGGGGCTGTGAAATAAGATAGATTCCCCCTCTTTAGCTAAAGAGGGGGTTAGGGGGAGTTATGTCACCGGAATTTGTTATTGAAATGGGGCAACGGACGATTGAAACGGCGTTATTTCTTTCTGCGCCGATCTTAATTACAACGCTTGTCGTTGGACTGATTGTCAGTTTGTTTCAAGCGGTGACGCAGATCAATGAGGCCACGCTGACGTTTCTACCGAAAATGCTGGCTGTTGCGCTCTCTTTAGTATTCTTCTTCCCTTGGATGTTGTCGCTGATTGTCGGTTTTACGGCGAACCTTTTAACCAATATTCCAACCTATATTCGCTGAGGTCTTATGGATACTGTTGCCGCCTTCGTAAAAACAATTTTGGAAAATGAGCTAACCTTCCTTTTTATTCTAACACGGATTGGGTCCTTTGTGATGGCCCTCCCGATATTAGGTGGTGGTGGAACACCTCCTTATGTTAAAGCCTTGCTTGTGGTGGCCATGACCTTTGTTTTATTTCCAGTGGTATCTGGCACATTTCCGCCACCTTCACCGACGCCTCCTGAACAGATTAATTTGGGTCTTGTTGTGCAAGGACTTTTATCGGAAATTACCATTGGACTGATTATTGGTTTTGGCGCACGCACTATTTTTGCTGCGGTGGAGTTGGGTGCAGAGGTTGCCGGAATGCAGATTGGCTTTGGCGTGGCCAACGCATTTGATCCGATATCCAACCAACAGGTCTCTTTAATGCGGCAGATTTATATGGCGGTTGCGGCGTTGATTTTCCTGTCTATTTATGGAGATCACTCCGTGCTCAAGGCGCTCTTTTACAGTTTTAAATCGGTTCCCACAAGCGGTTTTACCATAAAAGGTCCACTCATTGAACAAATTATTCGGTTGGGATCGGAACTCTTTATTCTCGGCATGAAAATTGCTGCTCCTATTACCATTGCGTTGCTTTTGGCGCAGATGGCGATGGGGGTGATCTCGCGGGTGGTTCCGCAAATTCAGGTTTTTCTGTTTAGTTTTCCTTTGACCATTGGAATCGGCATGGTTGTTTTTGGCCTCTCACTCTCCCTTTACGTGAGTCTATTGAAGGAACAGATGGGAGGGCCATTGGAAAAACACTTATTGGATCTTTTAATGGGGATGAAGAGCGTATAGGGGGGGTGGAGCGGGAATATGGCGGACGAAGAG
>Ga0213870_1000822_pt1 | contig 14528 bp, 12 predicted proteins | sample WICALVC2017_Meta_FD_160119 | JGI IMG/M metagenome (GOLD analysis project Ga0213870, IMG submission 160119) | Freshwater microbial communities from subterranean cave lake in Wind Cave National Park, South Dakota, United States - WICALVC2017 | ecosystem: Environmental > Aquatic > Deep subsurface >... | reverse complement strand
ATCCAATATAATGAATAGTTTTTGACAAATAATTAGTAAATATCTTAAAGTCTTTATCTTTTGATTCATTAATTAAAGCACTTAAATAACAACCTGTAAAACTTTCAAAATACTTTTTATTTTCATGCTCTTCTAATAATAAGGAAAATTCTGTTATATTATTTGAAGGTATTTTTGATTGGGCTAACGTTTTTGATATGAAATATCTCCAATATTCACCTTCAGGAATTTTAATTTCTAGTTTGCCTTCATTATAAAGCCCATAATTTTCCAGTCCTTTTTCATAACCTCTTACAATTCTATCTAAAGTTTCATTTCTCTTTACTTCTTTTGGCTTTATTATCTCAACTCTTTTTTCTGGATCTAACTTGCCAAATAAGTCAAATGCTTTTAGTGTTGTTTCGAGGTTGTTGGTCATTTTTATTTTATTTCAAAATTTATATTAAATTATTAAGTTATAGAAATTTACAGAAGTTTGTTTATAAAGGTTTCTTATTTTAAAAAATTATGTAGTTTTTAATATATAAAAATTTAAAAATAATATTAATAAAGTTTGTTGTTTTTTAATTATATTAACAACATTTTAATTATTAACAACAAATTAGTTTTTTCTATTTTTTGATTTAATAGTTTAAAAATACTATAAATTAAAAACCCCGTTGCTAATTTTATTTTTTTCAAAACAAAAAAACCCACCGAAACATTTATATACGGCCTTTATTATAGTTTTTTGTAAAATGTTAATGATATTAACTGGGATGATTACCTCAACTAGGTTTTGGTATGATGTATAGATGTAGTTATCCGTTAATTCTATAGCAGTTTGGAGGTTTTTGGGATTATTCTGTAATTAGTAACTTATAGTTGATTAGATAATTAGTTATGTATTAATATCTTGCTTGTAGGCTTGATGTTATTAAGAACTAACTTGCCTTTTTTATTAACAGCTACTAAATAATATTTACTGATAATAATATTTATTGATAAATTAATCTCTTTAAATCCAGTTTATCCTGCTGGCGGATGCGGCTCTCTGGTTTGTAATTAGGCATGCAAGTTTCTCTTGAGAATTTTCTTAAGAGAGCGAACTGCTCAGTAACACGTAGCTAACCTAACCTTAAGTCATGGATAACCTCGGGAAACTGAGGATAAGCCCTGATAGGAAATAGATACTGGAATGTTTTATTTCTGAAATACGTGCTTAAGTATGGGGTTGCGGCTGATTAGGTAGTTGTTGGTGTAAAGGACTAACAAGCCAGTGATCAGTAAGGGCTCTTAGCGGAGAGGCCCTGAGAAGGAATCTGAGACACTATTCCTAGCCCTACGGGGTGCAGCAGCTGAGGAATTTTTGCAATGCGCGCAAGCGTGACAAAGTAAACCAGAGTGTTTCTTTATGAGAAACTTTTATCTGATGTAAAAAGTCAGATGAATAAGGACTGGGCAAGACCGGTGCCAGCCGCCGCGGTAATCCCGGCGGTCCAAGTCGCATCCACAATTATTGGGTCTAAAACATCCGTAGCTTGCTTTGTAAGTCTCTTGTGAAATCTCATGTCTTAAACATGAGGCGTGCAAGAGATACTGCATAGCTTGAGACCGGAAGGCGTAAGAAGTATGAGTAAGGTAGCGGTAAAATGTGTTAATCTTATTCAGACTAACAATGGCGAAGGCATCTTACGAGTACGGATCTGACAGTGAGGGATGAAGGCTAGGAGCGCGAAAGGGATTAGATACCCCTGTAGTCCTAGCAGTAAACACTGCTCACTAAACATTAGTACCTCCTCGAGAGGTATTAGTGCTGTAGGGAAGCTGTAGAGTGAGCTACCTGGGAAGTATAGTCGCAAGGCCGAAACTTAAAGGAATTGGCGGGGAGGCACTACAACGGGTGACGCGTGCGGTTCAATTAGATTCTACACCGTGAATCTCACCAGGAGCGACAGCAGAATGAAGGTCAGTCTAAAGGGCTTACCTGACGCGCTGAGAGGAGTTGCATGGCCGACATAAGCCTGTGTCGTAAGATGACTTGTTAAATCAAGTAACAGGCGAGATCCTTGTGTTTAATTTCTACGCAAAGAGCACATTAAACAGACTGCCTTGGTAACAAGGAGGAAGGTGAGGGCAATGTTAGGTGGGTACAGCCCGAATCCCCTGGGCTACACGCGCGCGGCAATGCAATATTCAGTGAGATGCAACTCTGAAAAGAGAAGCTAATCTCATAAAATATTGCCTAGTTCAGATTGAGGTTTGTAACTTAACCTCATGACGATGGAATCCGTAGTAATCGTTTGTTATCAGCGAACGGTGAATAAGTCACTGTCTCTTGCACACACTGCCCGTCAAACCAACCGAGTTATGTTTTGATGAAGTTCTCACGAAATGAATCTTAGTATGACAAGGTAGGTTAAGTCGTCACAAGGTATCTGTAGGGGAACCTGCAGATGGATCACCTCCTAAATTTTAAAATAAAAATTTTAAATTAATTGGTAATTTAAAGTTATTGATTAATTTAAGACAGATTAACTAAATACTCTACATTTCGCAATGCTCAGTTAATATTATTAATATTAAAACCATTAGATTTAAAAAATACCCAATTATAGTAATTATTATTGGGCCTGTAGTCTAATGGCAGAATGCGTCGTTTGCAACGATGAGGCCCGGGTTCGATTCCCGGCAGGTCCATTTTTACCGTTGGTAAAAATGATGGTGAAAATTAAAAATAAAATTATAAGTTCAAAAATAAACTAATAAAACAAAACAAGAGACCATAAAAATAACAGATAATAAAAATAATGTTTTATTAATTATTAAAAAATTAAATGGAGAAAAAATAAAATGAAATATTATATATGGGCTACATACTTATTGGACTTTAACACTGGTAAAAATGTATCTAATCTTAATTACATGGAGGAGGAAGGTCAAAAACAAATCTTTGATAATCCTACTACAGAAATAGGGAAAAAATTATTAATAGAGGCCAGAAAAATAATGTTGGACAAAAGTCCTCGTAGATTAGAAATAGTATTAATAGAATAAATCATACAATTATATTCACCAAATCATTGGTTGAAGTTCAGTGATGAACTGAAAAATCAAAATATCGTCGGAAATTTAATTTCTGACAATTCACAGATGAAATTCGCAATCTTTGATTGCGAGTGGAGTGGAGAATAACCTATTAAGGGATAATAAATTGGAAATACTAATAAAAAATAAACAAAAGAAAGCTTTTGAAGTTCGTAAGAGCCTAAAAGTTTTATCTTAAAATTTGTTTTAGTATTCTCAGTATAATTATCATATTCAATGAAACAGACAAGAACAATCTTAGCTTGAGTATTATTGGTAGTTAATTAATAATGTAATAACAAAAATTATTATTAGAAGATCTGAAGTTCTATAAAACGAGAACAACATATCAAACACTTCTAACAAAATTCTAAAAATTTTTTATTACTAACAATTACCAATTATGAAATAACTCAGAATTACTCCGTGCTGTTAGACGGATAGCTTGGTTTAAGCTGTGATGAAGGACGTGGCAAGCTGCGATAAGCCCAGGTGATCTGCATGCGAGATTTGATCTTGGGATTTCCGAATAGGAGAACCTATTAATCCGAGAGGATAATATACGCTGGGAATTGAAACATCTTAGTACCAGCAGGAAAAGAAAACAATTAGTGATTCCCTTATTAGCAGCGAGCGAAAAGGGAATAGGGCAAACTGAATCTTCTCTAGAAATAGAGAAAGAGATGTGGTGAAAACCGAATCCTAACTTATGAGTCAAAGTTTTCTGGAAAGAAATGCCTTAGAAGGTGATAGCCCTGTAGACAGATTAAGAAGGATGATTTTCAAGAGAGTAACATATCTTAGTTTAGATGTGTGAATACCATGAGAACCTTTATGGTTCTCAGGGCACAGAAAATTTACATTTTCTGTGTAGCAGAATTAACTGCTAACCCTAAATATTAGCTTAAGTCCGATAGCGAACTAGTACTGCGAAGGAAAGCTGAAAAGAACCTATAATAAGGAGTTAAAAGACTTGAAATCTAACAGCTACAGTTTGTTACTGCCTGACTTCTTTATGAATAGGGTTGTAACGTACGTCTTGAAAAACGGGCCAGGGAGTTTATTTAAGTGGCGAGGTTAAATTAAGAAGCCATAGGGAAACCAAGTCAGAAATGGCGTTAGTCACTTGGATAAGACCTGAATCCAGATGATCTAATCGTGAGCAAGGTGAAGTTTTCCGAAAGGAAGATGGAGGCCTGAACTAGTGTTGTGTGCATGCACTTGGATGACTTGCGATTAGGGGTGAAAAGCCTATCTAATCTGGCAATGGCTGGTTCCTGTTGAAATATGCCTCAGTATAGTCTTACTATATCTTTAGATTTATTTAAGGATAGTCAGAAAATAAAATTTCTGAATTCTTTCTTACGGCGTAAAGTACGGATTGGTTATGCAGAGCATTTTTGCTACGGTAAACATTCCAACTCAGAAATTGTAAGATGAACATAGTAGGAAACAGGGGTGGCGCGTAAGGTGCTATTCCGAAACCCGAACAAGGGATACTAAGGTTAAGGTCCTAAAATGTATTTTAAGTGTATCAAAAGGAGTCTTAAATCTAAGACAGTAGGGAGGTAGACATAGAAGCCGTCATCCTTTAAAGAAAGCGTAACAGCTCACCTATCGAGATTTGAGGCCCTGAAAATGGACAGGACTAAAAAATACTACCGATACCTTAGAGGCACTTTTTTAAGTGTTCTGGTAAACAGGCGTCTTTTTAGCACAGAAGCTTTCTCGAGAGAGAGAGTGGAACTAAAAGGAATGAGAATCCTGGCAGGAGTAAGATCAAATTTCTCTGAGAATCGAGAAAGGTCGTAAGAGTAAGGTTTCCTTGGCAATATCAATTAACCAAGGGTTAGTCAGAACCTAAGTTACATCTTAACTGAATGTATCGATGGATGACAGGTTAATATTCCTGTACTGTTTATATTTTATGATATAATTTGCTTTAGGATAAGTGAGCTTTCGAGAGAAAGTTTGTGCAAAGAACAAGAGTGAGCATAATGCTTAGACCTCTTAGAATTTGCATAATGAAAATCGTTAATTCCAGGAGCCAGTGAAAAGATTATTTCTTATGAATGTAAGCATCTGTACTAAGAATCGACACTGATACTCTAGCTGAGAAGGCTAAGACCTGAAAGTTTAATCTAGTTAAGGGAATTCGGCAAATTAGCTCCTTAGCTTAGGTAGAAGGAGTGTCTATCTTTGTTTTTTTAGAAATAGGAAGGCATTGGTAGATCTCAGTAACAAGGATAGTTCGACTGTTTATCAAAAACATAGCCGATTGCTAATCAGAAATGACTTGTATAATCGGTGAAACCTGCCCAGTGGTGGTGTTTGAAACTGTGTTTCAACGCAGCTAATACCCATCAAACGGCGGGCCTAATTCCTGAGGCTCAAATAAGGGTCTCATTCACGAAAAAATGTAAATTTTTACGTGGCCAAAAATCGAAAGATTTTTGTGAAAACTCGACTATATGCTGGAAATCCTGAATAATTTCCAAGGTAAAATTATTTAAGTTGTATACTACTTATTAACACTGAAGTTAATAAGTGAAAATGAATACAGCGAATGGACAATCAGCAGGGAAGAACTTAAAATTGACAGAAGAAATTTTTCATCATCTTGCAGGATTTGTCGACGGTGAAGGAGCATTTCCAATTCAAATGAGAAAAACATTTGACACTCAATTTGGATTTACAATAACTCCTGAATTTAAGATAAGTCAGCATAAAGATAATGGTGAGATTTTATATATTCTTCAAAAAGCTTTAGAATGTGGAAGTATTTCTGTAAAATCTGGACAACCCAATCTTTTGATTTTAGTTGAAAAGAACAGAAGAAATATTTCACAAAAAATAATTCCTTTTTTCAGAAAATATCCTCTTATTGTTAAGAAAAAACAATTTGAATTATTTTCAGAAATTGTTCATAAACTCGATAATAATGAGCATGAAATGCGAGAAGGTTTTGAAAAATTAGTGGAATTAGTTTTTCAAACAAAAGGAAAAGGTAAAAGAAAATATTCTAAAGAAGAAATTTTAAGTAACCCTCAGAGACTACACGTCGAGCATAAATTTAATTTATGAAGATATAGTCCGACTCTTACAGTAATGTAAGTCAGTTTGCTTAAGGTTGGTTACACTGCCTTACGTCGATACTATTATTTTATCGACGCTGTGTAGCTTTAGAGAATTTCGAACTGTTTAAGTTAAAGGACAAAATGAATAAACCATTTAAACAACACAGAAAATTTGGCTATATGCTGGGACGTCTTAATGAAATGTGGTAGGAAATTATTTGTAAAAAATAATAAACTAAAAATTCACATGAAGAGATAATCAGCAGGGAAGACTTCTCATTGAGAAGACCCCTCAGAGACTATAAGCCAAATATTTTAAGTTTTTTACTAAAAATAAAATTTTGAAATAAAGATATAGTCCGATCTTCATAGCGATATGAAGAATTAACAAGAAATTATTAATCGCTTAATTATTTTTTAATTAAGTCAGTAATTTTATTTTTCCATCGGAAAAATGAAATGAAGTAACAGAATGAGCGTAATACCTTGTCGTCTGAATGGCGACTTGCATGAATGGTCCAACGAAATTGTCACTGTCCCTAACTAGAAACTTCTGAAATTATTATCTGGTGAAAAGGCCAGAGATACCTAATGGGAAGCGAAGACCTTGTGGACCTTTACTGCAACTTGTTGCTGTAAATTTATGATTGATACATAGAATAAGTAGGAGAATACGCGCAGCTTCGGCGAGGCGGCATGTCACAATATGTAATACTACTTATCTTTTATAGATTTACTTACTCTTTTGAGGACACCAGCAGGCGGGCAGTTTGGCTGGGGCGGCACCCCTCTGAAAAGATATCGGAGGGGCCTAAAGACAGGCTCATCCAGGTCGGAAATCTGGAGTAGAGTGTAAAGGCAAAAGTCTGTCTAACTGTTTTCTGAAAAGCAAGGAAAGCAGAGGTGAAAGCCGGGCTTATCGAACCATTGATGTTTCTTAATGGATCACAATTGTGTCAGAAAAGGTACCCCAAGGATAACTGGGTTGTCTCGCCTGATAGTTCACATTGACGGCGAGGCTTGCTACACCGCTGTCGGCTCTCCCTATCCTGGTTGTGCACAAGCAGCCAAGGGTGTTGGAGTTCACACATTAAAAGGGATCGTTAGCTGGGTTAAGATCGTCGTGAGACAGATTGTATGATATCTATTAGGTATGTTGTTGTCTTAGTGGAAGGATCCTGTAGTACGAGAGGAACCAGGATTCAGAGCCTCTGGTGTAACAGTTGTTATAAGCAGGCTGTGTAGCTACGCTCTATATGGATAAGTGCTGAAAGCATCTAAGCACGAAGCCATCCGCAAAACGAGACAACAAAGGCCATCGAAAAACACGATGTTGATAGAGTTGATGTGTAAGCTTCAAGGCAACGAGAAGTTCAGCATACAACTACTAAAAGCCTCAAATTCTGAGTTAAAATAAAAATAAAAAGCTAAGATTGTTTTTGTCTGTTGAGTTTGAAAATTTTATTTGAAGATTTAATTTTTTATTAATTTTATTAAATAGAAAAATTAGAATAATCTTTTTTAGTAACCAATTTATTTTTCTTACTTCTTTTCCATAATGTATTAAAATAGCTGATGAAAGATTTAACAGCCTCTTTGTTTTCAATAACAGTAGCTATTGGAGGATTTGTATAAACTATTATTGCTACATTTTTTCCATATATGAGAATTTCGGTTATTAGTTCAGTTTGTTCTGGTAAATAGCGAATATAGGTTTTTTTTGGAGAGTGGATTGGCACATTTCTATTAAAATCATTATTCAACAAAAGATACTCCTTTATTTTATTTTCCTTAATTTTCTGTATATAATTAGTCCAGAATAATTCGCCCAAAACATCAACAGAAGCATTAGAAATCCCTATACCAAAATATTTTTTTTCCTTTAATACCTGAAACAAAACCTCTTTAACTCCTATTATTCCATAATAAATACTAGCATTTAAAACAGGCTTTTTTTCTTTAATTAATTTTTCTATTTCCTTAATTAATTTTTTGACTTTTTCTTTTTGTTTTAAAATTTCGTTTTTCTTTTCATCAAGCATTTCTATTAATGCATTTGCTTTAGTTGGTCTAAAATATTTCTTTTTATCTTTGTAAATAAAAGAAATTAATCCTTTTTGTATAAGTCTCTCAATATTATCATAAATTATATTCCTATGATAGCCAGTTATTTTTATAATATCTTTTGCAGACGACTCTCCTAATTTAACTAAGCTTAAATAAATCTGTGATTCATGATTTGTGAGTCCTAATTCTTTTAATTCATCTATTTTCATTTTCTATTAAGTATTCTTTATTTTTTAAATCTTGCTGTAATATATTATTATGACTAAAATTTAAAAACAGAGACTTAGTTGCTTAATGCTATGAAAAAAACAGAACATAGAGCAATGATTTTAAAATCAGAAAAAACAAAAGTTATAAAAAAATATATTAGAGAAAAAGGCATTAAATATAGTATTATAGCCAGAGAATTGGGTATTGTTAAAACGTCCTTTAGTAACTATATAAATGGGAATAGAAAGTTTTCAGAAAAATTTGGAGAAAGATTATATAATCTTTTAGAAAAGCCAGAAGAATTACAGTTTTTATTAAATAAAGATCAATATACCCTTCTTTATGTTCCTAGAACAGGCTCAGATTATAAAAAACAAGAGAAATTTAAATATATTAGAGTAGCAATTCACGAAAAAGAGCCAAAGCCATGGGTTCAACTTTACAGACAAAAAACAGCCAAGTTATATGAATTTTTTAATAATCAGGATGAAAATGGTAAAATTGAAATTATTGGTATGGTTGTTAAAAGTTTTTTAGAATATTCTAAATTAGATCTTTTTGAGAAATTGTTTCATACTTCACTTAAAGAAATTTTTAGTTTATATTATGAGCTAGACCAGCAAAAGAAAATTGAAATTCTATCAAAGTTAGAGAAAATTATTTCTGGATAACACAAAAATTGAACAACAGGAAGTTTTAAAAACCCTGTTTCTTTCAATTTCTTGAGTGGGATAGTCAACTTTCGGATTACAGCTGTTAAATCAGCAGATTCTGATTTAGATGAGAATTGTATTCTGAGGAAGGTCTGTCCATCCTGAATAAAAATTAAAAAATTTATTCAGCTCACTTTGAAACAAAAAGCATTTTCAAGTTAAAATAAAATACTAAAAATGCTTTTTGTTTGTGAGAACCATCTGCTAAAGCAGATTGTCGTGAGGCATAGCCCTGTTACAGAAACGACACAGCCTTGTTTGAGCTATGAACTCTGAAGGAAGCTAAGAAAACAAGGATTTGATGAAACGAACATCTTGGTTGATGCAAGTGAAGGCATATCCTAAAAAATTGCTATGCAATTTTTGGGAACTTCAACTCTTATGAGTATGAAGTAATTAATAAAAAGCCGAAGTACGCTTAGTAGAATGTTGACACAAATGGTTCGTCGTCAATAAATTGACGAAACGACAATTGACAGAAGGCGGCCTATTTCCCACTCATTTTTTGAAAAACCTAAAAATTTATAAATCTATAGATTTATAAATATATATGAAAACGATAAGTTTACCAGAAGAAATTCATAGAAAAATAATAGAGCTTAAATTAAAAGAAGAAAAAAAACAGCTGCTGAATTAATAGATAAGCTTATTATAGAGTACAGAAAAAAAAGATTAGAAGAGGCAAGTAAAATGTTTAGAAAAGCTCTTGATGATAGGGGCGTAACCTTTGAAGAGTTTTTAAAAAGAGCAGAAAAAATAAGAGAGGAAATAGCTGATTAATGACATCAAGAACAATGTGCAGAATAAAATTGTTGTTGATACTAAAATTCTTTTTATGAGTATTTATGATAGAAATAGTAAAGCCAGTAAAATTATTGAAGTAGCTCTTGAAAATAAAATAAATATTTTTGCCCCAATTTCTGTCAAAAATGAATTAATAAATGTTTTAAAGAGAGAATTTAATTGGAGAGACGATAAAACAGATTTTATAGTCGAGAGCTTACCAGTTAAATGGATTGAAAAAGAAATCTATGAGCTTGTTTTAGAAAAAACTACTGTAAAACACAAGCCAGATAAACCAGTAGAAGCTGTTGCTATTATTTTAGATTGCGGAATCTTAAGCGCTGATAGTGATTTTAAAGGTAATAAAAGGATTATTGATATTGATGAATTGTTAGAGAAAATATACTAGATCAATAATTAACTTTAAATACAATATTTTATTTACTGAGTTACGAGGGAGTAGCTCAGTGGGAGAGCACTACGCTGAAGACGTAGGTGTCGTGAGTTCGATTCTCACCTCCCTCATACCGTAACAGGGTTGAGCAGGTTTTTCTCCTGCTCAATCATTATAAATTTATTGGTGTATGTCTTGCTGTGTTATCTAATAAACCTTATTTCTGGAGAACACAAGCCACTAACATAAAAACATTTAAATATTAACTTTATTAATTAATATTGTGAAAAGATGGTGAATAAATTAAGATTTAATTGGAAAACATGAAAAATAAAAAAGCAGCTCTAGAGCTTTCAATTGGAACTATAGTTGTTCTTGTATTGGCAATGAGCATGTTAATTCTCGGATTGATTTTAATTAGAACAATTTTTACAGGAGCAAAATATAATGTCCAACAAATGAATGAAAAAGTCAGAGACGAAATTGCTAAATTGTTTGTAGAGGATAGAAAAGCAGTTTTATATCTTGCAGAAGATAAAGCTAACATTGAACAGGGAGAGCCTTTTGGAATTGCGTTTGGGATACAAAATATTGGCAGAACCCAGAGATTTAAATGGCAAGCTCAGGTAGATGATGATAATATAAGAAAAAAATGCGGTGTTAGTGAAAAAGAGGCAGAAGATTGGATGACAACAGGAAGCAGTGGCAGCGTTGATTTAGCTTCTGGAAATAAATATTCTGATAGAATTTTATTTAATATTCCTGAAGGAAGTGTTATAGATATTTCCCAGTGTATAATAAGATACAAATTAATAATAAAACAGGAAGACGGAACCCCATATGAAACCCTTCCTTTTAATGTAGATGTTAATTGATTTTTGTAATTTATATATTTCTGGTTTGTTTGCACAATTCTTCAAGCACATTTAAATTTATTGGCAATATTTCTCTAAGCTCCATTGAAGTAACATCTCTTAATCTCATAACCGTCCTTTCTAAATTATCTGCCGCACTTATTCTATCACTAAAATTAGCATCAATCCCTAGATTAAGAAGATAACTTCGAGACATTACCATGCCAATATATTTTTCTATTATATCTGCAACTTGCGCATCTGTGTAGCTCATTTTATTAATTATTTACAATACTTTTTAAAGATTTGTTTAGTAATTATCAACTATCAATCCCAACACAATAATTTTTGATAAACACTAGCTTTTTATATTCTGATTATTTTAATTATTTAATTTATATTTGTAATTAATTTGGTAATAACTAAAATACTTAAGTTATGTCAGACGTTTAAGCTAGGAGGTTTTGAATCTCTAGCTTAACAATTTTAACAATAAAATTTAAAAAGTAAAAAACAAAAAATGCCACTAAAACTCTACAACACATTAACAAGAAAAAAAGAAATCTTTAAACCTCTAAAAAAAGGGAAAAATAAAGAAGTTGGAATGTACATCTGCGGATTAACTGTCTATGATTATGGCCATATTGGAAATTTTAGAGCATTTGTTTTTTCAGACTTATTAAGAAGATATTTAGAATATAAGGATTATAAAGTTAAAAAAATAGTTAATATAACTGATGTTGATGATAAAACAATAAAAAAAAGTATTGATAAAGGTAAGAGTTTAAAAGAATTTACTGGAAGATATGAAAAAGCTTTTTTTGAAGATGAAAAAAAAGTTAATATTAAACCAGCTTTTTTTTATCCAAGAGCAACTGAACATATTAAAGAAATGACTGAACTTATTGATAAGCTGTTAAAAAAAAGAATTGCCTATAAAGCTAGTGATGGAATTTATTTTAATATTAAAAAATTTAAAAACTATGGAAAGTTATCAGGATTTAAAATTGAAAAATTAAAAACAGGAGCTAGTGGTAGAGTTTTAAAAGATGAATATGACAAGGAAAATGTTAAAGATTTTGCTTTATGGAAATTTTATGATAATGAAGATGGAAATGTTTTTTGGAATACTAAATTTGGAAAAGGAAGGCCTGGCTGGCATATAGAGTGCAGTGCAATGAGCACTAAATATTTAGGAAAAAGTTTTGATATTCATACTGGAGGAGTTGATTTAATTTTTCCACATCACGAAAATGAGATAGCTCAATCTCAGGGAGCATTTAATAAAAAATTTGTAAATTTTTGGATTCATAATGAATGGCTTTTAGCTGATGGAAAGAAAATGTCAAAAAGTTTGGGAAATTATTACACTTTAAGAGATATTATTCAACAAGGTTATAATCCTCTAGCTTTAAGATATTTTTATTTAACTGGAAATTACAGAAGCCAGTTGGATTTTACTTTAGATAATTTAAAAAACTCACAAAATTCCCTAAAAAGATTAAAAAATATAATTTCTGAAATTAAAAACGATAATAAAATTAATTTTGTTTATTTAGAAGATTTTGAACTTGCTATGGATGATGATTTAGATACAGTAAAAGCTTTGCAAGTTTTATGGTCTTTAGTTAGAGATGAAAAAGCTCATGGCAAACTCGCTGTTATTAAAAAAATTGACTCTGTTTTCGGCTTACAGTTATTGGAAAAAGAAGAAATTGAAATTCCTGATGAGGTTTTAAAACTTGTTGAAAAAAGGGAAGAGCTTAGAAAAATGAAAAATTTTGGAGAGGCTGATGAATTAAGAAATAAGATCAGAAAGCTTGGATTTAGAATTGATGATACAAAAAAAGGGAGCAAGGTTAGTAGGATATGATGAAAATCTCTAAAGTAGTTATAGAAGATGAGGTAAAAGAAAAAATTTTAGATAAACATAATATTAGAGCATCTGAAATTAAAGAGATTTTATTAAATAACCCTTATGTTTTAAAGGCTAGGAAAGGAAGATATATGGCAATTGGTTATTCTAATAAATATCTTACTATCATATTTGAGTTAGAATAAGATAATACAGCATTTATCATAACAGCTTATCTTTCTTCAGATGCTCAACGAAAATTATATAAACATAAAAGAACATGAAATAAAATGGAAAATGATTTAAATTATGGAAGAGATATGACTCTTGAAGAACTAGAAAATTTAGAAGAAATAAATATTAAATTTGATAAAGGCGCTGGTCATGTTGATGGTGGCACTTGTCCTGTCTGCAATGAAAAATTTGTAAAAATAGTGGAGAACAGAAATATTAGAGACTGGATTACCTTTCACATTACAAAATTAAAATGTCCTAAGTGTGGTAAAAAATATTTGGATTTAAATAATGCGGAAGAATATGATTTATTGTTAACATTAGAAAAAGCCTTTAAACAGCCTATTGGGGTTTTAGGTAAGAAGGTTGCGAAGTTGGTTTAGTTTTGAAATCATATAAAAATGGAAAAAGAAACTAATTATAAGATCATTGAAAATATCGCATGTGACAAATGTGGGTACTACGATTATTCTGAAAAATTTCTAGATTTAGAAAGTAGAGAGGGTATAGAAGCTCTTCTTAAATCTGGCTTTAATATGTCTAATCCTAGTCATAAAGAACATGTCCAAACAATGTATTCTGGAGCAATTTGCCCCAACTGTGGAAATCATTCTAGTTTTGACTTTAATCCTGATTCTTTATATACATGAATCAATCTAGCAAAAGATTTTAAATAGTAGATTCTATTATAATAAATTCAATTATTAGTTAAAAAGAGTGTGAAAATGGCAGTTCAATTAAATTATCTTGCTCCTAGAAATTGGAAACCTAGTGAAAATCATTTAGTTACTTTAATAAAAGTTGAGTTAAGTGATATTGCCAAAAAAGAAGCTAAAGACAAACCCTTAAATAAAGTTTTTGAAGAAGCTGCTGCTAGTGTTGCAGCTGAAAGCAGTACAGGAACTTGGACAGAAGTTTATAGTGGGAGAGGCTCTGGAATTCCTCTTGCTTCTAAGCATAGAGCTTTAGCATTTGATTTAGATTATGAAAAAAAAATGTTTAAAGTTGCTTATCCTTCAGAACTTTTTGAATTAGACAACATAAGTGGATTATTAGCGGGAATTGTTGGTAATATTGCTGGAATGAAAATGGTAAATGCAATGAGAGTTTTTGATATAAAATTTCCAAAGAAAATGATAGATAAATTTTCAGGACCTGAATTTGGAGTTTCAGGGGTAAGAAAATTTTTAGGAAAAAAGAAAGAATGTTTATTAATAACTGTTCCAAAACCTAAAATTGGAAGAACTGATAAAGAACAAGCGATTCTTGCAAAAG
>Ga0213870_1000821_pt1 | contig 14534 bp, 19 predicted proteins | sample WICALVC2017_Meta_FD_160119 | JGI IMG/M metagenome (GOLD analysis project Ga0213870, IMG submission 160119) | Freshwater microbial communities from subterranean cave lake in Wind Cave National Park, South Dakota, United States - WICALVC2017 | ecosystem: Environmental > Aquatic > Deep subsurface >... | reverse complement strand
CCCAAATCTATGATGCTGCGCAGGCGATTGGCAGGATCTAGAATTCTTTTGAGATCACGCTCGTCAGCTTGAAGCACTCCGCCCGCTCTCGCCCTCTCAACTTGAACCTCCAGCCGATCCCGATTTATGGAAACCGCCACTTGAACCTCCTTCTTTGGGGGCCGCAAAAACGCGATGAACCAAATTAATAGATAGCAAAGGATAAGAAGTTAGTCAAACCCCTAGGAATCAATTTTTATAATCCGCCGCAGGTGGCGTTCTTTTCTAGAAAACGGGTGTTTGAGCCAAAAAGCTACTGCCTCGAGCGTCTCTTTGGGGTTTAAAAAGCGCGCGCCGAGCGCGAGCACGTTCGCATCATTGTGCTCGCGCGAGAGACGTAAGATTTCCTTTTCGCCTCCGTAGTAAACCGCAGCGCGCACGCCTTTGTAGCGGTTGGCAATCATGGCTTCACCTTGGCCAGAGGCACCGAGAATAATCGCGCGGCTGTTTTCCGGGTCTTTGGAAACTGCTTTGGCGGCTTGATGAATGAAATCCGGATAATCATCGTCCGGATCAAGTTTATGAGCCCCAAAATCCTGAATCGTGTATCCTGAATCAGTCAGAAATTTTTTAATTTTCTCTTTGAGCTCGTAGCCAGCATGATCAGCGGCGAGATAGATAATCATAACAATACACCAACACAACATACTGACATACTTAAGAATGTAAGGATGTTGTTAGGTTCAATTCTTTTAAAATTTCTTTTGCCAATTTTCTTATACCTTTGGTATTATTCTGCTTCCATTTTTTGTGAGGCTTACATAAGCCGCAAGTAGATTTTCTTTTTCGCATAATCTAATAAGTTTTGCTAGTTCGCCGTTCAACTCTAAAAACATTAATTAGTCGTTTAGACGGATAGATTTCATAAAAAATGCGATAAGAACCCATTCGCCGACGCCATACAAATTCTTCGCCTTCCATCTTTTCAATATCGCCTTCGTAAGGATTAACCTGTAATCCTTGAATAATTTCTAAAATTCTATCTCTATCTGGTTTTGGAAATTTTGCTAATTCCTTTCTTGCGCGTTCAGCGACTAGTACGATCCAATTCATGCTTTAAATCTCTAAGAGTAAAATAATCGCCTCGAGCTAATTGTCTCCTAGCTTCTTCTAGAGCCCTTTTTTGAGCAGCCGTTGGTTTAAAAGTTTTTATTTTCCTTCTGCCAAGTAGAAGCGCTTCGTATTCTTTGCGGGGTATAAGGACTAAATCTCCTTTTTTAGCTAATTCTTTTGGAATAGTAACTGTTGACATATAACTTATTTTAGCATGTTTGCAAATAGGAAATCAAATTTTGGCAAACAATCAGAAATTTTTTGATTTTTTCTTTGAGTTCAAGGCCAGCGTGGTCGGTAGCTAGATAGATAGTCATAAAAAATTATCCAAACGCTTGAACGCACTTAATATCGTTGAAATTCTGATTTATCTTAACGGTCGGCAAAAATTTGTCAATAAAAAAATCTTTGAGTTCCTCGGACTTGCTGCTTTCTAAACTAAACGACGTCATTTCTAAACAAGCGTCTTCATTTCCACTGCAAATAAGAGCTGTTAAGCGAATATCTGGAATTATTGGAGGCAGCTCTCCTTCTTCGGCATTAGTAAAGTTAGTGCCTTTTACAACTATTGCCCTAAAGCTATTAATGTTTGTATCAACAATTTTCTCACCACCATAAAACTCGAGAAACTCATAACGATTCAACTGACTCCCACGACTTCCGGGATCACAATCTTGATTAAAAAGATGAACTAAAATTTTCTGTCCCCCATAATTGCGAAACCCACCCAGTGAGTCAAAAGCTTCATTTTTGCCAATTCGGATATAGAAGTCTTTAAAAACAGTCGTCCTGTCTATCTCCTCAATGAGCCATTCGCTCGGATACTTAAACTCAAATCCATAACTTTCATTCTTGTAGGTTTCCCAGTTCGCGGTTTCATCTTTGAAAGTAGATTTCTTAACTACCGCATAATACCCCACCCCCGCCACGATTAAGAGAGCGAGTAAAATTATTACGGCATTCCCCGGATTTTTAGAAATCATTGCGAAAGAGAAGAATTATCTTCAGGCGGAGGCAGATTGAAATTCTCGTCAACTTGCGAGCCGAGTTGGAAGATACCGAGGAAAAAAGTAAAGCCGGCTATAAGAATTACGATGATCGGGGCAAGCAGGCCCAAAATGGCGCTAAAGATGAAAAAGCCCTTTTTAGTTGCAAGCGGGGCCGTGACTAAGCCGGGTTTCAATGTAGTAAACTGCTTATAGAGCACGTAACCAAAACCAAACGCGAAAGGCAAAAGTATAATTTGGAGCACCAGGTTAACAATATCAGCCACCTCTTTGCCAATCAGGCTGGCCGGCAAAAGTAGGGCAAAAGAAACGGCAAGGAGGACAACAGTAAGCACAATAATTCTTCCCAAGACCGCCCACCAGTGACCTTGGATGTATTCCTTGCTTTTAAGCACCGCCTCGAGACCGCGCTTGTCTTCAACGACTAAAATAAATGGCGCGAGGATAAACCAGACGGAAAAAATAATGCCGGGAATAACCGCTAAAATATAGCCGCCCAAAGTAATCAGGCTGCTTAAAATAACTATCCATAAATAAGGGAAAAATTTCTGGCTGGCAACTCGATAGGCGCGACCGATGTTTAAATTATCCTTAAAGATGTAGATCACGGCAACGTAAGAAATTAAACTAAGAACAATGCCCGCAATAATAAAAATTATTCCTAACCCAGCGAGCGCAGTCACTCCGGAAGCTATAAAAAGACCGCCGATAAAACTCGTAAGTAACGGTACAAAAGTAGTTCCGATAAGTCGGGGAAAACGACCTCGATATAAAGCCCAGCTCTCGCGGAAGAGTGTACCTATATCCGGCAGGGAGATTTTTTGCTGATCATTCATAAAATCAGAAATTGGTAATTAGTGATTGTCTCCCTTTGGGAGATCTCCCGTAGGGAGAGAAATTAAAGCAAGGCGGCAACATTCGATACGTGTCTAACCAACGTTGCCACATATCCCCACTCGTTGTCGCGAGTCGCTATACAGCAACTCGCTCCTTAAAAACCTCTCGGTTTTTAATATTTTCCTACACGGGGAAACCTTACTTTTCCCCGACCCCTTTTCGTAACGAATGGGGATATACTTGTGAAAATATCTCCTTATATCAGGGCTGTCACATTTAATACGTGTTTTACTAATGTAGCCACGTATCCCCATTCATTATCATACCACGAGAGGACTTTTACCAAATCGCCGTCAATGACTTTGGTGAATTTAAGATCAACAATGGCGCCATAGGGTTCGCCAACGACATCCGATGAAACAATTTGATCTTCAGTTACGGCTAAAATCCCTTGCCACCTCGGCTCCTTGACGGCGCGCTTAAAAATCTCGTTTATCTCTTCTACCGAAGTTTTGCGTTTCGATATAAAAGTAATATCAGCAATAGAACCGGTAACGACCGGCACGCGCATGGCAATGCCGTCGAACTTGCCTTCTAAATCTTTAATGGCGCGCGTAACCGCAATTGCGGCGCCTGTGTTTGACGGCACGATGTTTTGAGCCGCTGCCCTGCCGCGCCGGAAATCGTGTCCCTTAGCCGGACTATCAACTAAATTCTGGGTGGCGGTATAGCCGTGAACCGTGTTTAAAATCGCTTTTTTTATGCCCACGCTCTCGTTCATAATTTGGATTACCGGCGAGGCGGCGTTGGTGGTGCAGGAAGCGTTCGAACTTAGCGTTACGGTTTTAAGCTCGCCGTGATTTACCCCCATTAGAATCGTCTTGCCATCGCTCACATCCGGATCTTTAGCCGGCGCCGTGATAATCACGCGCTTGGCACCGGCTGCCAAATGTACTTTGGCTTTTTCATATGATTCAAAAACGCCAGTTGATTCAATCACAATATCAATACCAAGCTTTTTCCACGGCAATTGAGCTGGATCTTTAATTTGAAAACATTGAGTAGTTTTGCCTTGAACGACTAAATTGCCATCCTTAACTTGAATATCTTTCTTAAACCGGCCGTAGACAGTGTCGTATTTTAATAAATAAGCCAAGTTTTCTTTATCGCCTAAGTCATTCACGGCAACAATGTTCAAGTCCTTGTTGTCAAAAACTTGACGAAAAAAAATCCTCCCGATACGCCCAAAGCCGTTAATCGCTATTTTGGTCATTAGTTTAATTATACAGCGTTTGTTTTGTGATTCAAAGTAAGAAAAACAATCAAGCCGATAGTCATCATAATCGCCCCGTAAAGAAAGGCGGTGCCGACTCCAAAAACAGTCCAGATCCAGCCGCCCGCAAGTCCTGCGAGGAGCGAAGCAATCCCCAAAGCGGCGCCCAAAAATCCTTCACCGCTTGCGAGCAAGGACGGCGCAACGAGCTTGCTTACAATGGCGCGGCCCACACCATCGGTCATAGCAGAATAGAGGCCGAAGATTACAAAGCCGAGAATGATAAAATTCAAACTCGAAGCTCGGCCTAAAATGAGATAGGCGACAATGGCGAGAAAAAAACCAACAGCCATAACTTTGCGCTCGCCAATACGATCCGAAAGTTTGCCAAAGGGCACGGCCGCGACCGCAAAAGCCACGCTATAGATAAGATACATAAGCGGGATATGAAGGCCGGTAGGGCTCGTATCTTGCGCTTTAAGCAAGATAAGCGAAATTGGCATAGCTCCCAATCCAAAGATAAAAATAGCGGCGATAAAATGCTTAAAATTTTTATTAAAAGCTTTTAGGGAAAAGCTCAAGGGCGGCCGCGGCGTTCCATCTCTGACCGCGCTCTTCTTTGGTTCGCGCACAAAAATGAAAGATATTAAAACAAAGATGCCGACCAAAAAGCCGATTAAAAAGAGCAACCGGTAGTCGTAGGCAATAATGGGCAATAAAATCAAGGCGGCGGCCGGACCCAGGATACCGCCGACCTGATCCATAGCGCGCAAATAACCGAATGACCTACCAACATCGCTCCGCTCCACCGATTCTACTAAAAGCGCATCGCGGGGAGATTCGCGCACGCCTTTACCCACGCGATCGACAACGCGAATTGCAAAAACCTGAAAGAAATTAGTCACGAAGGTAAGTCCCAGCCGCGTAAGTATTGAAAGACCATAACCTGACACCGATATTACCTTGCGTTTTTTCACGCGATCGGAAAACCAGCCGGAGATAATTTTAAGCACGCTCGCAACTGCGTCAGCTACGCCTTCAATTAATCCCAAAACCAAAGGCGGTGCGCCAAGCACGCCAACCAAAAAAGCGGGCATGACCGCGTAAATCATCTCCGCGGACAAATCGTTAAAAAGACTCACCAGGCCGAGTAAGAAAACATTGGGTACTAAACCGAGAATTTTTGTCATTACTCCAATAAAAATTCCACTTGTTCACCTACCAGGTAGTGAAAATTCGACCGTCTATCCTCTAATATGGGAATTAAATGAATTTCAGGATAATCAATTCTAAAGTTAGCTATCAAGAATAACATAAATAAATTATTTACAGTCGAATTTCTACTACCTGGCCTATCTGGATTTGCCGCTCGCGCACTGCTCCGGACCTAACCTCTAAAACCCGATCAACTAAGGCAGGTGGATAGTAAAGCTTTGGGCTGGGACTAGAATCCGGATCAAGGTCCTCGGCAAAACCGATTACCTGATTATCTTTAATCCAAATAATATCAATTGAGAAAAGCATACCTTTCATCCAAAAGCCGTAAAGATCCGGCCGCTCAAAAATAAAAAGCATGGCCTGGTCATTTTTTAAAGACGGACGGCCAGCTAAGCCCTGAAGGTGCTCTTCCGGAGAATCCGCAATATCAACCTGGAAGGTGTCGTCCCCGACTTTAACTTGCGGCCCGGTGAATACTTCTTCCACACTTTCCCGGTCAACATTTCTCGCAATTAATCCGATGGCGACAACGATAGCCAAAAAAATGATGAGTCTTCTGATCACGATTCTATGAATGAATTAAATGAAATGCGACGATACCAAAAGCGACCGCAACGTTTAACGATTCTTTTCTGCCTGTCATGGGTATTTCTAAAATCTTATCAGCTTTCTCTAAGATTGTCTTGGGGAGGCCGCGAACTTCATTGCCAAAAATAAGAGCAACCTTGCTCTTATTTTTGCCCTGAGCTTTGTCGAAGGGCTTCATTTTATAATAAGGTATTGAATTCTTTGATTGCTCGATAGCAAAAATTTTGTAACCATCACTTTTTAATCTTTCGAGCAGTGCGCTCATTGCTCGTGGTCGGCGTATCGAACCATCCCACGGCACATATTTTTCTGCTCCCAGCGCAACCTTCGCAAATTGCGGCCGGACTTTGCCGAAGCGATCAACCGGCGCGGGTGTAATGCCGCAAAGATAAAGTTTTTCCACGCCGGCGGCATCAGCGGTCCGAAAAATCGAACCGACATTGTGAAGGCTCCGGATATTATGCAAGATAGCAACCATCATTTAATTATAACAAGAAGTTTTATCAGCTTTATGATAAACTAAAACCATGATTAAGATACTAAAATTTCTTTTATCTCTGATATTTTTGGCAATTATTGTTTTTGTAGTTTTGTATTTCCTTCCAGCGGCAACCAAAGAAAAGATTTTAACCACCCTTGCCGGCGTGGTGCCGGAGTCGCTTAAAGATAAAGCCGAAGAATTGATATTGACGCCGCCGGAGCAGCGTTCCAGGGTAATCCGCGAGTTAGAAGATCGCCTTACGCGACTGCGAACCGGCCCCAGCAAAACCGAGACTGCAAAAATTATCCAAGAATCAGAAACGCTGATTTCCGAACTCAAAGAAAAAAATGAGGCCGCCTCGCTTACGGAGATCGTCGCTAATAGAATCGTAAATCAACTCCTTGATCAAACTGCTACCAGTACTTTAGAATGCCCGATGAACTAAGGATTTTAGGGTTCAGGGGCACTCGAAGAATTCTGCGGATCAGAACCGCCCGAACGAACAGTAAAGTCGCTCGCATTATTGTTGGTGTCGCAGCCGTTGCCAAGGGTCGAAGCCTGGATAGCGGAAATACAACTGCCGCTGCTCACAGCTTTGCGCTCATAGCTCTGATTAGCTAACAGGGTTTCATTAATTGAAGAACCTTCGCCAAAAGGATTCAAAGGGAAACCCCAGGTAACCGCATCAATAATAGTGCTGGAATTATCACGGAGAGCAATGCTGTCTTCATCGGAAATATAATTGCCTGTTTCAGCATCCGGAGTAACTGGTGGAGAGATATAACTGCTGCTCACCCAAAGGAAAAATCTATGAGCCGGCACGCTCGCCCCGGATAAAAATTGCACAATTGAATCCTCATTGCCCATGGAATTACGTTTCCTTAAACCCCAGCCGCTAATATCAACTGCCTGTGAGGTAGGGTTATAAATCTCAATAAAATCGTTGCCGGAGAAACCGCTGCCGCCAGTAAGTTGTATTTCGCTAATCACCAGATGGTTGGCGTTTGTAGCTTGCGGCGTGGGGGTTGGAGAAGGTGTTGGGGTAGGAGTGGGAGTTGGAGTGGGCGTGGGAGATGGCGAGGGAAGCGGCGCCGAATTCGCTGCTTTGGGTGTGCCGCCTACCGCGCTTGAAGTATACCACCCAAAACCGGAGATCTCGCGCTCCATAGTTCTCTTAGTTCCATTATCTCCAGCCGGCCAGTTAGGGCTAGCTAACACTTGGTCAACAAACTGACAGCCCTGACTGTAAAGTTCCAATCCTTCATTAGTGTCCGTAAGCGCACCAGTGTAGATTCGGTTAGCAGCAACGTTAGGCACTGAATTATCAGCAGTCCGCTCGAGCAGGTAGTAGCTGTTGGCTTGGAGAGTATCGCCTGATCCGAAGATGATCCGAATTTGATTAGTATTATCAACCAACTGCCAGCCGTTTAGGCTCGCTTGGGCGTTGGTGGTGTTTTTAAGCTCAATCCACTCATTAGTGGAATCCCCGGTATTACCCATCCAAGCTACTTCATTCAAGATCGCTCCTTGACGGGTTGGGTTTTGCCCCTGACCAAAGGAACATAGCTGGCTAGGCGCGAGTGTCGGTGTCGGTGTGGGTGAAGGTGACGGCGTGGGTGATGGGGTAGGTGTAGGATAGGGGGAAGGTGAGGCTGGTGGAGAAATTGCAGCTTTGGCCGGTGATGGCGAAATTTTGGCTGGTGATGGTGAAATTTTGGCTTTGGCTGGTGAGGGAGAAAGTTTGGCTGGCGATGGTGAAAAGATTGGTGTTGGTGAAGGCGAGGGGGTAATTTGGGCAAGTCCTTCCCCTAAAGTTCCTCCGATTAAGGCCGCCTGCGAGCCGCCGCCAGTGTTTGAGAGTTCTCGAAGAGATATCTCTTCGGTCACGCCAGAATCCTGGGAGGTCACGTCAAGTGAACGCTGACTTGAACCCACTAAATAACCGCCTATAGCAACAATGATGAATCCTATGATAATTAATACTGATTTAGGAATATACATTAGTGTTTTAGCACCTCTGCCGCCGGTGATTGCTTTTCCCTCTGGAGCAGATAAGCATAAGCGGCGAGGGTGGCCTTAACAGCGTCGCCAGCCGAGATATTGTTCTGCTTATAAGGGTCATCGGTCACATCGCCGGCCGCAAAGATTCCCGGCTCTGAAGTCGTGCCATGTTTAGAGTCAATAATAACCTGCCCCCACTTGTCAAGTTCAATCAAACCCTTAACCATTTCCGAATTAGGCACCGAGCCGATTTCCACAAAAACGCCTTCGAGCGCTAAAGTTTTCTCTTGGTTGGTTTTCTTGTCTAGATACTTAAGGCTAGTTACCATCTGATCCCCAACTATCTCCTTAGTTTGGGCATTTAAAATAATTTCTACCTTTAGATTGTGTTTAATTTTTTCTTGGGTTACCGGGTCGCCTTTTAGCGTCTCGCCATACTCGAGCAAATAAATTTTTGTGGCGTAGGGAAAAAGATCGACTACGGCTTCCAAACCCGCGTTGCCGCCGCCTACGACCGCGACAGTTTTCCCTTTAAATATGGGGGCGTCACAATTGTGAACGATAAAGTTTTTTGTCACATAAGTATTGTTCGCATTCACGGCAAGATTGCGCACCATCCCTTGATAGAAATTCCTCTTTATTTTTCTTATAGGAAGATAGACATGCGAATCTTTTAACCAGGCAAGATGATTCAATCTATTTCTGGTGTCTATCTTTTCATGATGAACTCCGGTGATACGACTCATCGTTTCAAGCGATGGGCCGCCGGTTACTATATGATATTTGTCGTGATTAAATTTTATCGTTCGATTTCCGACTCTGCCGGGCCACTGATTAAGTACTTCCTTTCTTCTTCTTTGAATGGAGGGAAGAATTCCTAAGCGCAATAAGATATCTCTTACTTGATAGGTTAATGTTCGCGAATTAGTAACGAGGCAAAAATCTTTATCTCTTTTACAACCATCTCCTCGATAGAATCCCTTAATGAGTTCCGTCTGCTTCTCATGAGGGAGAAATAATGCCCAATGAGGAACTTTTTTGTTATGAGCGTATTTACCGAATAACTGCAAAAATACGCCTTCGATCATTTCGGAATACACTTCCACTCTCCCCACGTTGTTTTCTATTTTAACGGTCGGATTCAAATTGAACAGCTTTTTAATAATATTTTTCGTGTCTTCGATGTACTCGTGTTCGTTTTTTGAAAAATAAAAATTAATGCCTTTGCCGCTTATAGAGCCTTCGGCAAGATAGTACCCCGCCAGTCTCATAAATTCGTTATTCACCGGGATTTGATCAGGAACTGTATGGGCCGTTGGAGACCCGCGTCTGTAACGCACTTGACCATCCTGTATATTGACCTTAGCTCCCCACGCCAAAATTTCAGAAATGCTTATTTTTGCAATATCCTTAGTTTCCGAAATGATCGGATATACAAGAACATCTTTTAGAGTTAAATCGCCGGCCCTCACCCATGCCGGCTCATTTATTTTGAAACTTTTCCAATAGTTTGATCCTGTTCCTTTAGTAATGATAGTTGCCAAAACAGGATGATTAGGCGTTAACTGAACTGGTTCCGTAAAGAATCTGGTAGTAATTTCGATAAGTTCTCCAGAATGTGGCCGTTCCATTGTTTCAGTAACCTCTTGAAACGTACCATTATGAGTTAATACGCGCTCTACCTTTTCCACATCGGCAATTGCTCTTATGGAGCTATTCCCTATGATTTGTTCATCGGGGGGTAGACAGGTCGAACAAAAAGCCACGCCCCTGCCGTCAAACTTATCCTCTCCCGGGATACCCAAACGCCTACGCCTCGCGCCGGCAGAGAGAATTATCGCCTTGCCGTGATAGGTATTGCCTTCACCCGTTGCCACTTCAAAATCGCATGGCCGCGATCCATTCACACAATTGATTTTTTTAACCGCGGTTGCTCTCTCCGGCATTTTTACATCCACTAAATCTTTATAAGTCCCCACGTGTTCTTCAAATTTTTTGGCTAAATCAAAACCGGAAATATGCGTCTCGCCGATCCAGTTTTGAACATCAGCGGAGACAATCGATTGGCCGCCAAACGACTCGGTGATGAGTAGGGTTTTTAGTTGCTTGCGCGCGGCGTAGACAGCGGCGGCCGTGCCAGCTGGACCTCCACCAATGATAATTAAGTCATACATTTTGGTTAATTAGTGGATTGGTTAGTTGGTGAATTGGTAAATTGGTTAGTTAGTTAATTGGTTGGTTGGTTTTAACTTTCTTAGATGATTTATAAAAGCATTAATTCTTTTGGATAGTGATTCATATCTTCCATCAATTAAATCGAAAGTTTTATTATCTATATAACCTAGATCAAATGAGATTGAAAGATGGCTTCTTGTTTCGAATATTGAACCTCTGGCAATAATCATCAATTGGATCTTATCTTTAATCCCGTATCTGCCGCAACTTTCTGCTATATTAGCTGCAACCGAAATGCTTGCCCTTCTCAATTGAGAAACTAAAGCAAATAGTTCTTCTTTTGGGAATCCCTTAGTTGCTTTATAAATCTCCAATGCGAGTCGATGCGCTTCTTGCCAAATTTCTAAATCCCGAAAACTGCCCGGCATAATCGCTTTCCAAGTAACCAAGTAACCAAGTAACCAAGTAACCAATTAACTGCGCAAGCCGAGTGCTCTTTCCAGTTCCGACCTGTTAAAGCCAACAAAAATTTCTCCGTCAACATCAATCACCGGAACGCCCAGCTGATGAGATTTTTTGATCATGTCTTCACGGGCTTTATCGTCGGAGGCTACATTAAACTCCTGGTACTCGACATTATTTTTATGAAAAAACTCCTTGGTCATCCGGCAATAGATGCAGGTCGGGGTGGTATAAATCTTTACATTTTTCATACCAGGTAGTAGAAATTCGATTTTATTTTTTGATAATTCGACTAATTATTTGAAATCTTTTGCATCTAAGCCTGACATGGATTTGCCAGATAGTTTCTGTTTGCCTTCGGCAAACCTATCGAATTTTCACTACCTGGCATAATTTAAAAATTTATTGCTTTATTAACTTATTTCCATCTTTTGGCGGTTCGCCAAAAATTCCCCAGAGGCCCACGAGAGCAACGAGTGCCCCGCTTATTATATTACCCCAGAGGACTGCTGTGATGCTAGCATAACCCAAAAGCCAGGGCGAGACAAGAATCCAAACGCCCAAGACAACTTCAATTCTAGGTAACCACTGCATAACATAGATTATAACATGAGAAATTTATGTCAGGCAACAAGAACGCCCCGACCGCGGTCGGGGCGTTCTCATTTACGATAGGACTCTAGAAAACTATCTGTTGAATGACGGTCGTCTGAACGATTGACGACGATCCCGGTGGCAGTCTCGGCACAGTAAATTGCCGAGCCTGCTTGGATCCGGCTCAAACGGCAATTCGGTAATGTCTTTCTGACAATTGGCGCATTTCCAATTGCCTTGATACATTTTTCGAGGTCCTTGCTGATTAAACTCCATTTTGCCTCTGATTTGATTTATAATATCGCCCTTTGATGTTAGCTTTACCCGCCTAAATTTTGTTTAGTAAAATTTTGGCGGGCGAGAGGCAAAACGATGATTTTATCAACCTTTTGACCTCAAACACTAAACTGTTATAACAGTATACACTAGTTGGTAGAAGATTGCAATGCCTCCTCGATGGCCGCTTTAAAGGCCTCGTAAGGCAGGGCGCCGGGAAGGAAACGCGAGAAATTCCCGCTGATTATAAAATTTCCCGGCGTACCAGTTACACCAGCCGCAATGCCATCGTCATAATCCTTTTGAACTTCGTCCTGGTATTTTCTCGAATCAAAACACTGTTTAAATTGGGTAGTATCCAGTCTTAGCTCTTCGGCAACCGCAACAAAATCCATGCTGGGGATCTCGCCTTGACGATTAAAGAGTAAATCGTGATATACCCAGTACTTCTCTTCGTCGCGAGCACATTCGGCTGCCTCCGCTGCCGGCCTGGCAAAAGGGTGAATTTGATCTAAGGGAAAATCTCGATAAACCATATTGAGCTTGCCGGTCTTCACATATTCATCCCGAAGCCGTTTTTCGGTCTCATCAAACATACGTTTGCAAAAAGGGCACTGATAATCGCCAAATTCAATAAGCGTGACCGGCGCCTCGGGGTCGCCCAAAATAACATCATCGTCAATTCCGGGGTTATTATTAGTGGCCGCCTCATTGCCTCCCACAACCTGGGCCACGGGTCGAGTTGCGCCTCCGCCTTTTAGGCCGGCGCTATAGATGAGCGAGCCGCCGATGATTAAAGCGGCCGCTAAAATACTTATGGATAAAAAATTGCTACGCTTAGTTGGTTGATCAGGTTCCATATATACGCTTACGATAGTATATTATATTAGTATCGCATTAATTAGTATAGAAAACAATGTCTAAACCAGTCAAGCTGCAGCAATTGCTGCTTTTAGGAGGTGATATTGTAATCTTATACCTCTCGCTCTACTTGACTCTCTTTATCCGCCACGGCGAGATTACCGAGTATATCCGAACGCTCCATTTCGGGCCGTTTACCATTCTCTTTGCCGTCTGGATTTTAATCTTTTACATCATCGGTTTTTACGAAATCAGGGAACTTAAAAACACCTCTGACTTCGGCAAGAAATTTGCCCTGGCTTTGCTTATTAATTTTCTTCTCGCCATCAGCTTTTTTTACTTTATTCCAGCTTTCGGCATTACGCCCAAGACCAACTTGTTTATTTTTTTATTCATCTTCGGCTCGGCTGCCTATGCCTGGCGCACTACTTATAATAATTTTATAAACGCCCGGTCGCCGGCAAAAAAGATACTTTTAGTCGGCTACAACCAGGTGGCGCAGGAACTCGTAAATCACGTAAACCGGCATCCACAATTAGGCTATGAGATAAAATTTTGGATGAAAGAGGGCATGCAGGATAAAGAATTCAAGCATCTTTCGGAAATTATCTTAGCCAATAATATTAATCTTATCGTCGTCCCGGCTCATATCAAGAAAAGTTCGAAGGCCGCGCGGCTGATCTACAAAAATCTGACTTTGGGCATCGAGGTTATGGATTTGGCGGAACTCTATGAAACTCTATTCCAGAAAGTTCCTTTGGCCGAACTTGAAGAAGTCTGGTTTTTGGAAAACCTGACCAAGACCCATAAAATCCACGATGCCATAAAGCAGCCACTCGAAATAATCTTGGCTCTCACGCTTGGGACTATCACGCTGCCGCTGTTTTTAGTGATCGCTGTTTTCATTAAAATAACTTCCCCGGGTTCAGCTTTCTTTACTCAAATAAGAATCGGCAAAAACGGCCAGAGGTTTGTTTTATGGAAATTCCGGACTATGGTCGAGGATGCCGAAAAACGCGGCCCCCAATGGTCTAAACCCAAAGATCCGCGCGTCACACCTTTAGGAAAATTCTTGCGCCGCGCTCATCTTGATGAACTGCCCCAGCTCATCAATATCGTGCGCGGCGAATTCTCTTTAGTCGGTCCAAGACCAGAGCGGCCGGAATTCGTGGCTAACTTAGAAAAAGAAGTTCCTTATTATGAACTGCGGCATTTAATCAAGCCCGGGCTTACCGGCTGGGCGCAGGTGAATTACCGCTACGGCGCCTCAATTGACGAAGCTTATGAAAAACTCCAATATGACATTTACTACTTGAAAAACCGATCTTTGTGGCTGGATCTTCTGATCCTCTTAAAGACGGCTAAGAGATTTTTTGTTCCCGCAAAGTAAGAACAAATAGACGCGAATCAATGACTAATGGACACGAATCGCGAATCCGGATTAGTGATTTGTGTCAATTCGCCATAAATTAGCGGCCATTCGTTTCAATCCATGTTCAGCAAACTAAAATCTTTTCTTTTAGAAAACACGACCGTAAGCCAAACCATCACCAAAAATACTTTTTGGCTGTTTTTTGGACAACTTATAAGCCGCTTGTTTAGGGCCGCTATTGTTATCTATGCGGCGCGTATGCTAGGCGCCGAGTCTTGGGGAGCTTTTGCTTACGCG
>Ga0213870_1000820_pt1 | contig 14541 bp, 11 predicted proteins | sample WICALVC2017_Meta_FD_160119 | JGI IMG/M metagenome (GOLD analysis project Ga0213870, IMG submission 160119) | Freshwater microbial communities from subterranean cave lake in Wind Cave National Park, South Dakota, United States - WICALVC2017 | ecosystem: Environmental > Aquatic > Deep subsurface >... | reverse complement strand
GTGCTTGCTGTATTAAACGAAGGGTATCGCACTGCCGATATTTATTCTGAAGGGACTGTGAAGATTGGAACAAAGGAGATGGGCCGGCGGATTGTGGAAAAGATTTTTCGGACGACTGCCTATCCCTGATCTAGCCCACAGATATTTTTAACGAGCTCTGAAAGTAAACACAGACCCGTCCAATGTGCGGAGAAATTATGATCGAGTCTTCAGCCATTTGTCCAGAGACTTTTGGCTTTCCCCAGAATGTCGTCCAGCAATGATCCCCTCAACGCTGACGTCTTCATCAATATCTGGCCAATGGATTCCCTCTCCCTCTCCTATCAATTCATAGTTTGAACGTTCTTGTGTATTACCGTTCAAAAGCCTCGGATACCATGTTAAAGGGACGGAAATGAAGCTTGCGAATGAGAAAAGTCCCTTCTAAAAAATCAACATAGCTGTTGACCGTATGATAGGAAAGCCCCATACTTTGCCCAATCTGTGAGGCATTCCACAATTGACCCTGAACGGCGGCCAACATGTTAAGCAGGTTCTGCACTGTTGCACCAGCGTTCTGATGTTTCTAATGAGGTTCATGCAAAATAGAATACGATTTCTAATTTGCAAAATCAAGAGAGATCGGTTAAGTATTAAATTTTTTCTGCTCTACTCGCAATGGTCGCACCAATTATTGTACAATCCCTCCCGTTATGTTAAAGAAAAATTCCTATCATATAGCCGTCATGGGGGCCACGGGTGTCGTGGGCCAAGAGATGATCTCTATTTTAGAGGAACGGAAATTTCCGATTTCAAAGATGTCTCTCTTTGCCTCAGAGCGTTCTGCTGGAACAACCGTTTCTTTTTGTGATGAAGAAATTGTTGTTTCTGAATTGGCAGAGGATGTTTTCTCTGGGATTGACATTGTTTTGGGCGCAACCGATTCGGCATTAAGCAAGCGGTTCTCCCCCCATGCCGTCTCAGCAGGGTGTGTCGTGATTGACAATTCGAGCGCGTTCCGAATGGATCCTAAAGTTCCGCTGATTGTCCCAGAGGTGAACGGAGAAAAAATCTCTACCCATCGGGGGATTATCGCAAATCCAAACTGTTCGACAGCGCAGCTGGTTGTGGCGCTAAAGCCACTTCATGACGCAGCGATTCTGCGGCGTGTGATTGTCACAACGTTTCAGTCTGTCTCCGGTACTGGCAAAAACGCGATGGATGAACTGATGGATCAAACAAGGGCGATCCTTTCATTTCAGGATGTAGAACGAAATGTCTACAAAGAACAGATTGCCTTTAACTGTATTGTCAATTGGGAAGCTGACCCAGAAACGGGTTTTACGGAAGAAGAGACCAAGATCATGGAAGAAACACGAAAAATTCTCAATCTACCCAGTCTTGCGATTACGGCCACGACTATTCGCGTTCCTGTATTTCGCTCCCATGGCGAGTCGGTGAATATTGAGCTTCAAAAAAAATTAACCCCCAACGAGACGCGCGCGATCCTCACGATGATGCCGGGAGTGATTGTATTTGATGACCCTTCTCGTGGCATTTATCCAACCCCGCTTTCTGTATCTGGGCAAGACAACGTCTATGTGGGTCGGATTCGGGAAGATCATTCTGTGCCAAACGGACTGCACCTATGGGTGGTCGGCGACAACCTGCGAAAAGGCGCGGCCCTCAATGCCGTTCAGATTGCAGAACATCTCATTGGTGGCATCGGCCACGGCGAATAGGTCGCTTCCGTTGGTCGCGATGGAAAAGATAGATCTGCAATATATGCAACTTGCCTTAAAGGTGGCAGAGCGGGGAGGTCAGGTTGGCGAGGTTCCTGTTGGCGCTGTTTTGGTGTGTGGAGCGGATCGGTTTGTCGCATACAACCTTCGTGAAGGCCGCAACGACCCAACGGCGCACGCGGAACTGTTGGCCATTCGAAAGGGGGCCAAAAAACTTTCGCGATGGCGGCTGGGAGGAACGCTTTATGTCACGTTAGAGCCGTGTGCTATGTGCGCGGGGGCGATATTAGAGGCAAGGATAGACAAGTTGGTCTTTGGCGCGTTTGACCCAAAAGCAGGTGGATGTGGATCGGTGTGGAATATCATAGACGAGCGAAAAGTACGACACCTGATTTTCGTGACAGGTGGGGTTATGGCAGAGGAATCAAAAAGACTTCTTAAAGAATTTTTTGCCCAAAGACGTGCAGTAGGAAAGAAGGCTATAGCCGGACAAGGCTGTAGCCTGTAGAAAGAAAACTACAGCCTATAGCCTAAACAACCTGTTTTGCGGAGAGATGGCCGAGTTCGGTTGAAGGCGTCTGCCTCGAAAGCAGATATGGGGGTAACTCCATCGGGGGTTCAAATCCCTCTCTCTCCGCCCAATTCACCCTAAAACGGAGGGTTCGTTATATCTTATACACGATGATATTGTTGTCGCCATTTCCTTCTTCAGACGATTTAACCCTTCAATAATATCCCCTGTAATGTGAACACGAATGACGCTACGATCGTGTCTGATGAGACAGGTGTAATCCCCCAATGCCTGTGCCTTCGCAAGCGTTGCAAATGTGTAGGTTTCGCCTGGGATAAGCATATCCTCCTGATCATCTGCAGTAATCTGTAAAAATACCCCCGTGTTTGGGCCCCCTTTATGTAACTGACCCGTTGAGTGAAGCAACCGAGGGCCAAAACCCAACGTCGTTGCGACCTTTTTCTGATTGCGAATCCCCGTTCGAATAGACTGTAAGGCTTGGACAATATCGTTGGTTGTTGGCAGATAGGCGTTAATCGCAACGTAATCCCCCTGTTTGATTTGACTAAAATGAGATAACAGGTCTGATGCTGGGGTTGACGGGACAGATGCTTTAATCTGTCCCGTTTGTTTGTATTCGTCGAGAAATTCAGTTGTGTATTTTTTGCTCTCTTCTACATTGGGCTGATCAAACGGATTGACCCCTAGAATTGATCCTGCTACCGCAGTCGCAATCTCCCAGAGGAAAAACTCTTGACCGATATTGATCAAGTCCGATAGATCAATTCGCACAACTGGGTGCCCCGCAGATTGCAACGCTGCTATTAAATCGTCTTGCTCCTTTTCTACCGCATGGAGATCACGGATATAAATAAACAGGCGATCTTGCCCATAAACCGAAACGGCTCCCGTTGGCTCATCGTCAATTGGAATAATACCACGGCCCTCTTTTCCAGTTGATTCTGCAATAAGCTGTTCTAGCCATGCCCCCAGACTTCTGACTGTTTTCGACGTGATCAACGTCACTTTATCTTTTCCCCGTAGTGCAAGCTCTCCTAATACTGCCCCCAGCCGTACGCCGGGATTCTCACCCGAAGGCACACAAGCATGACAACTCTGCCGCATCTGCTCGGCCCGATCAAGGAGCGCTTTGATATCCACTCCCATCAGCGCACCCGGAACCATTCCAAAATTGGACAGTGCAGAGTAACGTCCCCCAATTTCGGGTACTCCCGGAAATATCTCTCGGAAATTGTTTTCCCGTGCTATTTTCTCAAGGAGCGAATTTGGATCGGTAATGGCGATAAAATGCCTTCCTGCTTGTTCCCCTTTTATTTTTTTAACTTTATCGAAGAAATAGCGATAAAAAACCAACGGCTCAATTGTTGATCCAGATTTACTGGCGACGATAAAAAGGGTTTTGGATAGATCAATTCGCGCCTCAATCAATTTTATTTGCGCTGGGACCGTGCTGTCTAATATATGCAGCTCAGGGAAACCCGCAACGATGCCAAAGGTTTTGCGTAGCGCCTCTGGAGCGAGAGCGCTTCCCCCCATCCCCATCAACACAATATGCTGAAACACTTCCGTTCGCAGGGGACGTTCCCCTCGCACCGTTAAGCTGTTATGGGATATGTTTAACCATCCCATTGCATTTTGAATTATTTTCTGATGGGTGGGATCCTGATGCCATAGGGTTGGATCTTTACGCCAGAATCGTTTTACAAAGGAAGATTTCTGCATCTCTTTCAATTGATCCTCCACAAAAGGGGCAAACGACCCTAACGCATAACGTTGCCGATCTAGCTTTTCGCCGAGCAGTTCCTTCCGTTTCAAGCTAATGGTGGCCATGAGTTGATCAAATGAGTTTGCAAACAAAGTAACCCCATCAATGAGCAACTTCTGTGTGACCACATTGATATTAATTCCCCCATTGGATAAAAGAGCCATCGTTTCCTCCGCATCTTCGAGTCCAGTCATAAAGCGGTCAGATGGCTTGCCGTGATCTTTATAAGCGTTGAATGTTGCTGCAGGCAGGGTATTCACCGTGTTTGGTGCGATTAGCCCTTCTACATAATGTGTGTCTGATAGATTTGGGTTTTTCGTGCTGGTACTGGCCCAAAGCAACCGTTGAACCTGCGCCCCTTTTTCCGCAAGGCATGCAAAAACAGGAGACTCAAACAGCGCCTGATATTTGGCATAAGCCAGTCTGGCATTGGCAATAGCGACCTTGCCCGTGAGGCTTTTACAATCTGCATCCACAAGACTATCAATTCGACTGATAAAGAAGCTGGCGACCGATGCAATATGGTGGATATCCAAGCCCGCCACAACCCGCTTTGTTAAGGCAGAAATATAGGCATGAGCCACCTTTTCGTAAGCATCTATTCCAAAGAGCAACGTAATATTGATGCTTATTCCTTTTTCCAGCAAATCGGCAATCGCCGGAATGCCGGCTTCTGTCGCAGGGACTTTTATCATTACGTTTTTGCGATTGACGGCTTGATGAAGACGGACCGCTTCCTCAATAGTCCCTTGTGTGTCGTAGGCCAAATCAGGCGCGACTTCCAAGCTCACAAAGCCGTCTCTGCCGCTCGTTTTTTCATAGACAGGCAAGAGGATATCGGTTGCCTCTTGAATATCACGGATGACGAGGGCCTCATAAATTTCTTTTATCCCCGCATTCCCACTTGCAACCTCTTTAAATTGCAGATCGTAATCTGCGCTTCCACCGATCGCCTTTTCAAATATGGAGGGGTTGGAGGTGACACCCATAAGACCATCGTTTGCGACCATATCCGCAAGACCTCCCGAGGCGATCAGACTACGGCTAATATAGTCGTACCAAGGGCTTTGTCCATATGCTTGCAACGCTATGAGTGGGTTCATGACACGACTCCTTTTTGGATTTGGGCTTTTGCAGCAGCAATGATATGCTCCCTAAGAAATCCAAACTTATTCGTTAACGACTTCAAGGGGGCCGAGGCCCCGAAGGTGGTCATGCCAATCGTGCAGCCAGTCTCTCCCACATATCTCGCCCAACCAAGAGGCGACCCCATTTCAACTGAAACACGCGCTGACACATTCGGAGGGATGACGTTTTGGCGATAGGCCAATGATTGCCGTTCAAAAAGCTCCCAAGACGGCATACTGATAACCCGTGCTTTAATCCCATCCGCCTTGAGTGTTTCGTATGCCTCTATGCACAGAGACACCTCGCTACCGGTGGCCAACAACAGGAGATCGGGTTTTTGGTCAGGGGCATCGGCTAAAATATAAGCCCCTTTGGCGACACCAGAAGCGGGCGCGTATACGGAACGATCCAGTGTTGGAAGTGCCTGTCTGCTTAGGATGAGTGCGACAGGCTGATGCTGCAACGGCATAATAACCCGCCAAGCCGCAACGACCTCGTTGGCATCGGCTGGGCGGATTGTAATTAGTCCCGGTATGGCGCGAAGTGATGCCAACTGTTCAATCGGCTGGTGTGTTGGCCCATCCTCCCCGACGCCAATGGAGTCGTGGGTAAAGATATAAATAGTCGGAAGTTCCATCAGGGCAGAGAGCCGTATCGCGGGGCGCATATAGTCGCTAAAAATTAAAAATCCAGACCCAAAGGCGCGAATCTTTGAAAGGGCTAATCCATTTAATATCGCCCCCATTGCATGTTCCCGCACGCCAAAATGCAAATTCCGGCCCAAACGATTTTCGGACGTGAGGTCTCCCGCCCCCTCAAAAGTCATTCGGGTTTTCGTCGATGGGGCAAGGTCTGCAGAACCACCCAAAAGCCAAGGCAGATTTTTTGCCAAGAGATTTTGTGTCTTGCCAGAAGAATCCCGACTGGCAAGCCCTGCAGGCGTCGTCACGCTTTTTGGATCATGCGGAAAAACAGGAAGGTCTTTATCCCAATTCTTTGGCAATTGGCATTTCTGCATCTCATGAAGCGCTTCGGCCAGTTCGGGATATTGATAACGGTACCCCACCCATTTTTCTGTCCATGCTTGATTAAGGTCACGGCCTCTCTTACCTATCCCTTCTTGGAAATGAGCCGTTACGCCTTTGGGAATCCAGAATTTTTGATCCTCTGGCCATCCGTAATTGCGTTTAGTAAGCCGAATTTCTTCCTCTCCTAAAGGTTCTCCATGTGCGGCACTGGTATCTTGTTTATTCGGAGCACCATAGGCGATATGACTCTCTATGATAATGAGCGTGGGGCGATCCGAAGTTGTCTGAAAGGCTTTAATTGCGTTTGATAGCATTTGAAGATCGTTTGCATCGCTAACGCGGGTTACATTCCAACCATAAGCCATAAAGCGGGCAGCGACATCTTCGCTAAAGGCCAACTGTGTGCTCCCTTCGATGGTGATTTTATTGCTATCATAAATCCAACAGAGAGGAGAAAGTCTCAGATGGCCTGCCAACGAAGCGGCCTCGGAGGTTATGCCCTCCATCATACAGCCATCTCCACAAAGGGCATAAACATGATGATTAAATAGCTCAAAGTCAGGACGATTAAAATAGTGCGCCATCCATTGGGAGGCTATGGCCATGCCCACGCTGTTTGCTGCCCCTTGTCCCAGCGGTCCGGTTGTAACCTCGACCCCTGATGTCCACCGATATTCGGGATGGCCCGGACACTTGCTGTTAAGCTGTCGAAACTGCTTAATATCATCAAGTGGCACCGCCAGCGTGTTCAAAATCGCATCATCGGCATTCACTGCCTTGACGCCACAAAGATGCAGTATTGAGTAAAGGAGCATTGAGGCGTGGCCAACAGACAGGACAAAACGATCCCGATTCGGCCAAATCGGGTCTTCAGGGTCAAAGTTGAGAAACTGGTTCCAGAGTGTGTAAATAAAGGGGGCCATCGCCATGGGTGTCCCCGGATGACCTGAGTTTGCCGCTTGAACCGCGTCCATCGAAAGGGTTCGGATGGTGTTGATGCACTGTTGCGCTATTTGTTTTGAGTTGTCCATTTCTTACGGACATATTGTATACCTCATTACCAAGAAAATGCTACTTGGGGGCAGGCTCTATTGATGGAACGGTTCCTTAGTCGTCCGGCATCTGCTACCACAAAACGCGATAACAGATGCCAGACCCCATTTACAATGGGTCATCCCCCCATCAGCTATTGTCTACATCAGTGACGTTAATAGTGAAATCACAATTGCCTGGGCTGACTTCACAATAGGCTTCAAGTTTGCCCGGACTCGCAGGCACGATTCCTGCCGGTCTTCTACGTCTTCTAACTGTGAGTGTCGTACTGGTCGTTGTCTCACCAGGCGTGGTATCAGATTCATCTCCCTCATCCACGACCACTCCTGCCGCCGCTCCACCGAAGCGTCTCACTGTAACGGGACAGGTGCCGTGGTTTTCGACCGTGAACGTCACGTCTTTTGCTTTGCCGGTCTTATTGATGTAAACAACTGCACGCTTGCCAAGTATCCCATCGCACTTATCGTCGGACATTTCGTCGGTTGTCCCACCCTGCGTTACCAAGTTGGGGTTTTCCGTTAATCTCCCAACAGAGATGCAGTGCGTTCTTAGCTCTTGTGCCTGACTGTCAGGCACGGCGACGAAAGACGCAACAGCGACACAAGCCAATACGAGCCACGGATGAACCCCCCTTATTTTTTCAAAAACGTTTCTAGTGTTTGTCATACTCTTCTCCCCTTTCTCTTACCATTGTTGTGGAGCACACAATTTATGGGCAGATACTATCACTGTACCCCATGGCGATAGTACCCAACACCAAATAGATCGCACTCATTAAAGCGATCTACCCGCCGATTCCCCATGAGAAGATCACTACGGCGTAAACTGTATGTACGCTAAACGCTTAGCCTTGTCAATCATTATTTCAAAATTTAAAAATAAACAAAGAGGGGCCCCAAAAGATGATACAAAATCACCCAGGGACCCCGTCTTTTTCTTTCCTCAACCGCACTACTTTTTCTTTGTTGCTGGTTTCTTTACAACTTTCTTTGCTGGTTTCTTTGCTGGCAATCTCCTCACCCCCTCTCATTATGTTAAGGCCCAAAAAATAGGGCACTGTTTTTTTACCTGCCGCACAAGCGAAAAATCTTTCGCCCCTACCCCTCTTTGCTTATATTTTCAGCCGACGACTCCTCAACCAACAAAAACGTGTTCGGCGAAACTTTTTTAAAATTTTTGTCACGAGAAAGCGAAGTCGCAACCGAAGTCACTGGCGTCTTACCACGGATTCGTGCACCCCCCTCCGTCAACCGAAGATAAATATCCTTGGCATGTAACGCCTTTCCCACCTCTTTCAAAATCATAAACGCCCCACGAGGGACGGAAAGCCCCGCATATTTCGTCTTCTCAATCAGAACGCCATCGGGGGACTCGCTCTTCTCTCTCCCGATAAAGCGTCTCCGAAAGCTCTAAATATTTCCTAACGGTATTGATTTCATCTTCTACTTTATCGCGCTTTTTCTGAAGATCATGCAGTTTCGATTTATAAAGCGAAATGCGTTGCTCCAAGCCAGTAATAATCTCTTTGAATTCTTCCATAGCGCATCTTCAATAAACGTATAGCATACCGTAAAAAACATGTCAAGACAATTTTTAATTTCTTTAAATAAAGTATGTTTCTAAAAAGGCTTTTACTTTGATACTAGATATAGTATCTGTATTTTTTTTAGACCCTATTGGTCTCTTTTAAGCCTTTTTTGAATGGTATTTTTGAGGAATATTAGTTCTTCGCTCTTTAAAAGAGCTTGACTAATAAAGTAGATGATGGTGGAGGCAACAATAGCAATTGTAAGCAAAACTGACTTTTGTATCCAATTCCATGGGGTATCCCATAAAGCATTGCTTGATATGTAAAGCGTAGAAGGGATCATGCATAATGTGCCCAATATGACCTTAAGATGTGAATAAATGATTCGTTTTGCATCAATTCTGCCGATCTTCTTCCTCAATAGCATCACTAAAATGACAAAATTAAATATCGCAGAAAGGGAAGTTGCCAACGCAAGTCCTCCATGTTGAAGGGGAACAGCCAGTATAAAACTTAAAATAGCATTTAAAATCATTGCGATAACGGCAACTTTCACTGGCGTTTTGGTATCTTGGAGAGAGTAAAAAACAGGCACAACAACTCGAACGCCGGCAAAGGCCCAAAGACCGATTGCATAATAAAGCACCGCTCGGGCTGTTTCTTCTGTGGCCAGATGGTCAAATACCCCGTGTTCAAATAAAAGGTGAACAATTGGCACTTTTAGAAGAATGAGTCCTGCCATCGCCGGTGCCATAATAAAAAAGATGAATCTGAGGCCAAACGAGAGGCTCTGTCGCAATCCCGTGTAATCCAATCTTACCGCTTGAGAGGACAAGGTTGGAAGCAATACTGTGGCAAGCGCCACACCAAAAATCCCTAACGGGAAATGAATAAGACGCATTGCATAGTAGAGATAGCTCACCGATCCTTTGGCCAATGTAGATGCCACGAACGTGCTGACTAAGATGTTAATCTGTGTGACTGAAAGTGATATTGTGATTGGCACAAGCAGTCTCATTATTTGAATCAGTCCGGGGTGGAGCGGGAAGATTGGCCACAGAAATGTGAGAGAGAATCCCTCTTTTTTGACCGCATGGAGTTGCACAGCCCACTGGCAAAATCCCCCTACAACAACACCGATTGCGGCTGAAAAAACAGGTATTGGATAAAAAGGGAACACAATAAAAAGAATCATCACGATATTGCAGACTGCTGATGATATCGCGGGCGGGCCAAAGCGGTGTACGCTGTTTAGGATGCCCATGGTGAGGGCAGCTAGAGAAATAAACAGCAAGAACGGAAACATGACACGTGTTAATGTAGTGGCAAGAGAAAAGAGTTCGGGTTTTTCCACGAACCCGGGAGCAATCAGGTGGAGTATTTCTGGGGTAAGGAGTATCCCAATTCCCACAATAATGACGAGGACCAGAAAAAGGAATGTAAAGGTAGCACGGGCAAGGGTGGCGGCTTCCTGTGGGGATCGTTTGGTGAGGTATTCCTTGAAGACGGGAATAAAACCCGCCGAGATTGATCCTTCAGCCATCAGTTCCCGAAGCATATTCGGAATCCGAAATGCCACATAAAAGGCGTCGGACGCAACAGAGGCCCCTAGGATTTTTGCAAAAAGCATGTCGCGCAAAAATCCTGTAATCCGGCTCAAAAAGGTGGAGACGGCGACAATAGAGGCGGCTTTGACTAATTTTACTTCCGTATCAGACTGCTTTTCTTGACTTTCCATAAATTTCTGTGTTAGAAATACACGTTATTTAGGAGTAAAACAAGTGGCAAATCATGTTTCGGCATTAAAAAGGGCAAAGCAGTCGGAAAAGCGAAGGATGAGAAACAAATCCGCGCTTTCTGCGATGAAGACAGAAATCAAAAAGGTACAGGTTGCCCTTTTGGGAAAGAATGTCGAGGTGACGAAGACGACTTTAAAAGCAGCAATCTCGTCTCTTGCGAGAACCGCATCCAAAGGGATTATTCCAAAAAAACGTGCCTCTCGAAAGATATCACGCTTAACACTAAGGGCAAATAAGGCCGTTATTTGAATTTCTGCACAATCTCAAAATCAGCCTCTCTAATACGATAGCGTGGGGCAACAACCCCCCTTTTAGTTGCAAGTCTACCGCCCTAAAAAGATCAAAGGCTGCGCGAATCTCACGGCTTTGCCATAAGCGAAGCCTGTTCAAGAACGCGGGCAGGCGATACGGTGGAATTGCCACCTTCTTTCCAATAGCCGATTCTGGCATCGTCAAAAGTGCTTCTTTGGCTGAAGCCATTATCCGAAACTGCCACAGAAACATAGATAAAATCTTTAGCGGAGGCTCCCCATCAGAAAGCATAAAAGCCAGCAGGCGTAGGCCTTTCTCTAAATTTTTCTCACACACGGTGTCTAGCAACTCAAATATCGTATGCTCTCTCTCACCAGCAATAACCTGTTCCACTGTAGCGAGGGAGATTTCTGCCTTTCCCCCATGCAACGATAGCTTTTCGAGTTCTGTTTGTATTAAGACAAGGTCTTTCCCGAGATGTTCCTTTAAAAACAAAATCGAATCTTCAGAAAGGAGCATGCCGCGCCGTTTGACTTCCTGCCGAATAAAAGAAGGGATTTCGTTGTCATACAATGGTCGGCAATGAATTAACGTGGCTTGTTTTTTTAATTTCAAAAAAAATTTTGTGCGCATATCCGGCTTTTGCGCGACGAAAATGATTGTAGTGGCATGAGACGGTGCATTAACATAAGAGAGTAGCAGTTCTTTTGGATCAACGACCTTGTCCACATCTTCCAAGACAACAAGCCTTCTAGGGGTGGCCATGGGAAAACTCTTTGCGATTAGGAGCACTTCTTCAGGTGTGACCTTCTCGCCATCAAAACGATTGAGATTAAAATCGCGTAACGAAGGATCGACTCCTTTTTCAAGAAACCACGCAATCATCTTATCAATGAAAAACCGCTCCTCGCCATAAACAAGATAGCAAGGGGAAAGCTGTTCGGGACGAAGGATGCGTTGCGCCTCGTCGTAAGTCATTGCAGATTTTTCGAGCATCTTCTATTTCTAAAAAAAACCATACACAGAAAGGGAAAGGAAAGTCTTGCTTGTAAAGAGGATACCCAATCGAATGGAGAAATTCAATAGGATTTTTTGGGATTTTTTGATTGACAAAGCTAAAAAAAATTGACAAAGCTAAAAAAATTTGTATACACTGTGCGTAGCCGTTAAAAGTTGGACTTTTAAGTGGATGGAAGAGCAAATGTATAGAGATCTTAAACTAGAATCATTGATCTAGAAAGCAACACGAGGAACAGTTATACAGGGAAGCCTCATTACTAAATCTTAATCAGGGAGGACATACAAAAATGGGTCAACCAACCAGCACACACAATGAAGTCAAACACATAGTAGCAAAAACATTTCTGTTCGCTTTTATCTTAGCGCTTACGATGGCCGGAATAGGTAATGCTGCGACAATCAATGTTTACGAACCCACCTGTACGCTGGTGGATGCCATCACCGCTGCCAACGAAGACAGACCTGTAGGTGGATGCAGAGCTGGGAGTGGGGCGGATACCATTGTGCTGGTCAAGGGATCAATCCACACCTTGACGGCGGTGAACAACATTCTTTGGGAACCCACCGGATTGCCGGTGATCACCAGTGAGATTATAATTTTAGGTAACGGAAGCACGGTTCAGCGGGATTTGGCAGCGGAGGCATTTCGCTTGCTACATGTGTGGCCTAATGGCAACTTGACTATAAATGGTCTCACGCTTAAGGGTGGGAACAACCCCTATACTACGCCGCGCTTCCGCGGCGGTGGTGGTCTGCTCAACAATGGAGGGATACTGACCCTGAATGATAGTACTGTCTCTGGCAACACCGCCACCAACTCCGGTGGTGGTCTGCTCAATTGGGATGGGATACTGACCCTGAATAACAGTACTGTCTCTGGCAATACAACCTACATTGGCGGCGTAGACTCCGGCCATGGTGGTGGTCTGTACAGCGCGGGGGGGACGCTGACCATAAGCACCAGTACTGTCTCTGACAATACAGCTTACGGTCGCGGCGGGGGGCTGGCTATTTATGGGGGGACGGTGATACTGACCAACAGTACTATCTCTAAAAATACTGCCTCTAATTACAATACCTCTCCCTACGGTACCTACGGTGGCGGTCTGTTCAATGATCGGGGTACGGTAACCCTGACCAACGTTACCGTCTCTGGGAATAAGGCCCCTGTGGGCGGTGGTCTGGCCCACGGCCAATACGGTGGGGCACTGACTCTGATCAACTGTACCGTCACTGGCAATGCCTACACCGGTACTGGATATGTTGGTGGTCTGTACGCCCTAGCCCCTGTGACAGTTGTTCGTACGATTATCGCTGGAAACTCTGAAAGTCTACGCGGCAATGGGAAATTTATTATAGATAAGAATTACAATCTAATTGGCCACAGTAGCTCCTACGAGATCGTAGATGGAGAAACCCTTGTTCCCATCGTAGACCTCGACAGTATTCTTGATCCCATGTTGAAAGATAACGGGGGTGCCACCTTTACTCATGCGTTGATTAGTGGTAGTCCAGCCATCGACGCGGCAGGGCCGCCCTGTCCGCCTCCTGCCCCAGCAGATCGTGATCAGCGGGACGTGCCTCGCCCACAAGGTGGTGGTTGCGACATTGGCGCTTTTGAATATGAATATCTTAAGAAGCCAAGGCTAACGGTGAAAAAGATTCTCATTCCGAGCACGGACCCCGGTAAGTTTAATCTCCTCGTTAATGGAGTCATTAAAGCGAGCAATGTAGGCGATGGCGGCACCACAGGCGCCATAATCCGACCTCTCGGCCCTGTCACCGTCAGTGAGTCTGCTGGCACGGGCACTATTCTAGCCAATTACATCCGTGTTTTTGGTGGAGACTGCGCCGCAAACGGCACTACCACGCTGGTAGCAGGTGATAACAAGACCTGTACAATTACCAATACAAGGAAGCCAACCCTAACGGTGACTAAGATACTGATTCCCAGTAGTGACCCCGGTAAGTTTAATCTCCACATCAATGGGGTCATTAAAGCGAGAAATGTGGGCGATGGTGGCACCACAGGTGCCGTGACCCTATACCCCGGCACTTACAGGGTCAGTGAGAGTGCTGTCCCTCCCGAAAAGCTAAGCGATTATGTTACGGTCTTTGGTGGAGACTGCGCCGCAAACGGGACCATTACACTGAAGTTGGGTGACAAAAAGACCTGTACGATTACCAATACGATAATTCGTAAACTCCGTAACCTCTATGTTACTGAGGCAGGCAGTGGGAACGGGAGTGTGATTCCTTGGCCTATGGGAGAACGGGGGAACCTTGTCTGTGTAATGGCACCTTGTCCGAGTGTGTATCTGTATCCCCACAATACCCCTGTTACGCTAACAGCGATAGCGAACGGGGATTCTGTTTTTACAGGCTGGAGTGGTCATGACTGTACGGGGACAGGAATTTGCATGGTGACGATGAATGCAGACAAGTCTGTTACGGCGACGTTTGAGCGAATTCATACCCTTACAATAACCACCAACGGAGATGGGATTGTGATCTCATCCCCGATCGGAATTGATTGCGGAACGGATTGCACAGAGGACTATATCCACGGTACCCCTGTTACGCTAACTGCTACACCCAATCATGGTTCCACCTTTACCGGTTGGAGCGGGCCGGATACTGGGGAGTGTGCTACTGGACGGGTTGTGATGAATGCCAACAAGAGTTGTACGGCGACGTTTAACCTAAATTCCTATT
>Ga0213870_1000819_pt1 | contig 14542 bp, 10 predicted proteins | sample WICALVC2017_Meta_FD_160119 | JGI IMG/M metagenome (GOLD analysis project Ga0213870, IMG submission 160119) | Freshwater microbial communities from subterranean cave lake in Wind Cave National Park, South Dakota, United States - WICALVC2017 | ecosystem: Environmental > Aquatic > Deep subsurface >... | reverse complement strand
GATCCGCGGGGAGGGGCTTCCTCCTCCCAAGCATCCCCTCGCTCGGGGAACGCGCGCGCCGACCGCTCCCCTGCCAGGAGAGACCGGTATCCCCTCAACGATCGTCCTGTTCCTGACGCTCTCGGCCGTCATTGGCACGAGTTTCGCTCTCCGACGACAGCTGATCGCGAATCCCATTTCCCATCCATGATGGACATCCACCCCAACTGGCAGCCAACCGAGGAAGCTTCGAAGGAAGCGCATGCCCAAACGAAAGACCATGGAACGAGTGTGCCTATCGCGGTGCATGCGGCATCGCGGCGACCGGCAGCAGTCGTCGGGGTCTTGCTCGTGCTCATCGCGACCCTTGCCTTCATCGAGGGATCCGAGACTCTGCAGGGAGAAACGGCAACGAACAGCGGGACCCCAACCGTCGTCCAGATCCGCATTACGGATCGTGGCATTCTTCCTCAGAGCATCCAGGCGACTCCGGGCCAGGAGATTGTGTGGACGAACCTCGATGACACCCCGCACATCCTCGAGTCCGAGAGTCTGCGGGGAAGCGACGGGCAGCCGCTCTACTCGCCGGCGATCTTCCCTGGCTCAACCTACCGCTTCCTGCTCGCATCCGATCAGGCGCCGGGGCGTCACAGCTATATCTCGACCACGGATGTTTCTGTGTTCGGGGAGATCGATGTGGTCGGGAACGTCCCTCCTCCTGCAACCATTCCAGTACCTTCCACACCTCCTGAAACGCCTCCTGTGCCTGCGACGCCTCCCGTGAACGTAACACCAGTCATCACGCCAACGACAACCTTAACAGCACCTACCCCCGCTGCGCAGCCTTCCCAGGAAGCGCTCATCCCCGTCAACCCCTACACGGTTGAAAGTACGCGCGCGCATCCGTTCGATCCTTCCGGGCAGCCCATCGAATCACTTTTTGATGGTGGAGGATCAGTCGCAGCCACTGCGTACCCTCGTCCCTTCTCGCAGCCTGAGACCGGACCGGCCGCAGGTCTCCTCGCGATCGCAACCATCAGTATCGCAGGGCTCGCAGCGGTGACGCGGAAGTGCTTCCGCCGCTAACGACACGCTCTTCGCGTTCCTCTCCTTCCTCGCATTGTGGCTGCTGCTGCGCTGGTGGCAACACAGCCCGATGGGCCACTAGGTACTTATTTCCATCACAACCGCACTCGCGCTCCTCACAAAAGGATCAGCCGCTACTCGATCCTCGCCCTCGTCCCTCTGACTGCGGCCGTTACCTATGGCATGAAACTCTTGCGTGAACATCTCCTGACCTTTGCCCTCTCCCTGCTGTTACTCTCCGTCAGTCTCAGTTCTCTCTTCACCATTTCGCTTTTCCTCCACTCCTGACGCAAAAATTGACTGAGAAAGGAGAAGATGGTATAGTTGTGGCATGGGGAAAGAGGCGTGCGAGAGTACAGAGCAAGAACCTGGGTTTATCTCCGTCCAAAAGATCCCCAACTACCTCATCGGAGAGCAGCCGATAACCTTTTTCAGAACCTACCCGAAAGGCGGGCCCAACCTCTCGGGTTTACTGCTGTCTCCTATCATGCGAGGCGCTCCTCTCTACCTTGAGAAGTTCAAAGAGTATCAGGGCGCCAGCACGAGCAATGTGCACGAGATCCTCGTCCGCGAGGACGGGAAAGTCATCCGCATCGTAACGAAGCACAGTACCTATGAGTGTAAGCTCCCAAACAGCCTCGATGTTTCAAAGCTTGAGCACGAGATGCAGCCCCAAAAAACCGAAAAACCAGCGGCCGGTCTCTGGAGTTTCGTTCCAAAGAAACTCCGCGCGCTCTTCGGTAAAGAAGGGAAAGAGTAATTGGAGGGGGACTTGCTTGGGGGAGGCGAAGCCGGCTTACTTGCCGTTTCCGCTTGCCCATTCGAGTACATATGGAGATTGTAGTCCCACGAAGCTCGCCGCAGCGAGCGAAGTATGGTGGGCCGGGAGGGATTCGAACCCCCGAAGGCGTACGCCACCTGATTTACAGTCAGGCCCGTTTGTCCACTTCGGTACCGACCCTAGAAACGTTGATGCGGTGGAAAAGAACGTAAGGGCCTGGCCCGTTTGCCTGCCCATCCGTAGCTCCGAAGGAGCGAAGGAGGGTCCACTTCGGTACCGACCCTAGAAACCATTCTACCTGAAGATTCATCTTCTCGACGCCACCTCCCCTACGGACGCTCAGCAAAATCTTGATTTTCACATGCGAGGGAACAGAATGCGCAGGACCCTGCTCGGTCTTTCTCACAAAGGCACTGGAAAGGAGAAGTAACCATGAGCACTGCTACAGTGCAGCCCGAAAGGATTCGCGAAGGGCTACGTAGCACCGGTCTCAAACATGGACAAGAGGATGTCCCTGTGGAGGTCGGGAACGTTCAAGTCACCCGCAGCTTCTTTTCCGCCTCCGTCGCATTTTGCGCGACAGGTGGAACCTGGAGGCGAACGGGAATACCCGCCGTGAAGGGTGATGATCAGCCCCTTCCCGGAGGGGTACGTGTTGTCTACGACTGCGGCATCCCGCAATCGGGAAGCTACGGGATCCGTGGCCTCGCCAGTGCCAATGGCGAGCTCGTCCTGAGAGTGTATAAGTTTGTTCCGATGTCCTAAGCGGTGCCAAGGCTGCGTCCTAGGATGCAGCCAGGTGGGAAGGATGAGCAGGGTCCTTCCTTAAGCGGAAGCAGCGACTCTCGTGAGTGCACGCATCGCTTCATCGATGCGCTCTCGGACTGGGGGAAGCCTGATCCCCTCCTGAGCGAGCTTCGCGGTACTGAGGACGCAGTTACTGCGGCCGGCGCGGACGACTGCGGGGAGCTCACCAATCGTCAGGCGTTCGAAGCAGTGGGAGGGATCGACGAGTTCCTGGTAGCGAACCATGATCTCGTAGGGGGAGATGGTTCCCTCGTTCACGATGTGATAGACCCCCGTACGGCGACGCTCGATAAGCGCCTGTGCTGCTTCGAGAAAATCGGGAAGGTACGTCAGAGAATTTTTCACGTCGAGAACGCGGGGATACGTGAGGAGCTTGGTGATGAGGCTCCGTGGATGCAGAGAGTCACCGAACGGCATCCGCAACCTTACAATCAGCACCCCCGGGAACTCCCGGAGGATCATGTCGGCCCAGGCCTTCGTCCGCGAGTAGAAACTCCCGAAGAAGTTCGGGGGATCGTCTTCTAAGAACCCGCGACCGTCGTTATCGCCTTCATAGATACAGCCAGAGCTCAGGTGCACGAAGAAGTTCCCGCGCTTCCCACACTCATCGAGGAGGACCAAGGGTCCTGTGACATTACTCCGGAGTGTCTCCTTTGTATGCTCCTCACACCAGTCGATATTCGGGGTGCCGGTCTTTCCAGCCGCATTGATGACAACATCGGGCTTCTCTCGATCAAGCACCGCATCGACCGCCCCAGCATCAGCTATGTCAATGTCGGGACAGACAGCATCAGGGTAGAGCTTCCTAAACTGCCCCCCGAGGTAGCCATGCGATCCAAAGAGGAGAACTTTCATAGAAGCATTGTACTCAACTCCACTTCATTTTGCAGGGAGTGCAAGATGTATCTGAACCTATGCGGGTGGCCTAGAGTGGGTGCGTACATGGCGCAGGAAATTCCCCCCATCTACGCACCGAGATATCCCAGCGAGTTCGAGAGAGTCGAGGTAGAAGATACTATCGATGACATCATTGAAAACGCAATGAATAAAAGAAAAGAAATTGATGAACATGCACTCCACGAATTCATACGTGCACTAGGGCAGCAAGGCACTACTGCAATCGCTATGATCCGACGCATTGCTCAAGAAATGCACTACAGGAGAGTGTGTGACTGCCAATGTAACGTCGCCAGAGGCCAATGGAAGCGAATAGGAGTGCTCATCCTCAACTGGGCAGAAACTGATGATAGGCCAGTTGTTCCCTGGAAGAGGCACTCCGTGGTACGTTCAACCGCTTCGAAAATCCGCCGAATACTGGTGCAGAGAGGGATTCTCCCCGACTCGGAACAGCTCTACCGAAACGAGGAACTCAAGAAGACGACCCTCCCCTCCTACCTCTACCACCTCGAAGACATCATCCGCTGGACGGAGGAGCAGATCCGCCTTGAGCAGAAGACCTAGACCTTGAACAAAACTCGTGTACACTCTACCTCGATGCCCCGCCACCGTCGCAGCGTCCGGCAGCGAAGTGCAAAGAAGTCAAAGGGCAATGGGCTTAAGCTTAAGTCCTCGACACGCTCAGCAATCAGCGGAACGGTGCAGATATGCCTGGGGGTCCTCCTCTTCCTCGTCCTCCGGGAGCGGGCGGGCGTGGCCGGCGACTCACTGAGGCAAGTGCTGATGTTCTTCTTTGGATCCTGGGGAGTCATTTTCCCGATCTTCCTCGTTGCCTCCGGGGTCCTCCACTGGATTGCCACCGACCAGAGGTTCGAGGCGAAGCGCAGCCTCGGCCTTGTGCTCTGCCTCGCCTCCTTCCTTGGACTGATGCACATCGGGGCACCGCTTGAGGAGATCGGCCCGCGGCGCGAGGAACTCGCCGGTGCAATCGGATTCATGGTGAGTCTCCCCTTCTTGCTCTTCCTCAGTCGCACGGTCGGATACGTCGTTCTCGGCGCGGTCTTCCTCATCGGATTCTTCATTACCTTTGAACCGGACCTCGGAGCAACGGGCAGATGGATCATGGGCCGCATACTCCCCACAAAGAAACGGCAGAAAGTACCTCTGATCGATGTGGAGGATTGGGAGACCGAGGAAGAGGGAAAAGAAGAACAAGAGGATCTCGTCGAGCGCGACGAAGCACCGAGCGAGCTCAACATTGTGCGCCCCGTCTTTGCCAAGACGATCCTCAAATCAAAGGCGGAGAAGATGATCCGCGAGAAAGCACGCAAAAAGGAAGACCTCCTCGAGATGCGCGACACCCGTTTTGAGGAGTGGACCTTCCCCTCGCCCGAACTCCTTGATAGCGAGCACAGTGAACTCACGGTCGACGATGAGGAACTCAAACGCAAGGCGAAACTCATCGAGGAGAAACTTTCGGAGTTCGATATTCAAGTTGCTGTTCGTGATGCTCGCCCCGGCCCGACTGTCACCCAGTTCACCCTGGAACCTGCGGAGGGAGTGAAGCTCAGCAAGATCGCTGCGCTCAAGGATGACCTTGCACTCGCACTCGCAGCGCCGAGCCTTCGGATCGAGGCACCCATTCCTGGGAAGTCACTCGTCGGGATCGAGATGCCGAACGAAATCCGCACCATCGTCCACCTGCGGGAGATCCTCGAGAGCCCGCAGTTTGTGCAAAGCCAGTCATCACTGACGATCCCCCTGGGACGAGACGTCTCGGGGGAAGCCGTCGTCACTCCCCTCGATGACATGCCCCACCTCCTCATCGCGGGTGCAACAGGATCCGGGAAATCCGTCTGCATGAATAGCATCCTGACGGCGCTTCTGTACCAGAATGCACCACATGAACTCAAACTCATCCTCATTGACCCGAAGAGAGTCGAGCTCACGCTCTACGATGGGATTCCTCACCTCCTGACACCAGTGCTCACAGAAGCGGAGCGTGCGCTCCAGGCTCTCCGGTGGGCTGTCGCGGAGATCGGCCGCCGTCTCCACCGGTTCTCTGAAATTGGAGTACGGAACATCGATGAGTTCAATGAGAAACAGACCGAGGAAAGCAGCCGCCTCGCGCGCGTCGTCATCGTCATCGATGAGCTCGCCGACCTCATGATGCGCCAGTACCGCCGCGACACAGAGATGATGGTCGTCCGACTCGCGCAGATCGCCCGCGCGACGGGGCTCCACCTCATCATCGCAACGCAGCGCCCGAGCGTGGATGTCATCACCGGACTCATCAAGGCAAATATCCCCACGCGGATAGCCTTCCGTGTTGTCAGCTCTGTCGATAGCCGGACGATCCTTGATGGAATTGGTGCAGAGGATCTCCTCGGAAAGGGAGATATGCTCTTCATGAGCGCGGGAACGCCGAAGCCGATCCGCATCCAGGGTATTTACATCTCCACGAAAGAAGTCGAGCGCGTGATGAACGCGGTGAAAATCGCAGGCGGCGGACGGATCACCGAGCAGATCGGTGTTGCAGAGGAGGAAGGGGAAGATGAATCAGAACGGCCCTTCGCGGGCGCAGGGGATGAAGCCGAAGAAGAATGGGGTGTGGAGCCGCATACAACACTCCCAGCCGTCTTCGGCCACGGTAGACCTACCGGCTCAACGGCTGCATTGGCACACATCGATCTCGAGGCCGATGATGATGGCGGTGATGACCTCTTCTTTGAGGCTCTCCGTGTCGTCCACGAAGCCGGTAAGGCCAGTGCCTCACTTCTCCAGCGACAGCTCAAAATCGGCTATGCCCGGGCAGCCCGCCTACTCGATATCATGGAACGGAAGGGCTACATCGGTCCAGTGGATGGGGCAAGGCCCCGCAAATTGAACTGGGGTAAATTCACGGAGCGGGCCGCCGCCTGAAGATGGATGGAAGAAAACCTTACAGTCTCGAACATCTCCCCCAAAATACCCCACTTCAGTAGAAGTAATGATATATCGATATATCATTACATTCGTATACTCGCTCCGTGCAGCTCCTCCTCGCAACAACGAACGAGGGCAAGATCGTCGAGATCCGCGAGGCGCTCGCGGGACTTCCTTTGACAATCCTCACGCCACGGACCCTCGCGATTGTGGAGCAACCCGGAGAAATGGGCTCGACGTTTGAGGAGAACGCGATCACAAAAGCCCGCTTCTACGTCGAGCGAACATCCCTCCCCACTCTCGCCGATGATTCTGGAATCATCGTCGAGGCCCTCAAGGAGGAACTTGGTATTCATACACGCCGGTGGGGTGCGGGACCAACTGCTTCGGATGAGGAGTGGATTGCACACTTCCTCGAGCGAATGCAGCACGAAGGAAACAGACGCGCCTGCTTCGTTTGTAGCCTCGCGTACATCGATCCCGGAGGAGAGCTCCGTACATTCGAGGGACGCTGCGCAGGGGTGATTACAGACTCCCTCGAAGCTCCCTACCTCCCCGGCCTTCCGATCTCTGCATGCTTTCGCCCGGAGGGCTGTTCATGCGTTTTCTCAGCCCTCCCTGTCGAACAAAAAAATTATACAAGTCACCGCGGGAGGGCGCTTCAAAAGTTCAGGACGTTCCTCGAAGAAGAGCTCCGCAGAGAGAGGATGTGAGAGGGTTTAGAATGCTCGCGTGCGCTTCACCGTCCCGACGAAGGGGCACACCGACTTCGTGAACATCACGGAGGAAGCCAAGCGGTGTGTGCGGGAATCCGGCGTACAGGAAGGGGTCGCAGTGATCTTCGTCGAGGGATCGACGGTTGCCCTCACCACAATGGAGGACGAGGAGGGCATCAAGGAAGACCTCCAGAGCATGCTCGAGAAGGTTGCTCCCGAAAACTTCGACTACGAACACCACAAGCGCTGGGGTGACCGCAATGGCGCCGCCCACATCCGCTCCGCACTCATCGGCACGAGCACGGTCGTTCCCATTGAGGAGCGCGCACTGAAGCTCGGCACCTGGCAGGATATTTTCCTCATTGACTTCGATGAGAAGCCAAGGACCCGCGAGGTACACGTTACGTGTATCAGTGCCACTTCCCAATGAAGACCGATGCTCCTGCTTCCAGTGCTTCGACCACAACGCGGAAGTAACTCCGCCGCGAAATCATCCTCTCGACATCACAAGAGTCATCGAACGCTGACGGCTTCAGTCCATAGCTCTTGAGTAGCTCTACAGTGTCAAGTGTGGCATTTGTCCGCCAATGCTCTCTAAGAGCCTCCAATGGTTTGTGCAATCTTCCCTTCAACTCTGCATTGATGTCGTGACTGCAGGCCCGTGATAGAACGAGGTAGAGTCCAGCAAGCAAACCCTGGAGACAGAGTTCTGTCCCGCGTGCTACCCGCTTCTGCTGAGCAAACTGTCCAATCACTCGCGAAGCGCTCACTGCAGGAATTGCGAACATTGCAGAAATGAAGAAGGTTCGCCGCCGCATGGCTCTCTGGAGCTCCTGCACTGCTTTACAGTTCTCATGCAATCGCTCGTATTCAGATTTTGGAGGTGCGAGGGGCGGCTTCTCAGCTTCCATGGTGTATGAAATTGCTGAGAGCTTAGAGTGGGGTGAAGTCGAGCGCCAGGATTTTCGACCACACGGCCCGAATCAGCTCCTCCATGTGCTTTTTCTCCTGCTCCGTCACTTCGAAGATCCTCTCAATGGGATGGGCACTCCCCTCCCCAATGAAGTCGAGAACGAACGCCCGAGGCACAAGGAGCGGCTGACTCTTTGAGAGAAGCACGGCGTAGAACTGGAGCTGTCGGAAGTAATCACCGTTTCGGATCTGCGACTCGGTTTGGGGGCGGCCGGTCTTGAAGTCAATCACGGTTGCCTCGGCCGAAGTTGGTGCAGCGAGATCAATCCGATCGATCTTTCCCTTTAGTGGAATACTTGCCGCGGCCGAATCGGACAAGTCGCCGAGGTGTGTTGCGATCGTACATTCGACTTTATGAATGTGTGGGCACGTCCCTTGCAGCCGCTCCCTGTAGTAGCGTGGGAGCGATTCCTCCCCAAGCCGTAGGAGACTTTGCCGTTCTTTTTCGGTGAGAACTTCACGCTCCCGAAGGTACGTCCGGAAGGAAGCGAGGAACTTCTCGAGAGTGAGAGGCGTTCCCTGCTGCACACTCAGTCCCCACTTCCGGAGTGCTTCATGCACGGCATTTCCATAGACGAGATTTGGTTCCTTCGTCTGAGGAGCCCGGAGGAGATCGATCTCCAGGAACTTCTGCGGATCCTCGATGAACTGATTGAGAGCCGTCACGGAGAGTGCGTACGTCTCGAGACGTTCTCGGAGGAAGGCACGGAAGGCGGTATCGAACGAAAGCGAAGGAACGGTGAGGAGGGTCGTTGCCGTTTCGCGAGGCTCTTGCATTTCTTCCGGCAAGGGGCCTGATTGCGCGAAGAACGCCGACGGCGAAACCTCCCGTACTTTCTCTCCCATCACAAGTTCTTGTGGACAGGTGAACAGTACTGCGCGCTTTGCCCTCGTCACCGCGACGTACGCCAAACGCCGCTCATCCTCGTGTCGCTGTGCTCTTCGCTCGGATCTTTCCCATCCGAAGAGAAGGTCTTCGGGGAGTGCAATCGTCGGAGGCGTACGGCGGCGATCCCAATGACCTTCCCGAAAGTGCGCGAGAATGACCACCTCGAACTCCAAGCCCTTGCTTTGGTGCACGGTCATCAGCTGCACTCCAGCTTCGGTCAGGTGCGGAAGATTGTAGGAAAGGCGCAGATCGCGGTACTCGGGATGCTCGTAGTACTGAAGATCCGAAAGGAGTGTCTCGAAGGAGTAGAGGGGATCCTCGTAGGCACGGTACTTCACTCGCTCAAAAAATTCCTGCAAGGGCACGAAGTGTTCCGGCGAACGAGTGTCGAGCAAATGAGAATCCTTTAAAACGTGCTCGAGGGTTTCGACGACGGTCCGACTCGGCAACTTCTGATGTAGGCTCAGCAACACATCCCGCACAGAGAGCAACGCGGCAGAATGAAGAATCTGGAATTGAGAATGAGGAATTCTATTTTCTTCTACTTCTTGATTCTTCACTCTTGATTCTATCCCAAGGAGCACCTCCATGAGCGCACACTCACGTTCTCGTCTCACTTGGAACATGCGCCCGAGGTCGGCGGGGTGCACGCCGAAACATTGGCACCCCAGTGCTGCGGCGAGTGCCGAATTCTCCCACGGATTCCGAATCGCGCGAAGAATCACGATAGCTTGTTTCACGAGAGGATGGGCAAGGAGATCTCCCCTCCCCCTCATCTGAACAGGAATTCCCCCTCCCTGTAGCGCCTCATGGATCACGGGAAGCTCCTTATTTGTCTGCACAAGGATCGCTACCTCTTGGGGAGGAACTCCGCGCTGTATCCGCTCTGCAACAAGCTGGGCGATCAACCAGGGTTCACTGCGCTCAGAGGAACAACGCAGGAGCGTTGGTGGCTTCGCTTTTTCCCGCGATGCGGCTCGCAGATCCTTTGTGAGACCCGGAATTTTCCCAACCAGCCGCTCGGTGTTACCGGCAATGAGACGCGATGCCGCATCGAGGATCAACTGAGTCGCTCGGTAGCTCACGGTGAGTGGGATAACGGGAGCGCGTGGAAAGCGGTTTCGAAAGTTGAGGAGATTTTGAAGGTTCGCTCCCTGGAACCGGTAGATCGCTTGGTCATCATCTCCGACAACGAAAAGATTCGGTTCATGGTCAAGTGTCGGGTAGGTTGTGAGGAGTGTGAGGAGCATTGCCTGTGCCCCGTTCGTATCCTGGAATTCGTCAACGAGAAGGTACTGGTAGCGTTCTTGGAGAGAGGCAAGGAGCCAGGAGTGTTCCTCAAGTGCTCGGAGGACAAGGAGGATCATGTCCTCGTAGTCGTAGCGTTTCGTGCGCTCAAGCATCTCCTGGTAGCGAACAAAGATCTCGAGGAGCTCATGGAACTTCCGAGCCGCAAGGAGATCGCGCTCGCGCTGCTTCGTCCCCTCGCGACTCTCCTCACACATCTTCGCTTCGTACGCATCCGCAATCCGCTGGAGCTCTTGCCGGTCGGTTTTCCCTTCGCGCTTGAGCCCGGAAATCCGCTCAAGAATCTCCCGTGTTCTCTGGTAGGGCGATTTGGGATTGACGAGGATGAGATTGGGTAAAAGTTGATCAATTATTGTATTCAGCTCGCGGTAGCGCTCCACATCGCTGATCGGCTCGTACGCGCTCCACTCGTCGAAGACGAGCGGGTGATCGAGGATCAACTCATTACAGAAGCTGTGGAAGTTTTTCATGGTCACCCCGTAGGCATCGGCTCCGATGAGCTCACGGAGTCGTTCGCGCATCGCGGTCGCAGCACTCACCGAGAATGTGAGGCAGAGAATGTTCGATGGTCGCATCTGTGTGCACCGGAGAATATTCGCGCTGCGCAAGGCAATGACCTCTGTTTTTCCCGTCCCAGGGCCCGCAATGCACAGCACTGGTCCCTCGATCGTATCGACTGCGAGGCGCTGTGCAGCATTCAGGCGTGTGTAGGCTGCATCGAAGGCTCCTGTCGAGAGGCGCCGCACGTGGCGGCGTGTCACACGTTTCGCCATCTCCTTCACTCCCGCACCTCTCCTCGCAGTTTTTTCCTTCGTTCTGTTCCCCATGCGGGAATGCTAGCACAGGGAAAGCACTTGACCGATCACCATGCATCACTAGAATTGCGCGGCTTCCTCCCTTTTAAAGAGGGAAGGACGCGGGGTGTAGCTCAATTGGGGAGAGCGCCGGGCTTGGGTCCCGGAGGTTGTGGGTTCGAGTCCCACCATCCCGACTACGCTCCCTTCGGGGGGAGGGAGCACGGGTCCCAGTTTCTACTAAGATTCTGGGACCCGACTTCGCTGAAGCTACGCCGGCAGGCCCGACTTTTCAAAAGGTTTTTTACGTTTGTTACGTTTATTACGTTTGTTAGGTCCAACCTAAGAAACCTAAGAAACTTCTAGGAGAGCGGTAGTTCCACCGCGCAGTGATCGCACTTGCGGATCGGCTTCCCTGCTTTCGTGAGTTCCACGAGCATCCCTTTTTGGCAGTGTGGGCAGAATTTCCCCGGAGCGAAGGACGTCGTCGCGGCAAACCCAACACGCTTCGGGGCACCGCCATGCTCGCGGATTGTGAGCGACCGCGGGTGATCGCGCATCTTCTGAAGGACCTTCGCTTCGATCTGGCGGATCCGCTCACGGGTGACCCCGAACTCCTTTCCCACCTCCTCAAGGGTGTGCCCAATGCCATCCTTCAACCCGAACCGCATCTCGATAATCTTGCGCTCGCGCGGCGTCAGGAACTCGAGCATTGAGTGAACGTTCTCCTTCCGCAGTTGCCGATTCGTCGCCTCGAAGGGGTTCACGGCCTCCTCGTCCTCGATGAAATCCCCGAGCTTGCTGTCCTCCTCTGACCCCACGGGGGACTCAAGCGAGATGATATCCTGGCTGATCTTCTGAATGTGTGCGACCTTCCTGATATCCATCTCCATCTCAACCGCAAGTTCCTCGAGCGTCGGCTCGCGTCCGAGCTCCTGGACAAGGCGACGCTGCGTATGGGTGAGTTTGTTAATCGTCTCGACCATGTGGACGGGAATCCGGATCGTCCGCGCCTGATCGGCGATCGCGCGCGTGATCGCCTGGCGGATCCACCACGTCGCGTAGGTCGAAAACTTGAACCCACGCTCAGGATCGAACTTCTCAACCGCCCGGAAGAGACCAATGTTCCCCTCCTGAATCAGATCGAGGAACGAGAGACCGCGGCCGATGTACTTCTTCGCAATGGAGACAACGAGTCGGAGGTTCGCCTCCGCGAGCTGCTGCTTGGCCGAGGCATCGCCTTTGCGGATTCGACGCGCGAACTCAACTTCCTTCTTCGCATCGATCAGGGGAACACGCCCAATCTCCGAAAGGTACATACGAACAGAGTCATTACTGATCTCGAGGAGGTCTACTTCCCGTTCGCTCCGGCGCTTCTTCTTCTCATCCTCGGTCGTCTCTTTGTCTTCAATCGCGATACCCGCTGTCGCGATGAGCTGCATCGTCTGATTATCCTCGTCCCGCACGCGCTCGACCTTCCCGGGCTCCTCTTCGGCTTCCTCCTCTTCCAGTCCTTCGGTTGTATCCTCGGAGGTGATAGCAGTGAGATCTTCCGTTGGCTCCGGGATCGAGAGACCGGTCTTCCCGCGTTTCTCCCAAATCAGCACATCCTTCACATCGATAACCTGAATGCCGAGGTCGACGAGCATCGTGTAGATCTCATCGAGAAGGTCAACGTTCTCCTCCGCATTCGGAACCGCCGCGATGATCTCTTGGTGCGTAACGTAGCGTTGCTCCCGCCCCTTCTTGATCAGGTGCTTCACTTTCTCCGGGAATTTACTCAGGTCCTCCTCGGTCGGCTGCGCGATGAATTTACGGGGGTGGGAAGCCATGGCCCGCTTAGACTAATGAAGAAATAGGATTTCGTCTATTTCCTTTATTGCTTTCCTAGGACGCCATTTTAGCGAGCCGAAGGACTTGTTGGTACTGCGTGTGAAGCTTTTCCTCTTCTGCTTTCCTCCCTGCGGCACGGGCCTCAAGGAGTTGCTTGCTGATTTCTCGCTGCTTTACCCGGATTGCTTCGCGGTTCGCGAGGCGGCAGTTACGCCGGATTTCGCGGGTTGCCATCGACTCCGCCCACTCCGAGAATCCATGGTATTCATGGAAGAGGAGGAGGAGTGCCGCGCGCTCATGCTCCTCTTGTGTGAGATCCAGGTTCTCGAGGGAGAGCGTCAATCCCTCAGGAGCCGACGTGATCGCCCGGTAGAGTGCTGCCGAAAATCCCCCATCAGGAGGGATGAGTTCCGGGAGGAGGGACTTGAGTCGCGGGTAGAGGAGAAAGAGCCCAAGGGTAACCTCAACTTGGGAGAAGGCATCATGGCGGGCTGGTGTTTCCCCTTGCGCTCCCGCCGTGACCGGTGGAAGGGCGGTCGGGATTCGCTCAAGGGAACGAAGATCTTCTTCAAGCGCAAGGTCGGTCGTGCGGAGGAGCACCGCCGCACGGCTCACGTAGTCCTGACGCTCGACGGCGAGTGTAAGAGAGGAAAGCAACAGAAGAAGACGCTTGAGCGCCTGCCTCCTAACGAGCGGAGCAGAGAGATCGAGTGCATTTAACTCATTAAGGACGACATCGAGGTAGGGTTTTCCGCCTTCCTCGATGAGGTTCTTCAAACTTTCGGGATCGGCGGTCACTGCTTCGTCGGGATCCTTGTGAGTGAGAGTAATTGCTTGGATGGAGAGTCCCGCGCGTGAGAGAAGCTGAAAGGCACGCTCGGCTGCTTCCTGCCCCGCACGATCCTGATCGAGGCAGAGGATCGCGACCTCGGCATAGCGTTTGAGGACCGACGCATGCTGCTCGGTGAGGGCTGTGCCACTAACCGCTACGACGTTTGTGATGCCGACCTTGTGGCAGGCGAGCACATCGAAGTACCCCTCGACAAGGATGACCGGTTTCTTGCGCTCCCGCATTGCTTCGCGCGCGTGGTGAAGACCGAAGAGCATCCGCGACTTGTGGTAGAGGATCCCCTCCGCTGAGTTCACGTACTTCGCTTCATCGTCGCCGAGCGTCCGACCGCCGAACCCGACCAGTGCTCCCTGGTGATCGGCAATCGGGAACATCAGGCGATGACGGAAGCGATCGTAGATCCGCTCGTCCTGGAGATCTTTCTGAACGCCGAGTCCTGCGCGGAGGATCTCACTGCGACTGAAACCTGCCTTGAGGAGATGCTCGTACGTTGCGGAGAAGGAGTCTGGTGCATAGCCGAGCTCGAACTTTTCAATGAGCTCTGCAGGAACGCCGCGCTTCTTCACGTACTCTTGAGCGAAGGATGATGCACGGAGCTGCTCCTGATAGAACCGGAGTGCCGCCTCGAGGCAGGCCCGCGCACGTTCCTTCTCATCTTGCTTGACGACCTCACGATCGGCCCCGCGAAGCGGCACCCCCGTCCGC
>Ga0213870_1000818_pt1 | contig 14545 bp, 10 predicted proteins | sample WICALVC2017_Meta_FD_160119 | JGI IMG/M metagenome (GOLD analysis project Ga0213870, IMG submission 160119) | Freshwater microbial communities from subterranean cave lake in Wind Cave National Park, South Dakota, United States - WICALVC2017 | ecosystem: Environmental > Aquatic > Deep subsurface >... | reverse complement strand
GTAAGTCCCGTGCTTGGGACGAGCGTTTCCCACTTCGGCTGGCCTGAGAGGACGACCATGCCCAGAGAATCGACCCATGCGCCAAACACACCCGTGATGGCGTTCGTGGCACCTGGGCCGGAGGTCACGTTGACGGCGGCGAGGCGGTTGAGAAGCCGGTAGTAGCTTTCCGCCGCCATCGCACAGGCCTGCTCGTGGTGGCAGCAGAGGTACGAGAGATCCTTGCAGCGCCCAATCGCATCGTTGAGGTGCATGGCGTTCCCTCCGGTGACGAGGAAAACATCGGTGATGCCGTGCTCGACGAGAGACTGCGCGACGTAGTCAGCAACGCGGATCATACGTGTGTGAGGAGCTTCTCACGTTTCTCGGGGACACCTCGGATCTCGGGCTCATCGAAGTTCACGCGCTCGCGTTCGATCACACGGGGGCGCTTGAGGACTTGGGTGTGGATTGCAGCGATGTACTCACCGAGCAGTCCAATGAAGAAGAGCTGAACGGAAAGGAATGTGAAGACCCCGATGACGAGTGGGGCGATACCTGCCTGGAACGTTTGCCAGAAGATGAGCTTCGCGACGAGATACCCGAGAGCAACGAGGAACCCCAGAAGCGAGAGTGCAAATCCGAGCATCGTCGCGAGGCGCAGAGGCACCTTGGAGTGGCTTGTAATCCCGAGCATTGCCATGTCATAGAGCGTGTAGAAGTTGTTCTTTGTGAGGCCTCGCTTGCGCGCGGGCTGTCGGTAGGGAATGGTCGCGCGCGGGAAGCCGAGCTCTGCGATGAGCCCCCGGAAGTAGGGGTAGGGATCCTCGATCGTGCGGAGCACATCGAGGACAGAGCGATCGTAGAGTCCGAAACCCGTGAAGTTCTGGATGAGCTCGACCCCTGAGAGGACGGAAATCAGCTTGTAGTAAAGACGACGGATGACGAAGAGTCGGTCGTCGCTCTGTTCCTTTGCACCAATGACGACGGGGAAGCCTTGTTCCCAGAGTGCGAGGAACTGCGGGATGAGTGAGGGGGGATCTTGGAGGTCAGCGGCGAAGAGGATTGCTGCATCCCCTCGAGCCTGCAGGAGGCCATGGAAGGGGGAGCGGATGTGGCCGAAGTTCCGCATGTTAACGATGATGCGCACCGTAGGATCTTGCTGCGCGATCTCCTTGAGAATCTCAACGGTGCGATCGCGCGAGGCGTTGTCAATGAAGAGGTGCTCGTGGCGGTACTGTGGGAGTGCACGGAATACGTCACGCACCTCCCGGTACACGTGGAGAACGTTCTCTTCTTCGTTGCAGGTCGGAGTGATGATACTGATGAGCTTCATGGATGCGTGAGGGATGTGGCAAGGGCGGGCCGGGGCTCCCGAGCATACCAGTTGATTGTCCTGCGGATCGCCTCCGGGAGTGTAATCCACTGTTGGAGCCCGAGTTCCTGCCGCGCTCGTTTCGTAGAAGGGACGTACCGTTCCGGTGGGCGGCCGGGTTGAGGGTCCTCCGCTCTCTCAACCCCCAGAGGTGGGTGTACGGAGTGCGCGACGATGTCGGCGAGCTCTGCGATGCTGACGGCATCCTCGGAGCCGACGTCGTAGGGCTGCACGGAGGGGGCACGCAGAAGCATCGTCCAGAGCCAGATGGCAAGGTCGGCCATGTAGAGGTACGAGCGGAGGGGTGTGCCATCGCCTCTGATGCGGATGGGTCCTCCGGCGATGGCATCACGAATGAAGTTCCCGATGGCATAGTGGATATCGAGGGGGAGGTAGGGACCCACAAAGGCAAAACACCGGGCAATGGGAATGCAGAGGCCGTGTGCCTGTGCGACTTCCTGGCAGAGGAGCTCAGCCTTGCGTTTCCCCCGCGCGTAGGCAGAGGTGTGTGCCTCTTGTTCCCCGTACACCGCACCGGAACTGATGAAGAGGAGACGCTCTGTGTCATGTTCGCGGGCGAATGAAAGAACGCGTTCTGTCCCCCCGACGATCGTCTCCTCCATCAGCACTGGCTGCTTTTCATTGAGGGTCACGCTCGCTTCGGTAGCTGCGTGGAGGACGAAGCGAAATGTCCCCGGCGGGCACTCAAATGAGCGGACGTCGCCCTGAAGGAGCGTGATCGCCGAGTGACCGGCGACCTGCGGTGCCCTCTCACGGAATGCTGCGGGGTTTCGTGTGAGGACCGTCGCGCGCGCACGGAGATCGAATGAAGCGTTTGCCCAAAGGAAGCTCTCGAGGAGCCACATGCCGAAGAACCCTGTTCCACCAGTGACGAAGAGCTGCTCTCCATGAAGCTCCTCCCAGAGTTCTTCTGTGTGCGCCAGGATATGATCGAGGTCAGCGGTGGAGAGGGATGGCCTGAGGCTTGCGGGTGCACGCATGGAAGGTAGTGAGAACGTAGTCAATCATTGCATCGGTCACGCCAGGGAATACGCCGATCCAGAAGACGTGGTTCATGACAAAGTCGGCGTTGTGCAGATCGCCGATCACGCGCTTGTGAATTCTTTCGTAGGCTGGCTGCCGCATTGCATTACCACAGAAGAGCATCCGCGTTGCGATGAGACGATCCTCGAGATCGTGCACGAGGGAGTCACGGGTGAAGGGCGCCTCCGGCCGGACAGCGATGGGGAAGCCGAACCAACTCGGATCGGAACCCTCCGTTGCCTCGGGGAGGATGAGCACCTCCTCGAGATCCTGGAGCCCCTCGCGGTACGCGGTGAATGTCTTTTTGCGCCTTGCGATGAAGTCGGAGAGTTTCTGGAGTTGAGCGAGGCCGACGGCAGCCTGCATATCGGTGAGCTTCAGGTTGTAGCCGATGTGGGTGAAAATGTACTTGTGGTCGTACCCCTCAGGGAGGTCTCCGAGCTTCCATTCGAATCGCTTTCCACAGGTATTACAGGCACCGGGAACACACCAACAGTCTCGCCCCCAATTCTTGAAGGACGTGACAATGCGTTGGAGGAGGGGGTCGCTTGTGATGACTGCGCCCCCTTCACCCATTGTGATGTGGTGAGCGGGATAGAAGCTGAAGGTCGCGAGGTCTCCGAAGGTTCCGACAAGCTTTCTGCGGTAGGTCGACCCGAGAGCATCGCAGCAGTCCTCGATGAGCCAGAGGTCATGCTCCTTGGCAAAGGCCATGACTGCATCGAGATCGAAGGGGTTGCCGAGGGTGTGGGCGAAGATCATCGCCCTGGTGCGGGGACTGAGAGCGGCTTCAAGTGCCGTCACATCGACGGTGTACTGCGGAATGGTTGTGTCGATGAAGACGGGAACAAGCTCGTTCTGGATGATGGGGTTGATCGTCGTCGGGAATCCGAGGGCCACGGTGATGACCTCATCTCCTGGGCGCAGCCGCCTCTCACCAAGGAGGGGTGATGTCAGGGCGCTCACCGCGAGGAGGTTCGCGGAGGAACCTGAGTTCGTCAGCATGACGTGGGGAATGCCGAAGTAGTTCGCAAACTCCTTCCTGAAGCGTGCGGCGAACCGACCTGTCGTCAGCCAGAAGTCGAGGGAGGCGTCGACGAGATGCTCAATATCTGTCGCATCGAAGGTTCTGCCTGAAACCGGCACAGGAGTCTGCCCCGGGATGAAGGGAGCGCGTGGAAAGGCCGCAGCATGGTACTCCGCAACGAGCGATCGGATTTTCTCACGGAGCTCCTGCGAACGAGAGGGCATGGGAGGGAACCTGGAAGAATTCTCTGTACCACTGGATCGTCCGCTGGAGTCCCTCGTCGAGGGTGAAGAGAGGTCTCCAGCCGAGGAGCTCGCGTGCTTTCTGCGCGCTCAAGTACTGGTGGCGGATCTCGTGCAGTGCCTCATTGAGGATCATGGGCTGCAGGTCCGACTCCATGAGGCTCAGGATGCGCTTTGTGAGCTCCAGGACGGTGATCTGCGTCTCGTTGCTGAAGTTGAAGGCTTCCCCCCTAAGCTCAGGCCGCTCTGCAAGTTCCTCGGCGAGGAGCATGTATGCGGCTGCCCCATCCTCGACGTAGAAGAAATCGCGTGTGTACTTTCCGTCGGAGCGGATGACCGGTGGCACACCACGGATCACCGAACGGATCGTGCCGGGCACGAGGCGATTCCAGTTCAGGTCACCACCGCCGTAGAAATTTCCGCACCGGCTGATGACGATGGGCATGGCGAAGGTCTTTGCGTACGCTTGGGCAATGAGATCGGCACAGGACTTGCTGACGTCGTAGGGGTGCTGCCCTGAAAGGGACATGCTCTCGTCGTACGGGAGGATGGCGTGCTCGCCGTACGCTTTGTCCGAGGAGGCAATGACGATCTGCCGGACAGTTGGGCTGCGCCGACATGCTTCGAGGAGACACCACGTGCCGCGGATGTTTGATTCGAACGTCGAGATGGGATTGCGGTTGCCGGTGCCGACGACGGTCTGTGCAGCGAGGTGTAGGACGGTATCGATCTCATACTCATTCAATGTTCGTTCGAGGAGCGCCTGGTCAGAGAGGTCCCCTCGTACAACAATGACGCGTTCCAACGTACCTGCACGGACGAATTCTGATTGCGGCACCCAGTCTCTCATGAGACAGACGATAGTCGCCCCTGCCTTCTCAAGGCGCTCACAAAGCCAACTACCGACAAGCCCTGTTGCACCCGTGATGAAAGTGGGGCGGTCACGCCAGAACGTGGGCGAGGGCAGAGCCATGGGGAAGAAGACTATACCCCACACCCGCCTCTTCCGCATCAGTAGTTCACTGCAAACTTCGGCTTGAGGAGTTTCTTCTTTACCGCATCTACCCTCTCCTTTTTTAGCCACAGCGCCCAAGGTGCTGCCCCACTCTCCCAGAGCTCATTTAAATGCAGGTATTCCCGGTAGGTATCCATGGCGAAGAAGAAGCCGGTGTGCTGGTAGGCCATGAGCTGCCGCTCCTCCGCCAGTGTTTTGAGGAAGGTATCCTCGAGCATGCAGGAGGGATCATCGCTCAAGTAGTCAAACACTTTCCGATGGAACACGAAGTGACCGGCATTGATCCATCCATCGACGTGCGGCTTCTCCGCGAAAGCGGAGACCTGTCCTTCGTCATTGATGTTGAGGATACCGAAGCGTGAGATTGGACGGACGGTGGTGATCGTCGCGAGTCGCCCATGCTCTTTGTGGAACGCGGCAAGCGCCTGAATGTTCACATCACTGAGCCCATCACCGTACGTCACCATGAAGGTGTCTTCGTCGATGTAGCGCTCGATCATCTTCACACGCGCACCGGTCATCGAGGGAATTCCTGTGTCCGTGAGTGTGACGTTGAAATCCTGCTCTGCGTGTGCATCGTGGTAGGTGGTCGTGTGTTTTTCCCCGAGGTGGATCGTGAGGTCGTTGTTCATTGCCTCGTAGTTGAGGAAGTACTCCTTAACCATCGATCCCTTGTATCCGAGGCACATGATGAAGTCGTGGAAACCGTAGTGTGCGTAGAGCTTCATGATGTGCCAGAGGATCGGTCGTCCCCCGACATCAACGAGCGGCTTTGGCCGGTACTCCGTCTCCTCCCGGAGTCGTGTGCCCACTCCTCCGCAGAGGATGACGACTTTCATAGAGTGTGAGGCTACGTGGAGGCAGATGCGAGGTCAAGGAGGGGAATCCTCACGATGAAACCCCACGATATACTGCCGCTGTGTGGTTGCGCTGTTCCTCTGAGACGCTGATCTTCCTTGTGATTCACGCCGGTAGTGTCGGGCTCCTCCTCGCACCACTCCTTTTAGGGATTGCGGTGCTCGCCAATGGGGATGCCCTCATGGGTGGGTATGCGGCGGCGCTTCAGTACACACCATCCAATCTCTGGTCAGGCGCGGTGTTCTGGAACGCACTGAACTTCCATGGTTTCCCAAGTTTCATCAGTGACAGCACTTCCCTCTCACCGCTGCTCTATGTCCTGACGGCATTCCTCCATCCACTCCGCGCGATCCACTGGTCCCTCTTCCTCCACTTCACGCTCGGTGCGTTCTTTGTGTCGTTGCTCCTGCGGCGGCTCGGCATCTCGCTCTTCGGCGCACTGATCGGCGGAACAGCATTCCTTGCGAGTACGTTCTGGATGCTTCCGCACTTCTCGATCAGTCCGGCCGTGTTCCTCCTCCCCGTCCTATGCTACGCAAGCTCGTTCGTTCTCGAGCGGTTCTGGCTCTCGACGATCGGTGTGGCATTTGCTCTCATCGATCTTGTCCTTGCAACGCACTACCACTACGTTCCCTACGTTGTCCTCGGGTGGGGGGCTGCGCTCGCTGTGTGCAGCATCCGCTGCTGGCGTGGGGGGAGACAGCACGCCACATACGCTGTCATTCTCCATGCGGTGATTGCTGGGATCATTGCTCTCCCGGCGCTCCTCGTTCGCATCATCCCTGCCCTCGTTGTCTACGGGCCGCTCTCGCATCGTTCGGGTGGTCTCTCCTTCAGAGAAGCAGCCACGGGTGGGGTGCAGCTTGGGAACCTTCCTCATGTTCTCTTTCCCTTCTGGCAACTCCCCTCGGTCAAGCTCCTTGGGCTTCCGGATTTCCTCAATGCCGGACCCGCATGGCTTTTTCTCGGTACGTTTGCCTTCGTGTTTCTGCTTTCTGCGTTCTTCGTGCGGTCATCGCTCGTACGTCCCTTTGCGATCGCATACCTTTTATTCCTCTTCGCGGCTGTTTCCTCTTCTCCACTCTTCTACCTTCTCCACAAGCTTCCCGTTCTCTCGTACTTACGGGAAGAGGGGAGGTGGATGTTCCTCGCCAATGCGGCTGCTATTCCCCTCATTGGGGTTGGGTTCGATGCGCTCCTTGCGGGAAGGATAGAGCATGTGCGGCGGGTGCTCGCAGGTGGAGCGCTCCTCCTCTTCGCCGCTCTGCTGCTCTTTAGTGTTGTTGTGACCTTCACTTTCCTGTTTGCAGAGGAGACGATTCTCTCGTCCCTGCGTCAGTACTTCGAAACGTACTTGAGTGAGAAGACGATTGGACTTCCTCCTGAGCACTACTATGGAGCCCTTGCTCAGCACCTTGAGACGATCCGGCGCACGTTCTCCTTCACGGAGTGGAAGAGCGTTGTCCCACTCCTCACATTCTTTCTCGCTGCGGTTTGCCTCGGTGTCTTTTGGAAACGCCTCGGTCAACGCCGTGCTCCGATCCTTGCGCTTGCGAGCGTGGGTACGACGGTTCTCGTCTTGCTTCCGCAGCACGATCTCTTACCGCTTTGGCTCTACCATCCCGAGACCCCAACCGTCGCATTCCTGAAGTCACACGCGGGTGCATCGTTTGCCATCTTCCCAAACTTTTTCCGCCACGTTGTCCTCGATACGCCGCACAATCCCACGAGGCGCGAGCAGCGTCGCTTCGAAGCCGAGTTCCCGCTCCCCAATACCAATATCTACCACTCGCTCGAGACGATCGACTATAGCGACAATCTCATGTCCCAGCGCATGGCACGTCTCCTCGCTTTTGTAGGGAGCGAGCAGGTGGAGGCCGATCCTCGTTTTGTCCTCTCTGATCTACCGCTGAGACCGGAGGAGAAGATTGAAAGGTTCATGGAACGGCGGGACATCCTCTCGCTCCTCAATGCACGGTACCTTGTGAGTGCCATGCCTCTCCCGAAGCCGATGAAGCGCGTGTTTGAGACACGAGTACCTCCCTATGACCTTCCTGTCTACACGTACGAGAACGCCGATGCGAGACCCTACGTGTACTTCGCTGATGCCATTGTGTCGATTCCAGAAGACGAGGATGCAGCGTTTGATTTCCTCACAAAGGAGAGGTGGTCTCAAAGGCGGACGCTGATCGAGTTCCGCGGTGAGGAGGCAGATCCGCTGAAACCGACGGGGAAGGGGAAAGTAGAGGTTCTCCGGAAAGAACCAACTCATGTCACCGTGCGGACTGAGAGCTCCACACCTCAGTGGCTTGTCCTCTCCCAAAATAGGCTGCCAGGCTGGGAAGTGTTCATCGATGGTGCTCCTACCTCCTCCTTCTTCGCCAATAACACCTTCTTCGGAATCCCTGTTCCTTCGGGAACACATACGGTGGAACTTCAGTTTTCACTTCGGCAGATCTTCCTCCCCGGTCTCAGGGTGATTGCCGGGAGAGAGACAGGATCTGCCGAACACCCGATCTGATGATGACAGCTTGTATACGTTGGGCTTCCACTGCGCTGCTTGTGCTCATTGCACTCGCGACCATCAAAATGCTCCTCGAGCTTGGAGCTCGCATTCAGTTTGAACTCGTTGGCCCGCTCAATGGGGACGCAGCTGTCTACCTCACGATTGGGCGCGGCATTCTCAATGGCCTCACACCCTACATTGATCTCTTCGATATCAAACCGCCAGGAATATTCCTCCTCTCGTCACTTGCCTTGCTTCTTTCTGATAGCACAGGAGGGGCACACATCCTCGCTGCGTCTGCAGCACTTGCGGTTCCTATTGCATTTCTCGTCTTTGCGTTCCACCGCACACACCCACTTCCCCTCATAAAGCAGAGCACCCTTGTCCTTGTTGCCTTCCTCTTCGGAGCGAGTCTCGCGGTGTACACCGTGGCACGCGCAGGAGGATTCCAGACGGAAGCATTCGGTGCTGTTGCAGGTCTCCTCTACATCCTCGTGATCGCGTGGAGCGAGGAGCCTCCAGGAAGGCTGCGCATAGGGCTTGCAGCCATTTTGATTCTCCTCACCGTTGGTCTCAAAGAGCCGTTCCTCCTCACACTCCTCGCTGGAGCAATTTTCCTCTCTCCAACGGTGAAGTTCTTCGGCCGTGCCTTCATCGTTCCCCTAGTCATTGCTGTTTTCATTGGTGTTGCGCTACTGGCATTCCTTGGACTCCTTACGTCCTACGTTACTCTCTACCTCCCAGAAATCGTATTCGTACGGCTCGAGCAACCAGGGTTTCCCCTGTGGTTTCGGAGTTTGTACACGTATGCGCCCTACAGCAACCTTGGGTTCTACTCTCCTCTTCCGTGGCTCCTCATTCCCATCCTCACGCTCTTCTACCTCAACCCATTCTGCAAGGGTGCTGAGCCGAGCCGCGATTCCTTGCTTCGACAGAGCTCAGCACAGGTGCTTCGCACCGCTCTTGCGTTCGTCACGAGTATTCCCTTCACTGCACATGTCTTTGTCTGGGTTCTCGTCACACTCTCCAATGCCTACTTCTATAACATGATGACTATTTTGAAAGGGCCAGGGAGTGGCTCCTACCTCTTCCTCCTGTTCTTTATCCTGTTCATTTCCCTGCAGCTTGTGCTCTTTCTCCTCTTCTTCCAGGAGAAGAAGTACCTCTTTGCGCACATCAGTGCCAATAACGTCGCTGCATACTGTGTAATGCTTGCGGTCGCATCCGGCTCGTTCCTCCCGCAGCATTACATCTTTGCGGTGCCAGCGTACGCTGCACTCTTTTTCGCGTTCTTTGCGATGTGGATCCGTGGGACGAGCAGAGACTGCTGGGGAAGGGGCGTGGCACTCCTGATCGTTCTCATCATCCTTGCTGCGCCACGCTTTCATCTTCAGGAGCAGCTCCGCAGAGCGGAGCCGGTGCTCGCAGCAGAGCAGGCAGGAATCAAGGAGGCCAGCGTGATGGATGCTCTCATGGATGCCTGTGGCATCTCTCGGTACCTCTTCATCGGATCCAACGGACCTGTGCACCTCACAAAGCACTCCCCCCTTGGTCCCGCGATTTTCACGGTGGTGCACAATCCCTTCTTCCTACAGAAGTTTGAAGACCACCTCAATACAGCATCCTTGATCATCTATGACAAAGACTATGTTCGCAAAAACCTACCGGGGTTCTTCACAAAATTTCCTGACGTGGATCCTCCTCCTTGTGCCAAGCCGTTTCTTCCCCTCCCCACACTGGGAGCGTATATTCGCGCGCGCTAGCGTTGCCGTTGACGGACGACGATTTCAGCGAGGAGCCCGAAGAGGCCGATCTGGAGGCCGGTGAGCGTCAGGAGCAGCCCCGTATCGGAAATATTCGCATCCTTCCAGATGGTGTAGGCGATGGTTGCGATGCCGGCGAGCCCGAGCGCAACACTCGGCCAGGCGAAGAACGTTAAGGGTCGGAAGGAAGTGATGATCCGGACGATGAGCCCGAGAAACTGGACGAAGTTTCGGATTCCGTTGAATCCCCGTAGGGTGCTTCTCCCTTTGCGTGAGTGGTACTCGATGGGGACGTACCGGACGGTGTGCTCATTTGTCAGAGCTGCAAGGGTGATCGTGATCGTGAAGGAGAAGCCCTGAGGGTACAGATGCAGAAAGCGTTCCGCGAGCTCCCGCGTGAAGATCCGCATCCCTGAGTTGAGGTCGGGGATGCGCTGACCGGCAAGCGTATTTGCGAGTGCGGAGACGATCGCCTTCGCGGGCCGGCGGATCAGAGGGACCTTGGCCCCTCGCTTCGTCCGCGCGCCGACGACCATGTCGGCTCGCCCCTCGTGCATCTCAGTGAGGAGCCTCGGGAAGTCCCCGATCGGGTACGTTCCATCGGCATCAACGGTCGCAATGAGGTCTCCTGAAGACCTTCGGATGCCGGTTTTCATCGCTGATCCGTAGCCGCGGTTCTCCGGATGCCTCACAACCTGGACAGCGTGGAGGTTGAGCTCTCGGAGGAGCTTCGGTGTGGCGTCCGTCGATCCATCGTCGATGACGACGATCTCGAACCGTTCCCCTGAGCGCGAGAGGACGCTGTGGGCCTCTCGAACGGTATCTTCGATGGCTTCCTGCTCGTTGAAGACGGGGATGAGGAGGGAGAGCATGTCGCCAGCATAGTGAAGGGCATGGAGGCATGAAACCTGCTACTCTATGCCTCCATGGCACATTCCATGCGTCACGTCTACGCCGAGAGAGCCCTCTCTCAAATTCCGCGGTTGCTCACGCTCCTTGATCGCAGCCCCTTCTCACCGACGCGCGGATCCTTCAAGCGGACATACTGGCTCGATAAGACGGTTGATTTCCCCGATGCGCTGCCGCAGTACGGAGTCCTTGCACTTTCGCTTGCCTATGCCCATGAGATGCCCTTCGACCCTTCGGCTTCGCTCAGGGCAGGCTCTGCTCAGGGCAAGCCGGGGAACATCTACTACGCACAGCCGACAGTGCACGAGTGGATTCTGAGTGGAATGCGTTACTGGACGAAGGTCCAGCACCGCGACGGGTCCTTCGATGAATTCTACCCGAATGAACACGGCTGGGCGGGACCGACGGGGTTCCTCCTCTACGGGATGGTGAAGAGTGCGATGCTCCTTGAGGAGCGTCGGGAATTTCCCGCGGAATTCCGTGAAAGATTTTCTGAGACCTGCCGCAGGGCAGCGCGCTACCTCATCAACTGGGAAGAGCACGGTGTTCTTGCGAACCACTATGCCGTCGCGGCGCTCGCCGTCTTCTACGCTGCGGAGTTCCTTGGTAGCGAAGAACTCCGGCGCGGCTATGAGCACAAGCTTGAGCGGTATCTCGGACTCTGCGACCCGGAGGGGTGGAGCCTCGAGTACGACGGCGCGGACATCGGCTACCTCTCGGCATCCGTGAGTTTCCTTGGGAAGATCTACAAGCTCAACCGTGACGCGCGCATTCGTGAGGCGATGGAGAGGGGGATCGAATTTTTAAGTTACTTCGTCTATCCCGACGGGTCCTTCGCGGGGACGATCGGGAGCCGCAATACCCTTCACTTCTATCCCCACGGCTGTGAAATCCTCGCACCGGAATTTCCGCTCGCCGCTCGCATTGCCGACGCGGGCCTTGAGAGCCTCGCTGCCGGAAAACTCGTTCCGGCAGAGATCATGGATGACCGGTACTTCCTCTACCGGATTCCTGAGCACCTCGAGTGCTATATTGATTGCGGCGAACGGAAGGGGAGTGCCATGCTCCCATACGAGCGCGAGGATTTCCGCAAGGTTTTCCCACGGGGAAAGTTCTACCTCGAGAAGAATGGTGATACGTACGTCGTCGCGAACGCCGCAAAGGGAGGTGTTGTAAAAATCTTTAACACTTCGCAACGCAAGCTCCTCCTCAGTGACTGCGGCGTGATCGGCAAGACCAATGAGGGGCGGGTCCTCACCTCTCAGTGGATCGATCCAGCTTCGACGTTCACTCCCAAGGAGAACGGATTCTCGGTGAGCGGTGCCTTACATGCCGTCCCTGCGCACAAGGTCTTTACGCCGCTCCGCATGATCCTCTTCCGACTCCTCCTTCTTCTCTTCGGGTGGCACTCGGGACTCGCGTATGCGATCAAGGGACTGATCCGCAAACTCCTCATGCTCCGGAGCGGCAGAGCAGAGTGTTTCTTCTATCGGAATGTCGAGCTTCACCGTGACAGCGTTCGTATCCTCGACATTCTCAAGTGCACCGGGCGTACGCAGTTCTCGGCGCTCCGACTCGGAGGTGAGTTCGCCGTTCGGTACGTGCCACAGTCGCGCTACTTCCAGTCCTGTGAGCTTCACACAAACGCCACCCCCCTGACTCCGGATCAGCTACGCATCCTCAATGACGATGGGAAGATTCAGATCGAGCGGCACGTTGACCTCACCACTGGTGCACTGGTAACTCCGACCGTGGTTCCGGTCCTCAAGGGAACGATGGGACTCGAGTACAGTGAAGGGCGGAAATCCCAGCGTGCACTCACGTATCGGCTCCGGAGGCGCTCCGAAGAAGTCATTGCGGCGATTCGTACGCACGCGCAAGGATCGCCACGCGATCTTCTCGATGTGGGACCAGCGGAAGGGAAAGTCTTGAGCAGGATCCAGGATGCCTTTCCGGAGCTTCGTTGCATTGGACTCGAGTATTCCCAGGAACTCATCGACGCCTGCACGGACTCTCGGCTTCACATGATCCAGGGAGACGCTCTTACACCCCCTTTTCCCGACGCGTCCTTCGATATTGTCACCGCGACGGCGTTCATCGAGCACGTCGCCGATCCTCAGAAGCTCCTCAAGGAAATCCACCGTGTCCTTCGTCCGGGAGGCATCGTCATCCTCACGACTCCGCAGCCTGTGTTCGAGCGGATTGCCGTTGCCATTGGTCACCTTCCGCACGAGGATCACCAGGAGACGATGACTCTCATGAAGCTCGCGGAGTATCTTCGAAAATCTGATTTTGGGGTTATTGAGCTCCGGAAGTTCATGGTGAGCCCGTGGGGACTCCCGCGGGAGCAGGGGATCGAAGGAGCGATGCGCAAACTTGGTTTCTCTTTCCTCTTCCTCAATCAACTCGCAGTCGGGAGGAAGTCATAAAGTAGTACCCGCCGGGGAGGCTACTTGCGATGATGCTTGTGAACATAAGGAGGCCCCAGGCCACGGCCTCTGGTGCGGATATCCCGTACGGTGCAAGGAGGGCAAGAAGGGCTGCCTCGCGTGTGCCGAGGCCTGCGGGTGCGATGGGAAGAAGTGAGAGAGCGCCGGCGAGAGTGGCTGTCGCAATGAGTGGCAGGAGCCCAAGGCCGATGTCGAGGCTCCAGGCGATGAGAGTCGACCAGATGCCGTAGAAGATCCAAATGCTTACGGTGAGGGCGAGGAGCGCTGCAACCGTCCGAGGGCGCGCGAGTACTCCAAGAAACTGTAACCACATCGTCCGCGCACGAAGTTCCCGGGACCACTGGAGTGCGCCGCCGAGGGTGATGACGCTGATCCCGCATACAGCGAGACTCAGTGCGAAGAAGTACCAGCCGAAAAGGACTTTAATGCTGAGGAGAAAGATAGCCGCAAGTCCTGCGATATCGAGGATCCGGTCGAGGAGAGCGATGCTCGTGGCCGTCCCTGCGTGCAGTCCCATGCGTGTGAGGTATGCAATGCGACCGAACTCACCGAGTTTTCCGGGAGTGATATTCCCGAGGAAGATGCCGATGTTGTAGAGCTTCCAGGAATCATGGAGTGTCAGCTGGAGACCAGTGCTGAGGACGAGGAGATGCCAACGGATGCTCTTGAGAAGATAATTGAAAAAAATGAGGGCAAACGAGAAGAGGAGGAGAGGGGGATTGACACTGCGAAGGTGCCGTACGAGTTCCTGTCGGTCGATTCGGCTGAGGATCCACAGGAAGAGGAGGATGCCGATACCTTTGAATAGCGGTAGACTGAAGCGGAGAATGGCACCCTTTCTGAACATGAGCCTCATGCGGATGACTCTACTCTCGTTCGCTCGAGAGGAGCGAGCGCCGTTTCCTGCAAAGCACTTCTTTCTTCTTCTCTGCTTTGGAGTCTTGATGGTTTCCGTGTGGATGCTGCCACTCCTCGTCGCGGGGCAGGGCTACGAGTTTCCCTCGCTGCTTCTTGCCCGCAATTACGCCGAGACAGGTCTCTTCAGTGTCACCGATCGCATCGGCCGACTCCTTGCTCCTTCGGAGCTCCTCCTGCAGGGAGCACCGTCGGCTCTCGATGGACGCCTGAGCGCGATTCTGTTTGCTTTTTTTCACCAGTGGATTCCATGGGAGAACCTCCTTGGATGGAGCATCCTCGCGGCGGCGATCTTCGCCCTTTCTCTCATTCCCTGGTGGCTCACGATGGAGCGCCTCTTCGATGCGCGCATAGCGTGGATCTCTACGGTGCTTCTCTCGCTCATGCCAGTGTACTTCCGGCAGGCAACGTTCCTCGAGGAGTACAGCTTTGCGTTCCTCTTCCTCTTCGCGAGCTTCGCAC
>Ga0213870_1000817_pt1 | contig 14548 bp, 15 predicted proteins | sample WICALVC2017_Meta_FD_160119 | JGI IMG/M metagenome (GOLD analysis project Ga0213870, IMG submission 160119) | Freshwater microbial communities from subterranean cave lake in Wind Cave National Park, South Dakota, United States - WICALVC2017 | ecosystem: Environmental > Aquatic > Deep subsurface >... | reverse complement strand
AAATAGTACAGATGTTCTGAATCTTCTGCCAGAGCTGTGCATTTTTGCAGTTATTCTAACTGGGATTCTTTGTATACCGCCGCCTTTTCCAGCTCTTCCACCTATAAGAACTAACTCACTCTGCAGATTGGGAACAAGATAGTCAACGATTTCAGGTTCGATTATCTTCTTGCCAGAAAAAAGAATTTCATCGATGCTTTTAATTTTCCCTTCGAGAACTTGTTTGCCCAAGCTTGTTTTTGGCGTCCATGTTATTTCCTTTTTTTCTCCCATTAGGATTTCTCCAATAACTTTAGGCACTTCTTCTGGTGTTATTGGGACAATAGGCAATGCTTCTGTAGCTTCTGGAGTTTCTTCATTATTACCTGAATTATTTTTCAATTCGTTTACATTTTCCATTTACTCACCGATTATTTTTTCTTTAACCTTTCCAAATTCTGATGGCAAGTTCTTAAACTTTTCATTTGTTGCAATATGTCCGCCTTTTATCCTTTCCTCGCTTGGGAGTATTTCTTCATCTACGGGAATAATTAATCCCATGTCCTTAGCACCCTTGACTACAGCATAAATCCTCGAACTTTTCACAGAAGGATACAATCCTGAATCTAAAGCTATGTTATTGATTTTTTTATCCAAAGACCTCTTCCCGAGTAACAGTCCTGTCAAATATGCAGCCGGTAGATTGTCACATGCAAAGTTCCATCCAATTTTTTTCAATTCCCAGCTAGTCGCCGCAGTAAGAATCTTATCACCCCTCTTGTCAAATTCAGTTACTTGGGCTGTGATATATTTTAGGGTTCTTCTAACCACTAATCTCGGTTGAGAAGATTTCAATAATTGCAATCTTTTCTGATAGTTGGTCTTGCCTTCTCTTCTTCTTTTGAACGGCATTTTGTATCTTGGAGAAAGTTTCATAAAATCACTCGATTAAATTCATTTCTAATAGTTTTGGTATGATATATTTCTCCAATGGTATCGACAAACTAACTTGCGGATCTGTGAACTTGCTGTTAACCCAGAAAAAATTTTCTATTTCGGAATTTGGTGCAAGAGTGCCTTCGATCTCAGCAAAATAAGTTTCAAGAATTAAATCGTCTTTATTATCGTGTGTTCTGTCGCTGAAAGTTCCAAAAGGTTTCATAGAAATTAAATTAGCACCTATTTCTTCTTTTAATTCTCTTCGTAAAGTTTCTTCTGGTGTTTCATTTTCTTCTGTTCTTCCGCCTGGTGTCAAAAGTATATCCATGTCATACTCTTTAACCGCAAGAAATTTTCTATCTTTTAATATAATCCCAGCTATCTTGTGTATCATAGTATCACTTTTTCAACATGTTCTTCTGTTCTATGTAAAGTTTCAAGTGTGCCCTGCTCCTGAACATACCACCCTTAACAAGATTGTACAACTTTCTGTAATTAGCATTATCAAGCTGGACAGATGCTTTCAGTTCTTTCAACATCTTTCTTTGTGGTCTAACTGTGGACATCCATCTTCTCTTCCTTGGTACAATAGAATATTTCTTTCCTTTCCTGCTTCCAGGCCCGCGCTTTCGTTTTTTAACATCGGTTCTAACCTTTATTTTTTCTGGCAAAGTCTTTATGTCGCCTTTCTTTACCAGCTTGCGGATATCCCATCTGGTGATAGCTTTCTCTATATCTTTCATCTTCGCAGGGTCAAGCCAAACCCTAGACACGCCTACTTTCAATATTTTCGCTGTTAATTTCTTTTGTATGCTTGCCATATTACTCAATAAACTCTGAAGAATGGGGTTTAAATGTTTATTTTATGAAAGCTAATTTAATTAAATGAAACTGACTAACCTAACTGTTTTTACAATAGCAAGCTCGTTAATGAATTTTGGTTGGGGGTTGGTTGGACCTTTCTATTATCTTTACGTGAATCAACTGGGTGGGGGCAACCTAGAGCAATTTGGAATAGCTTTTGGAATTATGTATTTTACTTCGGCTTTGGCTTCCATCATTGCAGGCAAGTATTCTGACAAACTGGGTAGAAAGCCTTTTCTGATTGGCACATCGATTATGTATGCAGTCGTTATCTACGGATATACAGTGATAAATACTGACATACAGCTTTATATTGCACAAGCATTAATCGGCATAATAGGCTCTGTAGAGCAAACGATGAATGCAAGCTTTTTAGGAGATGTGACAAAGAAAAGTAAACGAGGGTTTCAAATTGGTATGTTTCAGTCTCTTGTTGAAATGTTTTCTGGTGTCGCAATAGTTATAGGAGGATTTCTGATAGGTGAAACTGGGTTTAAAATAATATTCTACATAGTTTCTATTCTTATCCTAGTAGGGTCGGTAATTTTACTAGGGTTAAAGGAAACTGTTAAGAAAAGAAAGTAGACAATCTTTTCATTGCTTCTAATTTTTCTTTGTTATCTGAGCGTTTCTAATGGTGTCGAGATATACTTCCTTATGTCATACGTGTGACATTCGGTGTTCGCCCTTTTTGTAACACGTGTTACATTATTATTTTTGTAGAACATTCTACATTTTGAAAATGCCATAGGTGAAATTAACATGCCTTACTACGGTCTTAAATCAAAAGCACAACAACACCAAGTAAAAACAAGTCAATAAAGTACTAAGGATTCAAGACCTTTAGCTTCATCTCTCCAGCTTTCTTCAGAATTTCACTTCTCTTCCTATTCCCGACTGCAGAAGCAATCTTCACAGCTTCCTTTTCAACATCAACTTTTCCCAAATCGTCCGCATTATTAATCAACACTTCTTTGAATCCTGAAGGGTGCAAACATCTCATTTCCTTAGGTGCGCCATACCCAACAGTAGGCATTGGTAGTTTACCTTTTCTTTTCTCCAGAATTTTGGAGTTGATGCCCTTCGGCTTTCGCCATGGAGATTTAACCCTCCTCAACGATACCGATAACCATCTTACGAATTTTGGATTATTCCTTATATTTACCATAAAAATCACTTTTTACTTACGAAATAAATGCCGTCCGAGAACCTGCGTTTGTCATACCCTGTTATCCGGCAAGATTGCTCTATGCTGGATGAAGTCAACCCCACCTCTTCTAAATCAATCCCACTAACAGTTACATCCTGTCTTTCAACTTTCACTTGCGTGCTGCCAGCAATCTTTGCTATCCTTGATGTTCTCTCACCCAAGAAATTCTGAGTGACAACTCTGTCCCCGTCGACTTTGACTATCATTGGAAAATGCGAATATACAATCTTCATCCTGTATGTATATCCTTCCACAACACCCTTCGTCATGTTCCTGATATGTGCAATTATCGTTCCTACAAGGGCTTTAGCTTTCCTGTGTTCCGACTCTGACGCAACCGTTATCTTGTCATCTTGCTTTTGGATTTTTATAGCGTATGCAAGCTTGAACTCTCTTTTAATCTCGCCCTTGCCGCCGGATACCTTTACCTTATTGCCATCAACTTCAACTGCAACACTTGCAGGCATTGTAATTTCTTTGGAGTACATGAAATCATCTCAATATATGAATGAAAGCAATCTACCGCCTAGTCGGAGTTCTTTAGCCTTTTTATGATCCACCACACCTTTAGGGGTAGAGACAATCAACAGTCCAATGTTTTTCGCCGGCAAATACCTCTTTTCCCATTTCTCATATTCACCAACACCCACAGCAAATCTTGGCTTGATTGCTTTATTGTCGATTATCCTCCCTTTCAATTCAACTTTAAACGTCCCACCCTTACCGTCTTCTATTTTTTCAAAACCACCGATATACCCATTATCTTGCATGACTTTTAGAATACCCCCTATCAGCTTGCTAGCTTTCACCGCACACTCCCCTCTACCTATTCTTTCTGCATTCTTTATCACTGTCAACGCATCTGCTAAAGGATCTTGCAACATAGTATCTCTAATATCTAAGGAAGTGGGATTTAAAAAGATTGAAACCCCCGCTCATACTCAAATTTCAAGACTAATTTCGAATTTTTCACTTTATACCAAATTCCTAACCCAACTAAAGCTCCCAATCCACCTAATAAAGCAGAAATAATTGTAAAATTCCACAAAGCATAACTTAGATTTGTAGACAGCTGGGTTTTACCCAATAGGAACATTAACCATGGCATGCTTGCATTAGAAACTATACCAGCAATCACCAAATTCAAATATCTCTTAAAAACGTAGACAATGATTTCGAATATAATCCCCATTGCAACTAACACTAGAATTTTACCAAACACCAAGAATCCTAATATAGGAATAATTATTGTCATTATCCCAGCAAGTGAAAAAAACAAAGTGACAGAACCGGCTTTTCTAATCAATAGAGTAGTGAAGGTTGCAAATAAGGTAGTGACAAACAAAATCACTTCAAATATAAACGGAAAATAAAATGTTATGATATAGGTTAATCCACTCCACAAAAGAGCAAGCAAAAAAACAGCCAACAAATCAATTTTTCTGAAGTGCTTCAATTTAATCATTTTTTCTCAACTCTAGCTTTTAACACAGGAAGCAATTCCTTTGTCTCAAGCATTCTTTCCTTGTATTTCTTAATCTTAATTTCATAACTTCCTCTTGTTAATGTTCTTTTCTGGAAATAGTCTGACTGGGCTCGTTTCATCAAGTTTTTCAAAACCTCCTGTTCAATTCCCAAGTCCTTTATCTGATTTTTGGTTCTGATTATCATTATTCTATTGTAAATTATGTAGCCGATGGCACTTGAGGAGGCAATTCCGATAATCAGGTGCAACCAATTTTCTCTTACAAATGAAATTATATTCTCTCTAACAGCTCTGATTCTAACCTGAACTATTGTAGCCTCAGCCCTTTTGCTATTCAATTCAGCATACGCTTCTTCTATCAATTCCTCTGCTTCCTCGTAGCGTTCTTCTTGAAATGTTGTCATGCTTTTGTTGAGAAGCTCCCTCACTTTTGATATATTTAAATTAAGTGCCTCAAGTTCCTTTATCCCCAGTTCCAATGCTCTTAGAGAATCGCTGATGTTGTAGGCTTGTAGTTTCCTTTCTGATATTAGCCGAGTTTTTTCTATTACCAACTCATAGTCTGTTTTATTTAAAGCATTTCTAGCTTCCAGTAAAGTATCGTTAATAAAAACAATACCAAACCCAGCATCTTGCATTTCTTTCATATCTTTCTCGGCTTGAGCAATTGCTTGTACAGCTTCTGTACTTGTAGCATTCTGTGATATTGCTAAACTAACCATTAACAAAATAGTAACTGTAAAAATCAGATAGGCCAATTTCATTAACTCACCTTGAACCTCAGCTTGCCAATAAACCTTTTAATCGCAAAAATTATGTTGGGTCTCTTTGTTTCGCTGGTTGGATATCGATAAGCCTGCTTTTGGCTGTAGAGTTTTCTTTTAATAGACTCCTGTTGCATCTTAGTTCTTTTTCTCTGCATCGCTTGATCTAGCTCAAGTAATTTCTCTTGAACTTTTGTACCTACTTTTCCAATAAATCCATTTATTTTTTTACCAACCTCTATTAGAAGATTCGGTTTCGGTATCTTCTTTTTAACTTCAGGTTTCAGTTCTTCCTTAAGAACTTTTTCAGCGACTCCTTCTACTAACTCCGCCGACTGTTCTTCAACGGTTTCAACTTGTTTCTTTCTCTCAAAAAGTTTCTTAACTTTTTCAAAGAATCCAAATGATATTTTTGGTAATTGTTCAGCTTTCTTTAGTTCAACCTTCTCTATTTCAGCTTTCTTAGGTTTCTTTAAGCGTTCGAATGCACTTTTAATATTCTCTTTAATCTTGTCCCACGACAACTTAATTTTAGGTTCCTCCAAAAATTTCTTTACTTTTGGCTTAACTCCTACTTCGAGTTCTTTTAATTTAGTTTTCTTAGCTAATTTGGTCTCCAATACTGCTAATGCTTCTTCCACCTCAGCTCTCCTGAGTTTGTACGCTTCCATTCTTCTGGCATAGGTCGGTTTGCTTATTGCCCGTTTTTCGAAATAAGCTCTCTGCAAGTTTTTCATCAAATTCAGAATCTGTTCATCCTCTTTCTTCAGATTATCCAATTCTTTGGAAATCTTTATTACCCCAACCCTCTTTGATCTTAATTTTTCTCTGGTGGTTTTAATTTCTGACAGTCTTTTCTCATATTCATAAATAGTTTTCTGGTATTCGAGTGAAGACATTGTTTTTTCTATATAGATTCTCCTCTGAGCTTCCTTCATCAGTTCCATTATGTTTGCTTCTTCCACCTGCATATCTTTCAACTGCCGAGCAATGATGACAACAATCATTCTTCTGTAAACAATCATTCCGGCTATCGATGCAGCAGCAACAGAAATAATTACAGCCCACCAATAGTCCATCAGAAGCTTTACGTAGTTTACCTTGCCTGTAGTTTCTATTGCATAAACTAATTGTGCATCTCTAACCCTCTGTTGGGCAGAAAAGTAATCTTCTCGTTCAAATGCCACTAATGCCAGATTCAACAAATTCTTTGTCTCGTCAATCCTCAGTCCTCTATCCTCTGCGCTTTTTATGTTGCTAGTAACTTCCTGAATTAGTGAATATGTAGAAAATGCTGTATTTTTTACGAGTTCTATTTCATCTGCCAGTTCTTTAGCTTTTTCGTAATCTCTTTCTTCAAATGCCTTTTTAGCTTGCCCTAAAAGTTTTTTTACATTGCTTGACGAAAATCCCGCAGTTAGCATTTCTTGAATAGATTTCTCGGCTTGTGAAATAGTTTCATTCACTTCTTGTTTACTGACTTCATGAACAGCCAAAGTTGCAGCTCTTCTCTCAGTAACAATCATAGTCAAAGCACCCGTAAGGCTTCCTCTAATGGTAAAATTCAAATCATGAAAACCTTTTGTCAAGTAGCTGGGAGCAGTTATTGTTATATTAAAGAATCCACTTTTATTGTATCCAATACTTTCAATGACTATTGGTGTTATTCGGATATACTGGGCTAGGAAACCTGAAACACTCAACGTTACGTTTGTAAAGTTTGTATTCTTGAACGGATTCTCTACTTTTATCAGGAAAGTATCATTCAACCCTCTTACAAGTTCAAAGGTTTCATTAGTCTGTAGTAGTAATGGTAGTAATGCTTTTTGTTCTGCAGTAACAGCTGGAGCTCCTCCACCGCCCCCTCCACCGGGTGCACTTGGAGCTGATGGTGCTGGAGTTGTCGAACTAACGGTGACAGATTTAGAATCACTTCCAGTAACATTTTCATTTGAGTTAGCAGAAGCTGTTATTGTTTGTGTTCCTGTAGATGCAGAAGAACTGATAGAAACTGTTATGTTATTTATGACTGTAGACCCCACACCCAAGAATCCTATGAATCTATTCAACACACCGGTTGTATTAGTCCATCCTGAAAGTAGAGTCCAATTTAACCATGTTCCTGTGGCATCAGCTGTACCATCATTAGACAATGTAGATGTTAAAACAACTCCAGCATCACCTTGTGTGACGGTAGCATCATAATTTGTTATTGTCACAGTAAAGAATGGTCCTGCAACATTCTGAATGACAATTTTCCCAGATAATGTCTGTGTTGACACTAAAGAAGGATTGATTGTGAATGCGTAAATTGTTATATTGAAATTATGTTCGCCTACAGCAAATCCAGTTGTATTCGCGGTGACATTAACTAAAGAGGCGTTCCTGCTTTGATTGACTATGAAGTTAACAGAATTACTGCCTGTATTGTTGAAAGTTATCCATGTTTGACTAGAGTTGACAGTAAAGTTGAGATCGAAATCTCCAGTGTTGTTTATCGTCAAATTAGCCAGTTGTATGTTTCTTGGTTGGTCTTTAACTATCGCTTTTATTGTTGGTAGTGTTGAAACATTGTTCCATGTTTTGTCCATATCCACAGTTATGTTTGTTATCGAGCTTGTGTTGATATTATTTGATGTGTCGTTAGCATAAATTCTGAAGCTCCAGTTGCCTAAAACTGGTGTGAAGCTTGCATTATATTTATTTCCAGAACCAAGAGACATCGTAGCATTTATCCAATCGCTTGCGTTCACCTGCTTGTATTGCAGTATCACTCTGCTTACGCTAACATTATCTTGGACATCTGCTGTAACATTAATCAATACATTAGGATCAATTTCATCAGTTGCATTTGGTGTATAGGTTATATTTTCCAGTCTAGGGGATATCACGTCTGCGACAGGAATGATAACAGTTGTTGTATTGACTAGACCTCCTTTGTCGAATGCGTAAAATTTACATCGTATGGTACCTGGATCAATTACAGTAGAACTGATAGTTAGATTCGTCCATCCGGAAGTTCCTGATAAAACAATTTGAGTTGCATTTACATCTGTCCCCGTTTCGTTGTGTTGAACTATACCAGAATCTAACCCCAAATTATCTGTCCATAAAGCAAAGCATGTTACATCAATGGTCTCATTAACTGGTGATGGTGTATATCCTTGGGTGGAATTTTGCGGTGTCGTTGCATCAACTGTGAAGTAAGTCACGGAAGAGTTACCTGTATTTCTGTTGGTTGACGTGTCGTTGGCATAAAATCTGATATTATGAACAGCCTGCGACATTGTTACAGTTGCATTCCAGTTTCTCAATGATGTATTTCCTAAGCTTACATTCGCAGTGCCGTCCAGCGAATAAACTGCATTGTTTCCATTTTCGCTCAAGGTTATGTTTAATAAAACTGAAGTGGAGGTGAAAGTCGTATTAGTTGGTGAGAATATGGTAATAGTCGGGCCTGTGGTATCTGTCAATGTTGTATCTGTAGTGAATACTCTGGTGGCTGTTGCCATGTTTCCGTAAGAATCGTTGGCATAAAATCTAAGTGTATGCGCCCCATTTGTCAAGTCTGATATAGTTGCACTCCAAAATGTCGGTGTAGAATTGCTCATCGATACATTCGCAGCCCCATCCAGCGAATATCCTGCCCAATTCGCAGTTTCGCTCAAATCTACCTGTGCAGATACAGAGTTTTCCGAATAGGTTGTATTAGCTGGATTTATTATTGTAATCGTCGGTGCCGTGGAATCTGTTGTATAGTTTCCCGAGTGGTTGGCTACAGCGGACTCATTCAAGCTATCATACAAGAAAGCATACCATGTATGTGATGTGTCATCTGTTTCAACTGCAAAAGAACAGCTTGAATTTACTGTAGCTGTAGTATTAGAACAATAAGTTGTATGGGTACATCCCGATGTCGTAACAGAAGTTGAGTTACAAACGAACAATCTTAATGTCTGACTTGAGTCTGCATCTGATGTGTGTGTTGTTACCTGTAGTATTCCACCTCCTCTAATTGTTGTAGCATTGTCACTAGCAGAAGTAAAGAGCGGCAAGCGATTGATGTTTATTGTTTTATTTTGTACAGCCTGCACATTACCAGCAGGATCAGAAGAATTGTATCTCAAGAAATTGACTCTCCTGTTAGCAGAAGTGAATGTTGTTGTTTCCCCTGAGTCTATTGAAGTGGAAGGCGTACAGCTTCCTGAAGTATCTGTGCAGAATCTTGTTTGTATGTTAGCTATTCCATAATCTAGATTATCACTTTCTGTTATAGCTACAATATATGGAGGAACTTGTATTGTTGTTGATGAGTTGTCGGATGTTGTAGGAGCTGTCCAGTCAAGAACCAGAGCAGTTATGTCTAAATTCTGGGTTGTATTTTGTGCATTTCCTAAGGAATCCTGGCAACTGACATAGAGGTTGTATGCGTCCAACCCTTGTGTAGTTGTAACTGCTGAACATGTTGCTTGCGTTCCTGATACAGTACAATCATTGCTCATGGATGCATATACAACATCAGATGTCCCCCATCTGCATGCCATACTAGTTTCTCCGCTTATTGTCATATTTGTCCACCCGTCATTCGCATTATCATAATATGTTGCAGCAGCATCCCCGGCCACGCTAACTACAGTTGTAGTAGGTGGCGTAGAATCTGTAGTGAAAGTTGTACTACTGACATTAGAATAGAATCTCCCGTCAAATGCCCTGCAGTTTACTGTGTGAATGGTGTCATCGGTAGCTACTGCATATGTGCATGTTAGGCTGTATGGTGGCGCAGTATCTGTAGTAGTCCCGCCTGTACAGATTGTGTTGGAAGAAGTTGGTGTACTTGATGTTTCACTGCAGTAGAAATTTAAAGTGTCATTGTTCGGGTCGTCGATTCCTGATGATGTTATGGTTATTACATTTTCTCCTCTTATTGGATCAGGTGAATCTGATGTTGAAGTTAGAATTGGAGTGACGTTAACTGTAAAGGTTCTTGTTTCTGTTGAGTTTGAAGTGCCAGACAAATCGCTACAAGTTATGTTCCAATTGTGGATTCCTTGAGTTATGCCATTAATAGCAAAGTTTGTCAAGGTATTATTTGACACAGATGAGTTGGTTTGATTAAAAGTATTGTCCAAATAAATTGAGCAGCTTGTCGTTGGTGAAAGATTGTCAGTGACAGTAAAGTTAAATGTTATATTTTCACTCAAGATAACAGAACTGTTGCTAGGTAAATTTAACTGAATGTTCGGGCGTGTGAAATCTACATTTCTTGTTCTTACGCTAGTATTAGTCCCAACATTTGAATTAGCTGAAGTATCTGTACAGTTAACACTCCATCTGTTTATACCTTCGTTCAAAGAAGATGTTACAAAATTAGCTTGTCCCTCAGTTATTGAAGAGTTAGTTTGATTCAATACATCATTTAAAACTAATGTACAACTGCTTATACCTGAAGTGGTGTCATTTGGAGTAAATTGAAAAGTTGTGCTACTGGTGTTAGTCCATGTATTATTTGCAGGGCTGTCAAGAATGACTATTGGACCAGAAGAATCCGTGTAAGTAATGTTAACATAAACATGGTCTAAATAAAATGTATTGGCATTTCCTAGCGCCTGTACCCGATAGCTTATTGTCAGACCTTCTGCGTCCGATTCTGGTGTGGAAGAGCCTGTAATTAGAGCAGTGACAACACAACCGTCATATGTGCTATCGTTAGTTAATTTCGGCGATAGGGTGCAAGTTGCAGCTATGTTATCGGAAGGTCTTCTCACTTGAAGGGTTATTGTCTGTCCTCCTGGATTAGCCGACTCGAATCTGTCAATATAGACAGTTACATTATCAATAGAGTTCGGAGAAGTTATCGCAGATGAGTTGCTGTTCACAGTTTCTATGAACCTTACTGCATTAGCATGACCTGCCTGACTTTCTGTCACACTATTTTGTGATTGCACACTGCTCAGTTGACAGTTGGCCTCGCTATCGGTGCAGCTGGACGCATTTATTATCACATAGTTTTGAGCAGCGTCTACTAGAGTAGGTAATAACGTGAATGCAAAGAAAACAGTTGTTATAATAATCTTAGAATTCATTTTTTCTTTTCCTCCTCAGAAATCTTTTTTAAAAGCTCTATTGCAGTCTCTATAGCATGCGAAGAGTTCCTATACTTCTTTTTCTCAACCAACTCTTTCAGAATTCTGACAGTCTGCTTATCTACCGTAGCTGATATTCGCTCTTTCATTAGTAATACTCCATAATATTAAGTAATACTTAGAACTTGGTAATGTTGAAATATAAGCTTAATTTTAACTGGTTCACACTTTGTCTTCCAGTCCGCCGAAGACTTCCTGCTCAGGGTAGACAACCATGCCTTGGTCGGTTATTTGAAAGGCGACAATCTTCTTCTGATGCCTAGTTCCCCTTAACTTCAGAATCTCAATTGCGTTCTCCCTTATGTTCCCTCTCCTTATGTTGTACATCACAATGACACCATCTGCTAGGAACTCCTCAACACCAGTCTCGCTAAATTTTGTTGGCGATTGTTCTGTCTCTGATATCAAGAAAGATGTAACGCCTTGTTTTTCAAAATATCTAAACAGTTGCTCTATGTAAATCCTGTAGGTTTCCTCTCTTGTAGTGAATGCCGCCGCTAATGCTGACAGAGAATCAAGAACAATCCTATCTGGTTTAAAGCCCTCTGGCACCAATCCAGGCACCTCCTCCAGTTCAATCATCAACTCTCCCTTAGCTTTAGCTAGAAGAGCTTCTACTGATGTAGATATGTCAAATGCATCTGCCTGCTTTATTTTCAACAAACCTTTCTTCTCCAAACCATCAGGATCCCAGCCAAATTGTTTCATATGTTTTTTCAAATTTTTCTCAGATTCTTCAAATGAGATGTACAAGCACTTCTCACCATTAGATGCACCGTAATTCAATGTCTGAAGGCAGAATATAGTCTTCCCACTTCCCGCTCCTCCTGCAACCAAAATTGCTGCGCCTTTAGGCATGCCTTCCTGAAGCAAATCATCGAAACCTGGCACCCCAGTTTTTAGCCATTGTTCCACAGGTTTTCCTTTCTTCTCTCTCCCCCTTATCTTCCTGACAGGCTCTGGTCTTTTCTTTATCTCCTTGGCTGTAGGATAATGCTTTACTTTGTGCTTTTCAGGAAGCTTTCTTTCTATCTTCTTTCTTTTTATATAATCCTTGTATTTTTCCTCGAATCTCTTCCCACTCTTCCTAAAGATGTCAGCTAGAAATTCAGTATCTTTCTCAACTGTTTTCACTAGTTTTCCAAAAAGAGCACCTTTCTTTTTATTAACCATAATATAGATTGGGTAATTTGAATTATAAATTTGAACTATTTCCTCAATTCTTTATCAAATTTTATTCTCGATTTGTAAGACAACAACAACTGTATAGTGCCATATAGCATAATCAAGCTTCCTACTAATCTCACGATTGACAAATAAAGTGATTTTGCGGCAATTTGTTCGATATTCAGAAATATACCATGAAATGTTATTATAACAAACCCAAAAATGAAATATAGCCAGAATGGCGGTTTTTCCATGCCTTTGAAATACCTCAATATAACATACATAAAAATGGATGCAACCGCAACAACTGATACCACTGATGTCCAATCAATTACTACTGAAAGCGTCACTCCCATATAATCACACTATTCTATCATTCTCTATTGAATAATTTATACTTTTCTCTATACCAAAACCATCCAGCTCGATCACTCTTTTATCCCCAGTTTTCTTCATATGAATTATAGCATCTAATATAGAGTTAAGTGTTGTCACATCCTTCTCGTCGTGCATACCTTCTTCAACGATAAACATGCTGGTTGCGCCAGCAGCTTTCATCTTGCCATTCATCCGCTGTACAAAGGTTTCTATTATGTGGGGATTGTTGAAAAGCAATAAAGTAGAGACAGAATCAAAAACAACTCTTATGGTATCGTTCTTTGGGATTTTTTTGATAGTTTCTGAAAAAGCTATTCCTATTTCCGTCAAGGCTGTAGGTCCAGTAACCCTGATAATAAAAAGAGTATTTTCTTTATGCATACCCGAGTGTATAGAATAACAATCTACAAATTTCAGTAAACCATTCTTCAATATTTTATCGACCTGACCAAAGTTTTCCAACCTTTTTACTATATCCTCAGGAAATGTGTTTGTCACTATAAAAACACCATGTTCATTATTTCTCAGACCTTCAAACAGAAAATGCAACCCCAGAAGGGTTTTACCACACTTGGGAGGACCCAGTATCATCATGGATGACTTGTCTGGGATACCATTCTTCAGCAGGGAATCGAGTTTGTTCAAACCCGTTTTAATTGGCATATATAATTATTTGATTAGAAAGAGATTTATTTTGATATTAATCACTGTCCGCTACGCGTGGGGCGAGAACAAATGACAAGCTAGCCTTATCCCCCGCTTTAAACTCCAACTTCATCGGATAATCCTGCCCCAATCTAACAATAGCACTATCAGCAATCTTCGTAGCTTTCATCATTTTCTTCAGATAATCTATCGGGTATCGTGACTTTACTTCACTAGTAGTTTCAAGACTCAACAAACTTTCATTACCACGCTCAAGCTCCAGTTCAGCTTTGCTAACATCACCTTCAGCTCGCATAATGAATTTATCATTCAATGTCTCGAAAAGAACAGCATCAGAAATTATACCAGCATCCTCTATGCCAGATTCCAGTATATGTGGTTTGACTTCAGCTTTTGCAGGAAATTCCAACTGAGTTATAGGAGGTATTTCTTCTTGGCTTATATCAAGCAAAGGAACAACAAATCTTCTTTTAGATTTTCCTTCTAATTTTATTTCGAGTTTAGAATCTTGTAAATTCAATGTTAACTTGTCATCTGCGCCAACTCTCTTCAATACTGATAGTAAGTTTGTAATGTTCAACCCTATCTTCTGCTCACTATCAATCTTATATTCATCAAATGCTGTAGAAGCCATCTTAAAATCAACAACAGAAACCATTGCTCTGTCAGCAGCTATAAACGATACACCATCATTGTTCAAATTAAATATCCCCTCGTCTATAAGCTCGCCTATAGTAGAAATGGCATTTACAAACAAGCGTGGATCAGATAGCTTTGCTGTGAACACTCATACACCTGATGAATTATATAGTTCCTTAACCTTTTTAAATAGCTCCACATCAAGTCCTTCTACATCTTGTACAACATCAGCCTTTAGTTCCTCATCAATAACAGAACAAAATACACGAAACAGTTTGTTTCTCCCGACTGGTATTTCAGAACTCACCTCTCT
>Ga0213870_1000816_pt1 | contig 14549 bp, 13 predicted proteins | sample WICALVC2017_Meta_FD_160119 | JGI IMG/M metagenome (GOLD analysis project Ga0213870, IMG submission 160119) | Freshwater microbial communities from subterranean cave lake in Wind Cave National Park, South Dakota, United States - WICALVC2017 | ecosystem: Environmental > Aquatic > Deep subsurface >... | reverse complement strand
ACCGGGGAATCCTGTATCTACTCTTCTCATAGTCTCTCTTATCAAGTCCATTTCTTCTTCAGGTATTAGAACACCGTCTGTGATGAGTATCGTACCATCTTTTACCTTGTTTAAAATAAATTCAATTCTGTCTCGTTTGTTTTTAGAGTCCAAAACTGTTGCTGAAATGAAACTCATTTTTAAGTTTTTTCTTTTCATCATCATCTACCTGCATGATCTGCTATTGTTTTGTACAGCTCTTTCATGTTTTCTCCGCTTAGGCCTGAAACTTTAACAAAAGGATATTGTGGGAAGGCTTCTTTTATAGCATTTGGTTTTGCATTTCTCTTATCTATTTTGTTGGCAACAATAATAACTGGAATTTTCTTCGATTCTAGATTTCCGAGCAATGTCGCATTGACCTGTGTAAGTGGTTCTTGGGTCGAATCCATAACGGCTAAGACTGTGTCAACATTGTCTAGCCATTTTATTGCTTCAATCACACCCTCTGTAGCTTCTTTGGCTCTTTTCCTTGCTGCCTTTTTAGACATACCATATTTCAAGAAAGATTTGTAATCGATTTTTGTTGCAAGACCTGGCATATCTAAAAGATTAATAGTAATATTCTTGCTGCCTTTGATTTCTATTTTTTCTTTTTTCTGAACGGTTCTCGTCTCATGAGGGATTCTAGAAACTTTTCCGACAGTTTCGCCAGTCCAATCTTTTGAAATTCTGTTGGCGAGTGTTGTTTTCCCTACGTTAACTGAACCGTAGATGCCGAGTTTGACCTCTTTTTTGAAACCAAATAATCTGTAAAGCCAAATGATAATACTGACTACCACATTTAATCGTGTTTAATTAGTGGTTACTACGTTATATAATTTTCGGTAATGTAAAGGATAATTACCACTGAAACTAGTAAACAATGAATTTCTGATGAAATTTTTGATTTGTATTATGCTCGATTGGGTCTTAGGAATCCTTATTGGCTTCGTTTTCGGCTTAGCAACTGGAATTTTGCCAGGTTTACATCCGAATAACACGATACCGATAATTCTAGGACTTTCATCTTTTTTCAATCCATTAGTACTGTCGATAATTCTTGTCACAACAGGCGTTGTGAATTCTTTTGTTAATTTCATACCTTCGATTTTTCTAGGCGCACCTGAAGATGCAACTGTACTAGGTGTCTTGCCAGGCCACAGAATGTTATTAGAAGGCAGGGGTACTGAAGCTGTAAGAGTTGCTGTTATTGGCTGTATTGGAGGTGTTTTGTTTTCAATTGCAATAATTCCAATTTTTGCATTGATAATACCTAACCTTTATGAACTTCTTAGACCACAGATACATTGGTTGTTAATAGCTGTAGTTTCATATATGATTTTTCGGGAAAAGAGAAAACTAATCGCTTTGATTGTTTTTGTTTTTTCTGGAATTTTAGGTTACATTGTCTTAAACTTTTCTGAAACTGCTTTGTTCCCAATGTTAACAGGTTTATTCGGCTTGCCTTTGCTTATTGTTTCTATTTTCGAGAAATTTTCGTTACCTCAACAAGAAACTGAGGTGAAAGTTTATAGTGTAACAAAAAAAGACATAGCAACCTCGATAGGGATAGGCGGACTTGCAGGAATAATTGCCGGTCTCTTACCTGGAATAGGTTCTACACAATCCACAATAATAACGCAGCAAATATTCAAGAGAAAAAACGACGTCGAAAACTTTCTTATGTCAATAGGTTCAGTAGCAACCTCAGATTATATTTATTCTCTATTAGCACTTTACTTGATTGGAAATCCTAGATCTGGAATTGCCGTTGCTGTTGGAAAGCTTTTAGAAATTAATTTAGAAAATATTGTGATTTTCATTGTTGTGATTTTAATATCTGCGTCGTTAGCGACGATTATGACTATAAAACTATCTTCCGGTATTGTGAAACTTATTAGAAAAATAAATTATGTCAAATTGTCTTTTTTAATGATTAGTTTCCTTTTTGTATTGATTTGGATTTTTTCAGGGTTGTTTGGATTGCTTGTAGCAGCAATATCGGTGGCAATAGGTTTGATTCCTAACAAAACAGGTATCAACAGATCTCATGCGACTGGTTGTTTAGTGTTACCAACTATATTGTTTTTCTTAGGGTTTTAATTCTACTATCTTGCCTATTGAACCGTCGCCAGAAAAATAGAGCGGTGAGTTGCATTTAGGACAATTTCCTGACAGAGTAGGTCTACGAAAACTCCATTCGCAGTTTTTGCACACAACAGAATCAAAGGCAGAAAGTATGGTTTCTTCAGGCGACAGTTGTGGTTTTTGCCCGTTGAGCATGTCTAAAAGGTTTTTTTGCTTAGAACCTTCTAACAACTCTGAGGCTGAGATGCCGCATATATCAAAGATTCTTTCCAACGGAGGTAGAAGTTGGTTATAGATGTAATATCTTGGATCGATTTCTAAGCCTTTTTCTTTGACATACTTTGGATCCTCAGCCCGCTTTGACAACAACTGATTTCCTTTTATTATCACATAATCAAGCCTTTCACCAACGATTGAAGGTTTCAAAAATTCTCTTTTAATAATTTTCTTTGCCAACTCAACATGAGGCTGAACACCCTCATAAGAATCTAAAGACTTTGTTATTCCCTTAACTATCGTTAGTTTTTCTAAAGATACCTTGCCTTTAACAAGGTCGTCGATTGTGCTTCTGACATGTCTTGCTGCTTTCTTGACGTCTTTCTCCTTCAAAACGATATTGAGAACATCAAACATGGTTTCAGAAACGAGAGTACACCAGTCCCTCCTTACAGTCTCTATACCTTTCATCTCTATTTTCTCAGCCCAATTGCCATTATCCCTTTCAAATGACCACCCAGCATATCTCTTTTTAGTTTCTATCAAAAATGTTTTGTAAATTTTTTCGAACTTCAGTTCAAGACCAAGCAATTTGCTAGATACAAATTCTGAAACTCTGTTAGCCAACTTTTCTGCGTCTTCGAGATTGTTAACATCTGCTTTAATAAAAATAGAATCCGTGTCAGCATAAATTACTTTCACTGGAAAATTCTCTTCAACCATTTTCTTTGTGCTGGCTATTGTTTCTCTACCGTAAGCGGTGATTGTGTTGGCTATATCTGAAACGTAAAGTCTAGCACGCGGATATCCTGTATATCCGTAGAGAGAATTTAGCAGATCCTTCAAGGCGAGGTATTTTGATTTCAAAATCCTTTTTTGCGCCGAATCTGTAGCTGTCTTCATTTGTTTTCTTATGAGAATTCTGTTTGCAAGTATGTCGTCAACAACACTGGGCAGTATGCCTTTTCTTATGCTTGGCTTTACGAATTTTGTGCCGTAGGGAGTTGTTATACAATTTTCATCTTTCCAACCATTCATAACAAAGGTCGTTGGGCAGATGTTGAACGAGCTGATAAGAGACGGATACAGACTTGTGAAATCCAAAAGGATAACCCAGTCATGCAGGCCCACAACCGGATCTAGGACGAAAGCACCCTTGATTTGTGGTGTTGTTTTGAATCTTTCAGGTTTTAACGGCATTATATAGCTTCTTTTGGAAAATTCTCTCAACAACCTGAATTCGTGCCTCTGTGTTTGGCCACCTAAACAGTCTTGAAGTAATACACCGGACAGTTTCGCTATCTCGAAGAATTTGTCCAGAACTCCTCTCTCAACAACGAGCCTTAAGGCCAGCTCAGCGTCGATCTGAGTGTATTCAACCAACTTTGTTAAATCGTCTTTTTTTCCAGCCCATAGACGTCTTAAAGTATCAATATAATTTTCTCCAAGTTCTACTTTTTCTGCTCCAAGAAGTTCTTTTGCTATGGTGCCTAAATCATAACGTTTGAACTTGACCCAAGGATCTCTCTTGTAAATTTCAAACGTATCTACAACAATTCTGCCCGAGACTGTAGGCATGTGAGTGTACTCAAGTTTTCTTGAAATTGCGTTCTTGTCAGATCTGCCAAGGCTTCTGGGTAGTTGATGAAGTTCCAATCTTTTTAGGACATATGGCAAATCGAAATTGTTCAGGTTATGACCAATCAATATATCCGGATCGTAGTCATCAATAATCTCTAAGAATTTGCTTAACATCTCTTTTTCGTCGGCGCAACCGATTACATTGTTGTTTATGTTAGCGAGTCTTGCAAGAATAACAAGATTTTTCTTGTTTTTATATTCAGGATAGAAAGCGAGACTGATTGCAATTATTCTATCCTTCTCTGGAACTGCGAATCTGTCTTCATCACTCAAACACTCTATATCCAAACTTACATACTTAAGCGGAGCGTTTTGAAGTATTTCAATCGGCTTTATAGTTTCCGCTTCAATGGCTTTGCATTTAACAGTGTTTGTTTTTTGAAACGTCCCCTTAACATCTATCCAACTCATGCCTCTTAAATCAAAATCTGCCATAAAACGATATTTGAATAGTATGTCAGCCTCATAAGGTGTTCCAAGTCTCTGACAAAATTCTTTCATTTCAGGCGTTTTCCCCGGCTCGATGCCTGTTATTTTCAAAACCTTTACTGGAGGTTGATATCCTATAGGTAGAAATTTTTCAACAGTCTCTATTTTAACTTCTGGATAACGGTCTTTTATTTGTTTGATTGCCTCTTCAATTTTCTCGTCATGAACATGAAGATAAAAATATGGTAAGAATTTGTTATAGAAAACACAAAATGTTTCGCCTTTCATGTCTTTACCGTAGATTCTAATCAACGGCTTGCCGTTTAGCATCACGTAGTCACAATCAAGAATTTGCATCTCCATAACATTTATCTCGAATTAAACTAATTTAAAGATTCTATTTGTTGAAAATATGTTTTAACTTTCTATCTATCGCACTGGAAGAGGTTAAGTGCAGAGGGCAAGCTATTAACTTAGAATTTCTCTGTTTTTTAAATTCAATTTGATTTCAGAAACTATGCTCACTCCTTTGTAATTTGTGTTGATGCTCTTGTCTGTAAACAAAATGTCTGGAACAGGATCAATGATAAAATCTGAATAGTTGTGATGAATAAATCTCCTTCTCAAAATTTCTAGCGGATCAAACGAGTGTGCAACGAGAATTGTTACGTTATCGATTCTTATGATAGAGGGATTTGATATTTCGTGAATCTCGTTTTTTAAATTGTCAATGATTTTATTATTGGTGATTACAAAGTCTGCTTTTTTGTCTTTCTCTGAAAAACTTACAATGATATCATCTTTTGAATAGTTAACTTGTCTTAATGGAATATCAGGATAAACGATGTTATCTGCATAAAGAGTTTTGTTTTTTATAATGCCTGATATTGCTACAACATCGTCTTGTTTGATTTTCTCAGAAAACTTTTTAGGAACAAAAGTATCCATTTCGCCGGTTTGGTCTTCAATTGTTATTAAATCATCGTTGTTTTTCTCTTCAATTTTTTTAACAAGGCCTATTAATGTGGCGGCACCGTTTGTTGCTTTATTAATCGAAACTAGGTTTGTTTGGTCAAGTTTTTTCAAAAGAATTTGTTGAAGTTTCTCATATCTCTCATTCAGAAGTGCAACATAATCTTTTACTGATAACTTCTTCACAGTCTCGAAAGTTTTTATTATTTCAACCTTCTTGTCTTGGAGAAATCTATTAAGAACATTGGCTGACAGCATGAAAGCCTTTTCTTTTTGTAAGTTCTCCAGAATTCTCTGAAATGACGCCTCATCGAGCCTTTCAAGAGAAGGAATAACATTCTGTTCTACCAAGAAACCTTGATTCATAAGGCGTTTAAGATAATTCATAAGAATATTTCGTATAGAAGATTCTTTAATCTTTTTCTTACTGTATCAGAGAGGTTGATGGTTATTATCCTCGTTCTTCCGTATCTGCCTCTAGAAATTATTTTTGTTGTTATGATTCCGAAAAGATCTAATTCTGCTATCAGATCTGAAATTCTTCTCTGTGTTAGAGGCTTCAGAGCATGTTGAGCGCATATATTATGATAAACTTCGAAGACGCCGCCGGTCTGAACATTGCTATTTTTATCCGCGAGTTGCATAATTGAGTAAAGAACGGCTTGGCTTTGTCTTGGTTGTGCCTTTACTGTTTCTATAACCCTGTCCAAATCAATTTTTCCTTGTGCTACATCAACGTGAGCTAACCTTACTGTTTCTTCAGCGTTCCTTTCGGCGATTTCGGCGGCAACTCTCAATAGATCCAACGCCCTTCTTGCATCGCCGTGTTCTTGAGCTGCCAAAGCTGCGCATTTTTCTATAACACCGTTTTCCAATGTTCCTGAAACAAATGCCAGTGAAGCTCTTGATTTTAGAATGTCTTGCAACTGTAAGGCATTATACGGAGGAAAGATAAGTTCTTCCTCGCCGAGAGCGCTCTTTATTCTCGGGTCGAGCATCTCTATGAAACCTAAGTTGTTTGTTATGCCGATCAACGAGACTCTGGAATTACTAAGTTCCTGATTGATTCTTGTCAAATTATATAGAATTTCGTCGCCTGTTTTTTCTATAAGCGAGTCGATTTCATCAATAATCAGAAGCAGGTTTTGTTTAGTTGAATCGAGTGTATTAAAGAAGATTTGGTATACCTGGTCTGTCGGCAATCCTGTAAATGGAACATTTTTGCCAAATTCTTTAGATAAGCCTGCCAATAATCTGTATTCTGTGTCGGCCGCTTTCTTCATTTTACAATTAACATAAACAGCTTTCGTTGGGGACGCGCCTAATCCTCTACTTGTCCTTTCAAGTTCGGTTCCAACGAGTCTTGAAACAAGCGTTTTCCCTGTCCCTGTTTTCCCATAAATGAAAACGTTGCTTGGCTTTCCGCCTTTCAGAGCTGGTGCAAGAATCCTGCTGAGATCATTAATTTGCTTTTCTCTGTGAGGAACTGACTCGGGTGTAAACGATATTGTTAGGGCCTCTCTGTTTACAAATATTGGTTTGTTCTCTAGGAACTTAGTAAATATGTTCTGAACCGCTTCCATCTAACTACCCTTGTTTCCTTTGAAAAGTTTAATTTCTAAGGCGAGTTTCTTTTTTCTCGGTAACGGTCTCATTAAAATAAGATTTTTGATACCGAAAAGAAGTTTCATTTTATTGTGTTTTTTCTCGCTAATTGACATGTTATTACCACTGTTTCTTTTGGAAAATCCATGATTTCTCATGGAGAAGAACAAGTTCCGCCGTGAATATATATAAATATATCTTCACATTTCCGAAGAAAGTAACCCCGTGATTTCATGTGGAACCGAGTGAAGTTTTTGTGAAGTTACCTGTCTTATAAGAAAAAATATAATGTAAATTTCATGATCTGACACCCTACTACTTCTTATGCAAGTATTCATTAATGTTAAATCAAAACCTATACCTTTCTTTCTTATAACAATGTTAACTATAACTACTAACTATCTAAAAATTTAAAATAATCATGACTTCGACAAGCAATGAAGGGGTAGGGTTATGAATAAGTTTTCTTCAATATCTTCAGAAGTTCATTGACATCTCTTATTTTAGTTATTCCTAACGGTATTCCTTCCAATTCGGCAATTCTTTTAGCAAGATCATCTATGGTTTCAGATCCATGCAACAAAACCAATGAAGGTCTTAGATTTGTAACCTTCAACGCAACCATAGAGCTTCTACCCCTGTGGGCGCCTATGAATATCAGAGCTCTTTCGCTCGTTAATCCATATAATTTTACCATATCCAAAGGAGAAAACTCCAAAATTGCCTTAACACTGTCAACTACAGTGTAGCCATGAATTTTTCTGTTAGAAAGGTCATCCCTAACAAGAATTGTGCCTTCAATCACCTTACAGAAGTCTTTCAATTCGACGGGCGAATCAAACTCCTTCATATTAAGAACTGCATCCGTCAGGACACCTCTGCTGGGCGAAATGGAAAAATCCTGAATTATTCTGCCACCACTCTTGGCATCAATGCTGATCATAGAATCAACTATCCTTTTAACAACCCTTATACCAGGTGACTTCCTTCTACCGTTTTCATAGTCAGAAATAACTGAAGGCATTATTTTCATCTCATCTGCAAGCCTTCTCTGTGAAATCTTGAAAATGTTCCTCCACTTCTGTATAACCTTACCCGGTTCTGTAGAGAGGACTATTTCGCCAGCTATCCTCTTCTCAAGGCCCTCCTGTGCTAAGGTTTGTGTATCCATATTTAGAAATTGACGTATATACTTTAAATAAATTTCTATTCATTAAGCTTTACACTAAAACTGCCGTTTGCACTTAAAGTAAGCCGAAATTATCTTTTAAGTGCAAAGCCGTTTCAATAAGCTTTGCTCAGAATTATTTGTTTAAATTTTTAATAGATTTTTCTAGAATTCCTAACCCAAAATCAATTTCTTCCTTCTTTATTATGAGTGGTGGAATAACTCTTATACTTCTTTCTCCGCAACCAAGAACTACCAACCCGTTCTTGAAACAATCAAACTCTAATTTATCCTTGATTTTTTCATTTGGTAAATCGAATGCGCACATCAGTCCTAAACCTCTCGCATTAGAAACAATTTCAAAATCACCTTCTATCTCTCTTAATCCGTCTAACAAATATTCTCCATTTCGTCTAGAATTTTCTAACAATTTTTCTTTTTCTATTATCTCAATTGTCTTCAAGCCAGCGGCCAGATCAATTCTGTTGCCACCACCCCACGTAGAAGAGACTGCTCCAGGTTCTTTCGGATCATATTTGTCTGATGTTATTGAGGCGCCAACTTGCAAGGATTTGGCCGTTGACATTATATCTGGAACAACTCCATAATGCTCGAAAGCCCACATTTTTCCTGTTCTTCCCATCCCTGTTTGGATTTCATCAATTATCAACGGAATATCGTTGGCCATTGTGACTTCTCTAAGCATTTTAAGAAACCTTTTGCTTGCAATGTTATATCCACCTTCGCCTTGAACAGGCTCGACTATAATGAAAGCAAGTTCCTTATTCGCTTTAAGTTCCCTCTCTATATTTTCAATTTCAGGATCGTCATCTCTTGTGCAGAATTTAATTCTCTCGTGATTCAGTTCTGGATAATTTTTCTTATGTACAGGTTTAGAAAAAGTAAAGGTTAATGCACCTAGTGTTCTTCCATGGAAGGCTCCTAGACAAGAAACTCCTACCAATGGACCTTTTTTTCTATAGGCAAACTTTATGCAATTTTCATTGGCCTCAGCGCCAGAATTCGTGAAGAAAACTTTCTTCAAATTCTTCGGAACTGTCTTCAAAAGTTTTTCTGCAAGATTTGCCTGTTCTTCAACATAAAAATCCTGTCCCGCAACTTTGTGAGTTCCCAGTTTAGAGTAATATTTCAGAACTTTCATGATTTCAGGATGGTTGTAACCAACATTAGCACTGCAGACGTTCGAACTGAAATCAATATGTTTCTTCCCGTTAACATCCCAAAGATAGATTCCTTTGCCGTTTCTTATGACAAACGGATAAGCGAAAGTCGTTTCAACACAGTATTTTTTGGTTTTTCTTACAATAACTTCGGATCTAGACATAACATTATATTTCTAATTTTTTAATATAAAGCTATGATGAAATCTTTCAAGCTTCCATTCGTTTTGGTAAACTTCAAATCTTATTCTGAAAGTATTGGAAAGAACGCCTATCAACTGGCTAAAGTCTGTGAAAGAATTTCTAGAGAATATTCTGTAAATATTTCTGTTGCGCCACAATTTACTGACATCTATCCAATTGCAAATTCTTTTGACGTTCCAATATTTGCTCAACATGCGGATCCTGTTGTTTCGGATGCAAAAACCGGCCATGTTTCAATTTTAGCGATAAAGGAGGCCGGTGCCATCGGGACATTGCTTAACCATTCTGAAAGAAAACTGAAAATGGAAACAATTAAAAAATGTATAGAAATCGCTAAAGAACATGATATGATAACTATTTGTTGCTCTGACTCTATTGATGAAAGTTTAGATATAATTAATTATTTTCCAAATTTCATAGCATACGAACCGCCAGAACTTATAGGAACTGGCGTTTCAGTTTCTCAAGTTCAGCCAGAGATAATTGAAGATATTGTAGAATCTGTCGGTCACATCAGTTCTCAGACAAAAATAATGTGTGGCGCTGGAATTTCCTCTGCAGAGGATATTGATAAAGCTTTGAAAGCAAGAACAGTTGGAGTTCTGATTTCTTCTGCAGTTGTGAAAGCCAAAGAGCCTCAAAAAATTCTAGAATCCTTCGCGAAAGTGCTAAATGAACATAACATTTAATTTTCAAAACCGAGTTAAAAAACTTTCCACTCAATACAAATCTTTAAATCTTTTCATAAATTAAAGTAAGATATGCCTACAGACATTAAAGTCAAAGATGCTATGATAAGCCCAGCAGTAACTGCGGTACAAGACCAGACGATTTTTGAAGCGTCAAAAACAATGAAGAAAAGAGACATAGGAAGCTTAATAGTTGTAAAGGGCAACGATAAAAAACCAATAGGAATTGTCACAAGAGAAGATATAGTAAACAAGGTTACTGCAAAAGACCTGCAGGCATCCAAAATTCTAATTAAAGATATAATGAGTACACATGTTGTTTCTGTTACTCCTGATGACGACATCTCCGTTGCAGCCAAAGAGATGTCTAAATACGGTTTTGAAAGACTGCCCGTTGTAAATATGGGAAAGCTCGTAGGCATTATATCTACTAGAGAAGTCGCGAAAATCGCACCAGCTGCAATAGAAATATTAAGAGAGAGATTGCTCTTGGAAGAGCCGGAAGAAGCTGAGAAGAAAGAGGCAGAAGAGATGATGGCTGGCGAATGTGAGCTCTGCGGCAATTATTCTGACACTTTGCACAATATAAATGATAGATGGGTTTGCGACAACGACAAAGAAGAAGCTGCCGAACTGTAAGGTTTAAAAACCTTCAAAAATAACTATTTTTATTAACATCAAACTCAAAGAGGTTGAAGAGGAACTAATCGGAATCTTCAGCAAAGTTAAAGATAAAACAGTCATCGTTGAAGGAAAAAGGGATAAAAAAGTTTTATATTCCTTCGGTTTCACCGAAATTATCATATTAAATCATGGTTTGTATGAAACTGCAGAAAAACTCGCAGGAAAGGAAGTTTTAGTACTTACAGACTTTGATAAAGAAGGCAAAACAATTGCAAGGAAATTGAACCTTTTTCTTCAACCTCTTGGATGCAAAGTAGACTTCAATACACGAAGGAAAATTGGTTTGGTGTTTTCAAAACTAAAAATCAAAACAATCGAAGAATTAAAACCATAGAGGTGATTATTAATGAGTAAATTAGCACAAGCAACTTCAAAATATACAATTTATGCTAAATTTGAAGCGGACGGCACAGTTGAAAAGCCAGACGTTATAGGGGCTGTCTTCGGACAGACAGAAGGGCTCTTAGGTCCAGACATGGATCTCAGAGAACTGCAGAGAACAGGAAGGATCGGAAGAATCGACGTAGAATTAAACACAGTTAGTGGTAAGACTTCAGGCGTTATTGTTATTCCATCTTCTCTTGATTCAAGCGAGACTGCTTTGATAGCAGCCACAATAGAAACAATAGAGAGAGTTGGTCCATGCAACGCGAAGCTCTTCATAGAAAAAATAGAAGATGTCAGAATCTTGAAAAGACAATACGTTGTAGATAGGGCTAAAGATCTTCTCGGAAAGATTTTCGATGAAGGAGCTCAAGACACGCAGGAAATTTCAGAGCATCTGAAAGAAGCGATAAGAAGCGAGGAGATATCTGATTATCAAGGCTTGCCAGCAGGTCCGAATCTAGAATCATACGATTCAATCGTGATTGTTGAGGGTCGTGCAGACGTTTTGAATCTTCTAAGAGCTGGAGTAAAGAACGTTATTGCAATCGAAGGGACCGATGTGCCCCAATCTATAATTGGACTTTCAAAAGAAAAAGTAACTATAGCTTTTCTTGATGGAGACAGAGGCGGGGATTTGATATTGAAAGAATTGAAAGCTGTGTGCGACATTGATTTTGTTGCAAGAGCCCCAGAAGGTAAAGAGGTTGAAGAGCTTACCAAGAAAGAGATATTCAAATATCTCAGAGACAAAGAGCCAGGTAGTCACATCAAATCTACAGCAACTAAAGAAATAAAAACAGTTAAAGAAGAATTCAAACCTAGAAAATACCAGTACAGGATAGATAATGAAAAAGCTGAGAAGTTCAAATCTATTCTAGAAGATCTTGTTGGAACCAGGGCAGCATATTTGCTAAATGAAGAACTTTCAATACTGGGAAAGGTTCCTCTGAAGGAAATGTTTAATGCAATAAAGGAACTAGATGCATATGCAATAATCTTTGACGGCGGCATTGACCAGAATCTTGTGAATCTATGTTCAAGAAGCGGCGTCAAATATGTCGTCGGTATGAAATCTAACAGAATAAGAATACCAGAAAATGTAACGATAATAACTCAAGAAGATTTAGCATAACATTAAATCTTTAATATCTGAACATTTATACATGTCTTTAGAAATCCCAGCAAACCCAAAAAGGAGAGTCGGAGACTTTATTGTAGAAAAATTCAGTTCCGACGGAGAGGTGTTTTATAGACACAGAGAAAGTCAAAACCCTCAGTATTCAAACCGTTCTGTGGAGACATTCTATGAGAATTTGGGGAAATTCAAAGAATATCTGCTACACTCTTTGGCCGTGATGAAACTTCAACCTTTTGCTTCTGTACATAGACAAACTCAACTAGACTTTCCTTACACAAAAATAAACACAGCTAGCGTAAATATCAAGCCTGACGGAGTTGTCGTAAAGCCCGATGGATATGATTATGACTCAACGGACGCCAAACACGTAAGGAATTATAGAGCATTTTTGCACAATCTAGAATTTTCTTTAGGACAAAGTTCTGGTGTATTTGCACCATCAGCACCATTACCAAGAATTACAGCACTAAAGCATATCAGCACTTAACCATAATGCCAGTTAGCAATAAAAACACTTCCTACAATTATATAACATGCTTGATCTAGCAGAGAAAACTCTAAAATATGTGGAGCGATTTGTAAGCTATGCTGAGATTAGGGCAGAATCTGCTGTTGAGAAGAGAATAATCCTAAAAAATAGTAATGTTGAAGCTATAGACACAATACATGCAAGCGGAATGTGCATAAGGATTTTGAAAGACGGTATTTTATCTTCGACCTTTGTAAACAAACCCGATTTCACATTCATAAAAAAATCTGTTCAAGACGCGATAAAGACGGCAGAAGCTTCTCAGTTCATGCTGAAAAAACCTGTGAAGCTATCGATTGAGAATTTTGACAAAACAAGATACGACGCTGAGCAGAAAATAAAACTTGAAAACATCTCCATTGAAGAGAGACTTAGAGAAATGCTTGACATTGATAAGGCATTGCTGGGTTTAAAAATTCCTCTTAGATACCTTGAAATTACCGATGAAATAAAGAACAAGTATTATGTCAATTCTGACGGTGCAAGAATAAGATCGTTTGTTCCTAGATTAAAATTCGAATACATGATAACAGCAATACAAGGGAACAAAAATGAACAAAGAAACTTCATGTTTGGAGGCTCTGGAGGATGGGAGAATTTCAAAAGATGGAATCTTCTTGAACATATTACGCATGAAGCGAAAGTCCTGAAAAAACTTTTAAGAGCTCCGAGTCCACCTAAAGAAAAAGTCGATATAGTTTTGTCTCCAGAACTTGTAGGTATTGCTACTCACGAAAGCACTGGACATCCGTATGAGTCTGATAGAATTCTTGGAAGAGAAGCCGCTCAAGCCGGCGAGTCATTTGTCACTCCAAACCTATTAAGAACAAGAATAGGGAGTGATGTAGTAAATCTTGTTGACGATCCAACATTGCCAGGAAGTTACGGTTTCTATCTTTATGACGACGAAGGTGTGAAAGCTCAAAGAAGATTTTTAATCAAGAACGGAATGATTAATGACTTTTTAATGAATAGAGAAACTGCAACGGAATTTAACACCAAGAGCAATGGTGCAGCAAGGGCTGAGAACTGGACTTCAGAACCCATTGTTAGGATGGCAAACACGTTTGTTTTGCCAGGCGATCACAAGTTTGATGAATTGATCGAGGACATCAAGAAAGGAGTTTACATCAAATCTTACATGGAATGGAACATCGACGATAAAAGATTTAATCAGAGATACGTTGGTTCAGAATGCTATTTGATTAGCAATGGTGAGATAAAAGGTCTTGTGAAGAAACCCGTCTTGGAAATAACCACACCAAGCTTTTGGCAATCTATTGACGCTGTCGGAAACGATTTGGGATTCATATCCGGAACTTGCGGCAAGGGTGAGCCCCTTCAAGGAATCCCGGTATGGTTCGGAGGTCCACATATAAGATTAAGAAACATTAAATTGGGATGATATTTATGATGGTCTCTCAAATAGAAAATTTATGGCACAAAAAACTTAGACATTTTTATGAAAATAAAAAATTTAATTTTGATTTCCAATTTCATTGGTATGATAATATCGATAATAATTTAATTCAAATAAATAAAAACGGTTGTAAAAAAATTATTAATCTCATTAACATACATTTCTTAACTAAGAGTT
>Ga0213870_1000815_pt1 | contig 14550 bp, 23 predicted proteins | sample WICALVC2017_Meta_FD_160119 | JGI IMG/M metagenome (GOLD analysis project Ga0213870, IMG submission 160119) | Freshwater microbial communities from subterranean cave lake in Wind Cave National Park, South Dakota, United States - WICALVC2017 | ecosystem: Environmental > Aquatic > Deep subsurface >... | reverse complement strand
GTATAGTTCATTTAACGTCTCATTCGCATATTCAGCCAATTTCTTTGATAAATTCGTTTTAGCAATAATAAGCTTTCTTTTTGTCTTTACATCATTTCTAGATTGCTCCAAAGCATGCAATGCTATAAATGCTGTTTGTAGCTCTAGCCAGAAGAATGCCCTTTCCATAGCCTTGCTATCGCTTTTAGTTAAAGCTATATCCTTCCATCTTTGGTAGTGCTCTGAGCATAGAGCTATCTGTGTCTGTATTGCCATGTCACTCTATAGTAGTTACTTATATTTAAGTATTACTATTCTCAAGTAGCGAAATCTTTATAAATACCTCCGAATATTAGTTTGTACTATGCAAGGTATGAGAATTTATGCCAGTTTGGACTATTAGAGATCTATTAGAGCACGACGTGTCGCAGTTCTAGAAGCCGATTTAACTCAAATACTTTTATTGTCTCTTAATGAACAAGCAGCTTATTTGGATCGACTCTTGGCCGACTATCCTAGAAAAGTGGTAGGACCTTATTCAAAAAGAGGTAAACTAAGCCCAAACCAAGTCGGTATTTATGAATTACCAGACATCCAAAGATAAAGCAAAAATAACTGAGGTAATCATAAGTTAAAGACTCTATTATCCTTAGTTGGAGCAGTTGCATCAAATCCCTTTTCTACCAATTCTTTAGCAAATCCTTTAGTATCATCACCATGCACACAAAAAACCTTCTCTGGATTTACATGTTTAATAAAACCAAATAACTCTTTGCGTCCCCCATGTGCACTAAAATCAAATCTCTTAACAAACATCTCAACTTCCACATCAATATTCTCATGAACGAATCTCCCAGTCTGTAGAAGTCTATGCCCAGGGGTGTTTGGCACTTGAAACCCTGTAAGAATTAAACTAGAATTTCTATCTCCATGTAAACCCTGGATATATGGCACTACAGTACCACCAGATAACATACCTGATGTAGTAATAATTACACAAGGTTGTTTTACAATTTTTTTCCTCATTCTATCTCCAAAAACGTATGTGACTTTTTCTAATGCTTTATCTAAACTCTTAGGTTCTTTCAACAAATTTTTATATTTGTTGATAATTGTAGTTGCTTTCTTAGCCATCCCATCGATATACAAAGGATAGTCTATGCCATAAGCATGAAGCACTTGTAATATCTCTTGAGCTCTGCCAATAGCAAATGTGGAAATCAAAGCAATACCATCATTTGATATAGTTTCATTAACCAACTGCACTAAACCCTTTTCTTGCGATTTCCTGTCAGGATGTTCACGTTGAGCATATGTAGATTCGGTTATCAAATAATCTATTTCTGGTAAATCTTGATCACAGCCTTTTAACAATCTTGTATCAACAGTGTTGAAATTACCATTGTACAGTAAAGTCTTACCATCAACCTCCATCGATATCATTGCCGAACCAGGTATGTGTCCAGCATCGTAGTAAACCACTTCAGTATTCTTGAAAGTCAAATGTTTGTAATATTTTAAATCAACAAATTTTTTTATGGTTATTTTAACATCATGTTTATCAAAAGGCAGTCTAGCCTCTTCTATATCACCAGCTTCCATCATGTTTATTTTGACAGAATCCAAGAGCAACAATTCTGCTAATTCCTTCGTGCAATTGTTGGAAATTATAGGACAGCCATTTTCTTTTACTAAAATCGGTAAAGAGCCGCAATGGTCTAAATGTCCGTGTGAAAGTAATATATAATCTACTTTATCTACAGCGAGAGGAGGTTTTGGTGGCGTATGCTCTACATCAGCACCATAGTCAAGAACAAATCGTGTTTTTCCCGTATCAACCAAAATTCCTGATGGTGTTACAGAATTCATCGCACCTAAAAAGCTCAATTGCATATGTCAAAGTAATTTGTAAAGCTAAAGTATATAGCTTTTATTCAAAAATTATCCACTTGAAGAGACTGACGTTGACGCCTATATAGTTTTAAGTGTTCAGATCTATTCACAATTATTATTCTTTCCACATGATTTCCTCGCGACTATGCGTTTATTCACCGCCAAGCTCCAATATTTTTTCAACTAATGTTATGTCGGAATCAGCATACGCGAGAGCATCTTCCTTTGTTCTTTGAAAACGAATAACTTGCATCCAACCATCAACAGGAGTTTTTCCAAGATATCTAGCCGAAAGAGCTAAGCCAACGTATCGCACCGAATCTCTAGTTTTTAACTCGACTAAAGCTACGCGAATGCGCTCTCTCCCATTAGATACCATATGACATATCAATTACTCTTCTTCATTATTATTATCCAACGAATATATTATTATCTGTAAAGAATCGAAACAAAAATATTTAAATCTTAAATAAATCAAATAAAATAATAAAATAGTATAGAAATTCACTAAAAATTGATACAAATGTTCGAAGTACATAAGAAAGATATGGAAATTTTGAGAGAACTGGCGGAAGATTCACGAAAATCCTATAGGGAGATAGCCAGAAAACTAGGTATTGCCACAAGTACTGTAATGAACCGTGTAAATGTTATGAAAAAAGAGGGCGTTATAAAATCTTCTACTTTGCATTTGGACCATGAGAAGTTGGGCTATTCTTTAACAGCTTTGATAGAGATAACAGTCGCCAAAGGAAAGATGATTGAGATTGAAAATAAAATAGCAAAGAACCCGAATGTGTATGCTGTTTATGATATAACAGGGGAAATGGATGCGGCCATTCTGGCAAGATTCAAGAATAGAAAAGAATTGAATGGTTTTGTCAAATCTTTGCTTGCTACGGAATTTATTGAAAGAACCAACACTCATTTGGTTTTGAATGTCATCAAAGAAGAATACAGTATGTTTTGAATTCAGTTTGCATAAATAGCGCTTTTAACTGCTTTCACATCATTAGTAAGTTGTATAGGAATATTTGAATGCCCTTTCCTTGGATTGTTATAATACTTTGCACTTAATCCTGGGTCTTTATCCCTGCCTGTTAATCTGACAGCTACAAGTTGTCCTCTTTCAACATCACCAGTTCTAACGAGTTTTCTTAACCCAGCCAAAGCTGCAGCTGATGCCAAATCAACCATAAACAAACCATTGCTGTCTATTATAGCCTTGGCCTCAAATGCTTCTTCATCTGTTACACTTGTAACTACACCGTTTGTATGTTCCAATCCTCTCAATGCTTTCATTAGATTTTCAGGAGCAGGATAATGTATGTCTATGGCAGTCATACGAGTTCTAGTTCTAACACGCCCATCCCTAGCACGTTCTCTCCCCAACTCAGTATAAAGCTCTCCTATAGAGTCTGGATTAAAATCTCCATTATTCCATCTAATGCCTTGTATATTATACAGCCATTCAAGTGTATTGGCGCTAGACGCATTCACAACACCAATTCTTGGTATCTTAGTTTCCCAGCCCCATTCATACATGTCTAAAATGGCTTTATGTATAGCTGCTGTACTGCCTAAATTGCCACCAGGAGTAATTATCCAATCTGGCATTTGTCGTAAATGTTCAACGATTGCAAGAGTTTCAGTTTTTTGTCCTTCGATTCTTTTTGGATTATAGGAGTTAACAGGATACGCAGTTTTATCATCTTCCGTTAATTTACGTGCGATATTCAGGCAATCGTCAAAAGTTCCATCGATTTGTATTATCTTTGCGCCGTATGCTTGTGATTGCAATAACTTTTCTGATGCTATTCTACCACTTGGTACGAGAATAACAACTTCTACATCTTGCGCATATCTACCTCCTGATTTTTCGTTTGCAATTACTGCTGATATAGATGCTGCTGTATTTCCAGTTGAAGCTACAACATAAAGTTTTACACCTAGTCTTCTTCCATCTGTAACTGCGACGACAGTTCCCCTATCTTTGAACGGACCCGCTTGGATTGTTTCCTTCGTATAAGAAAACTACATCATCAGTAAATAACTCAGCGTAACTAGCTGCTCTGGACAAATGGAAAGGTCCTGAATTTGCTCCTTCAGCACCATCCAATGAAACTAGATTTCTGGTACAAGCATCCTCATCTTCTGTATTAATGCCCATAAAATTAAGTGCTTCTCTGTAACGCCATACGCCACTTCTATTGAAAATATTATGTCCATCGTTTCTTCTACCAGCCCAAACTCTTTGAATTGGTTTATCTAAAGGGCTTGTATATCTAACTTCAAATGGTATTCCACGTTCGCTTATAGTTAGTCTTTCATCAATGCTGTAAATTGAACCATTTGGAACTATTTCTTGTAATACTGAAATTTGCATCATCAATCAACATTTAAGATGTCTTGTATTTATTTAAGATTATCTAAACAAAGCAAATAAAAGATAAAATAAAAAGTTCTATCATTATTAGTGGTATAATGGATATAGAAACAAAACTAGAACTAATCAAAAAACCGCCGACAGAAGAGATAATTACAGAAGAAGATCTTAGAAAACTATTGGAAATGAAACAGAAGCCAGTAGCTTATGATGGGTTTGAGACTAGTGGATTTTTGCATCTAGGTAGCGGAATCCTGAGATCAATAAAGATAAATGATTTACTAGATGCTAAGATTGATTTCATTCTTTGGATTGCTGATTGGTTTGGATATATAAACAACAAGATGGGAGGTGATTTGGAACTTATCAAAAAAGTTGGGGAGTATTTCATTGAAGGATGGAAAGCATGTGGCGTGGATATGAAAAAAGTCAAAGTATTATGGACAAGCGATGCTGTTAAAGATCCTATGTATTGGAAAGGTGTGATTGATGTTGCTAAGATTACCACAGTTCAAAGAACGATAAGAGCCAGTCCGATAATGGGAAGAAGTGAGACTGAAATGAGGTATACAGCACAACTTCTTTATCCGATGATGCAGGTATGGGACCCGTTTTATTTTGGAGCTGATATACTTCAATTGGGGTTTGACCAGCGGCATGCGACAATACTCTCGCGTGAAATTTCTTCGAAACTAGGGCAATCGCCAAGAGTTTGTGTTCATCATCATCTGTTGATTGGTTTACAAGGAACTAAAGGAAGGATGGGGCAGGAAACGGCAACACTTCAACTAGAGGATAAGATGAGTAAGTCGAAACCTCAAACTGCAGTGTTCATACACGATAACAAAAGAGAAATTGAAGAAAAAATCAACAAAGCATTCTGTCCTGAAAAGATAGTCGAAGGAAATCCTGTGCTTGAAATTTGGAAATATATAATTTCCAGAAAATTTGAATCGAGAACAATAAAACGACCATCAAAGTTTGGAGGGGACTTGGAAATTCAAAATTATGATGATCTGGAGAAAGAATTTAGAAATGGGAAATTGCATCCGGCTGATTTGAAGAGAGAAACTATAGAAGCACTAGATGAAATTTTAACTCCTGTAAGAAGGCATTTTGAAAAGGGACGGGCTAGAAAGTTTTATGAAATTGTAAAAAATGCACAAGTGACTAGATAGTTAGAATCTGTAGAAGTGTTTTTTGTCTACTTTGCCATTGGCAATCTTGATGCCATCTTTTTTCAATAGTTTTAATTTTGTTTTCAACCCACCTATACCAGAATATCCGACTAACTTGCCGCCATTGCCGACTATTTTGTAGCAGGGATAAACTTCTGGACTTGGGTTATGTTTCATTATCCTTCCTATAGCTCGAGGGGATGTTTTACAAATTCTAGCTAGTTCACCATAAGTTGTAACTTTACTTTTTGGGATTTTCTTCAGTAACAAAAGAGCTTTGTGCATATACTATTTTAAATTTAATTTAATAATGTAGTTTATGCTTGATATTAAACTCGTAAGGGAAAATTCTGAGTTTGTCAAAAGGAATCTCAAAAAAAGAAATGACCCTCAGAAATTGAAACTTCTGGAAGAGCTATTAAAAGTTGACACGAAATGGAGGAAATCGCAGACTGAAATAAACAAACTAAGGCAGAAGAGGAATCAACTAAGCATTGAAGTAGCCAAGCAGAAAAAGGCGGGCAAATCTGCAAAGAAAATATTGACGTATGCCAAGAAAATCGACAAACTTATAGAGAAGGAAGATAAAGTACTGACAGGATTTCAAACCAAGGAAAAATCGTTGCTAATGAGCATTCCTAATCTTCTTCATGAAACAGTCCCAACTGGCAAAGATGAAAATGATAGCATAGAGGTAAGAAGATGGGGTTCACCACCAAAATTTGATTTCAGACAAAAAAACCATATGGAAATTTTGGAGAATTTGAAATTGATCGATTCTGAAAGGGCTGCGAAAGTGGCTGGTGCTGGATTTGTGTTTTTGAAAAATGAATTGGTGTTGTTGGATTTAGCAATACAGAGATTTGCTCTAGATTTCCTCAGAAAAAGAGGATTCGCTATATTAGAAACCCCTTTGATGATTGGCAGAAAGGCTTATGAAGGTATGATTGACCCGACAGATTTTGAAATGGTTACATACAAGATTGAAAATGAAGACTTGTATTTGATAGCTACATCAGAGCATGCAATAGGAGCAATGTTTGTTGATGAAGTTCTAGATAAGAATGATTTGCCAATTAAATTGGCTGGTGTGTCGACTTGTTTCAGGAAGGAAATCGGAGCACATGGGAAATATACCAAAGGATTATTTAGAATGCATCAGTTTAATAAAGTCGAACAATTTGTTTTTTGTTTGCCAGAGCAGTCATGGCAATTGCATGAGGAACTGCAGAGGAATTCAGAAGAGATGTATCAAGCTTTAGGTCTTCATTATAGAGTTGTAAATGTCTGCGCAGGCGATATAGGAAATGTTGCCGCAAAGAAATATGATACGGAAGTTTGGATGGCTGACGGGAAATTCAGGGAGGTTGGTTCTAATAGCAATTGCACGGATTATCAAGCTAGAAGGCTTAACATAAGATTTAGAGAAAAGCAAGGACAAGCTCCAAAAGGATTTGTTCATACTTTGAATAACACGGCATTAGCAACAAGCAGAACAATAATTGCAATTATAGAACAGTCCCAACAAAAAGATGGCTCTGTGTCGATACCAAAAATTTTACAGCCATATATTAATGGAATAGTGAGCTTGGAAAGAAAATAATTTCTACGGATAATAACTTGGTAGGTAGGCCGTAGCACCTTTAGCTAAAAGATAGTTAACGTTGTTTGAGATGTCTCTAGCTGTTATCACACCTACAATTTTATCACTAGAAGTTACTACTAATCGTCTTATATTATGTCTGGACATTTTTTCACCAGCTTCGGCTAGGGTTGCATTTTCGTCAATTGTCATTAAAGGGCTAGATACAATTTCTTTTACCAGTACTTTACTTGGATATATCCCATCAATTACTATTAAATGTTTGCCCTCATTATCTTTATAGAGTGCTTTTAAATGCTTAAAGAAATTTTAGAATTCTCTAAATTAATAGGTAAACTCAAGAAAATAGAAAGGACTGGTTGGGTTACTTGGGCCAATATACAGAATCCCGAGAGTGTGGCTGAGCATATTTTCAGGACTGCAGTTTTGGGTTTAATAGTTGCTGACATGAAGAAACTGGACACAGAAAAGGTAGTAAGGATGTGCCTAATTCATGATTTGCCTGAAGCTATAATCGGCGATTGGGATCCTATAGCTAAGAAGAAATTAGGAATAGAAAAATGGAAAGCTAAAGAAAAAGAGGCTGTAAATAAATTATTTGCATTATTGCCTCAAGATATAAGAGATAAATATGTTGAAGCTTGGAGAGAGTTTGAAGAAGTAAACACTGAGGAGGCAAAAATCGTCAAACAATTAGATAGGTTGGAAATGATAATTCAAGCATCTGAGTACTTAGAAGAAGGTTATAAAGAAGAGGATTTGAAAGAATTCTTTGATTGGCATGTGAAAGAATTTACTGACGCGGATTTAAAGAAAATTTTTGAGTTAATCAACAAAGAAAGACTAAAGTACAAAATTAATGAATAATAAAATCCCATCACCAAGATATAATGTAAAAATTAATGCTAGCAAAAATGAGGGAGCAAATCTTATTCCCTCCTTGATCCAAATAAATCTTTTTCCAGATTGTTTAACTTTTATTAATTCTTTTTCGGTAATCCCCTCCCACAATTTAAAATACATAGGTACATCACCAACTTTCAGCTTAGAAACAGGTATTTTCTTTTTAAACCCAACCTCCTCAACAGCTTTAGCAAATTTCCAAATTAAGAAAATAAAAATAGTAGCTATTAAAGGCAAAATAGAATTTTTTATTAGAAACTCTCCACTAGTTCGAAATGAAAATACATTTACGATAAATAAATTAAGAAGAATGAATGTAAAGAAAAGAACTATGGAACCTAATATAAAAATATTACTACTTGATTTTACATCATTTGTGAATCTCTCAATTATTTTTCTGTTCATTACAGCTAGAATTAACGCATACACAAGCATGTAACCAGCACCTACCATGAACAGATTAAACAAAAAACTCAACGGGAATGGGAACATTAAATTTGAAAAACCACTTGGTGCTATAGGCAATAAAAATCCAATAGCTGATAATAATTTCGCATCTCCCCCACCCCACTGTCCAAAATAATACATAAGAAACCCGAAACCCAAAAGTGATAAACCGGCTATAAGGCTGTTGAGTATAGGCCAATAGTTTGATTCTACATAAGACTGAATGCCGTAAGTAATCAATGCAACAGCAACCATGATATACGGTATTTGGTCTGGTATTTCTGTAGTCTTCAAATCCCATATGGCTGCAATGGAAGAACCTAGGAACGCAGTAGCTAGTGTAACGGTCTGATAATCCATATTTTTAATTGATTTTTGATTTTATTTATGTGATGTAAGTAGTTTACTTGAAAGATATAAAATTACTCAACGGTTTAAAAACTAAAACTTGGTGAGTTATTCATATGTCTATCATATTATTTTATTTACCGAGAGTGCTTCCAACCAAAACTCCATTTGCAAAGTAAAATCCTGTATCACCAGACGGCAAAAGATCATAGGTATACATTTGACCATATGGAACAAGTTCAGTAGTTTTAACATGTGAATTGTCTATGACATCTCCTGATTTGAGACCTCCCAACATCCTACCGTCTGCTGTCGGATGTCCTTGGGAAGCAAACAACTCCCTCCCGTCATCTAGGATAAGATGAACCACCTTATGAGTAGGGTGTACTTGTGTTTTTCCAACTTTTAGAATAATTGCAGATTCATTATGACCTAATCTGTCGGCTGTCCAAACCAACATGCCAGTTCTTAATTCATTGACTTTAACTGGTCCATTAGGCGTATCGATAAAAGTATTTCCGGACAAACAGATTGGGCACCCGTAATCTGGTCTTTGAACCACTACTTTAGTGAAAGTAACTGTTTGGGCATCAAAATCGATTTTTGTAACTTTTTCAGATATCCCCTCGCATCCGTAACCTATGTTATCGCCTATATGCAAAGTTTTGGGAGTGCCTTCCCCTCTTGGAACTGGATATGCTTGATACCAAATACCCTCAACACTATCAGAATTGATTTTTTGAACCAAAAAAGAACTCTCCTGTTGCCCAATTGTACGAACTACGGTTGACACATTTGGCATATACTTGGAAGCTAAGATCAATACTAAGACAACTATTCCAATAAGAATAACTGTCGTTGTACCGATTCCTTTAGTGACCATATTTACTAAAAGAAATTTCTTTTCGAAAAGCTTTAAATATATGCATTTTATTTGGTCTTTGCCGAAGAATTATTGTTATTCGAATACATCATCTATATTTGTGAAATCCTATATCCTTAGCTATTTCCCTAAAACACCGCCTGCAATAAAGTAATCCATATTTTCTTATAACACCGCGGGAATTTTCACAGCGTCTGCATATCTTTGTAGCTTTACCAAACTTTTTTACAGCCAGAAACGACACCTAACCGCCGATGTCACCAAGGATGAAAAGAAACTCATCTCCACCAGTAGCTTGCAGTTGAAACATCCTCTCAAAAACCTTAGAATAGACACCTTCAAAATTATTCTCAAGCTCAGCTTTCTTGAAAATTATTCCTCCCAATCTAGCTGTAAGTTCCATTATATTGGCTTCTTCATTCAACTTGAACACCTTTTCCTTTCAACCAATTTATTACTTCTTCCTTATAAATTTTGTTTTTTGAGGGTATATTCCTTTGCTGTATGCGTCTGTACTTAATTCTATATCCTAGTCTCTGTAGCGTGACAGCACAATCCAAACCTAACATTCCGACATCATGACTATACTTTACATTAGGTAAATCCATATACTCCTTTATTCCTATGTTTATATTGCCATTGTCATCAAGCTGCGAAGATTTTAATTTATTCCCCAAACCTTGTAAAACTTTGTTTAAAAATTCTTCTGCCTTGGTTTTCCTTAATGTAACCTTGACTCCCAATGGCTTACCTTTTATGATACCAAATGTTGATCTCTTTTTTGATAAAGTCACCAAAGGCTTCTGATTGGATAGCATTTCCAACAATTTTTTAGCTCTCTCAAGTTTTTCTTGTTCATTACCACAACCTACATTGAGGGTTACTTTCTCTATCTTGATTGTATGCATAGGATTTTCTTTCATCTAACTCACTGTTATCAATGGTTTTTCCTTCCCAACTACAATAAAATTATCCTTCAGAACTTCTGCATTCTTGCCTTCTATTTCACAAATGATTCTCGATGGTTGTCGGAATTTACCAGCTAAAATTTCTTTAATTTCAGCAGACTTTCCTGAATTTTTACCTTTGAGTATAATACCTATACTGCCTTTGGTTAATTTTGAATGTTCTTTCACTTTTAATGACGGTACTTCAACCAATAAGGAATCTCCTGTTTTATACTTTCCGTCTTCAGCAAGTATATTCTTACCATCGTTTAGATTCACCTGCAACTTGCCTTTTTTTACCAGAGTTTTACTTTCTATTTTACAGATTTTGACATTTGCTTCTTCTTCTGGTATAGAGACTACATTCAAGCCGTTTGCAGACGGTACAACTCTATAGAACTGTTTGGTGGTTGGTATTGAAATTGCATCAAACAAGCCAACTGGATAAGCATTATCTTTTCTAGGTTTGCCATCAACCAGTATTTCACCTTTGTTGATTATTGTTTTGGCTTCCTTGCCTGTCTCTGCTATCTTCAAGATATCCCTGACTACTACTTGCAGTGGTATGCACTCGAACTTTTTATGAGGTCCTGTCCTAGGACTTACTGCCCATTTCTTTGTCTTTTTCGGTATTCTCCAAAATCGTGGTATCAACAGTCTTTTGAGATTTGACATTTTCTTTATCCTCCATTTCTTTCGGCTTTTCTATTTTTACTCCCTTTCGTTGCAATATTTTTGTCCTAAATTCGTCGTCTAAACTTAAATTTGTTATTTTAAGGTTGCTTGGGTGTATTGGAACTTGAACTTCTGTCCCAACAGTTCTCCTTCTTGTTATGCCTTCGATATAGACTTTGTAATATTTTAAATCAACTTTTGCAATCTTTCCAGTCTTGCCAGCATAATTTCCCTTCATTATCTCCACCTCATCGCCTTTTCTCAAAGGCAAGGCTCTTCTTTTGAATTGCTGTCTCAATTCTTTAGATAAATGGACTGATAATAATTTTCTTCTTAAATGAAGTGGTGCTGTATGTGAAAATTTTCTTTGTTTGCTTGATTTTTTGGACTTTACTCTCATTTAAACCACCAAACTAACAATTTTGCTTATTGTGTTGAATCTTTCTATAGCTTCTCTTGCTACAGGTCCTTTAACCTCTGTGCCTCTGGGTTCATAATTGTCATCGACTAAAATTGCTGCATTATCCTCAAAAGTAACTCTCAATCCTTCTTTTCTACGATATTCAGCTTTTTGTCTTATTATTACTGCTTTAACAACTTGTTTCCTGATTTTTATATCTCCCTTTTTTACAGAAGCTTTTATGACATCAGCAACACCGCATGAAGGCTGTCTCTTTCTAACACCTTTGTAACCAGCAACAGAAATTATTTGCAGTATTTTAGCTCCTGTGTTGTCTGCACATGTGATATTGCTTCCTACCCTCAATCCCCTAGAAATTCTTGCTTTAACTGCCTTCATCAAATCACTTTTTCAAGTATAATTCATATTCGCCTGCATTTGCTATCCTAGAAATCAATCCATCTTTTTCCATTTGCATGAGTTTTATCCTTAATGGTATGTAGTATCTAGAATATTTTGAATTTGAAGTTCTTGCTTCGGAAGGTTTGAACTTGAACTTAGAAATTATAATTTCTTTTGTTGTTTTTTTACCTTCTTTAATTAATTTCAAAATTTGATTAGTGTTGAACTTCATTTACTCACTTCTATAACTACAAAAGCTTTGGTCTTTGAAAGCGGTCTTGTTTCAGCGACAGTAACTATATTCCCTTCTTTTGCACCTATGCATTCAGGATTGTATGCAACTATTCTGTTATGCCTTCTTTCGAATCTCTCGTATTTACGTAGATAATGTTGATACTGTCTTTCTACTACTGCTGTCTTTTGAGCTCTTGTTGAAACCACCTTGCCTTGGATGATATTACCTCTAACAGGAAGTGTTCCGTGGAACGGGCAATTCTTGTCTTCACAAGTTTTCTCTGGTTGCTTGACATCGATTCCTATATTTCTTGCTTTCATAAGAATACTCTATTAATTAGAAAAGACATGCTTTTATTACTTTTCAATTTACCATTTTGGGAATTTTTTCTTTATCCTATCTTCAGGTCTAGAAACAAGCAATTTGCCATCAACTTGTACTTTAGTTTTGTCTGGAAGTGTAAATACAAAAACACAATTTTCTTTTATCACAGTTTTTTCCTTACCATCTTTTGTTTCGATTTTTATTGTGCTGTATGTCTCATCAATTACTTTGCCTGACAGTCTTTTTTGTGTAGGATCGGTTGATTTCGGAATTTTGACAGGTAAAGAAATCAATTCGTGTCTCACCAAATTTCGGGGTGTTATTGGCATATATCATATATAGGGTTCAATTAATTTTTCTGTTTCTTCTGTTCTTTGAAATGTAAGACAGCTGAATTTATACAATAACGTAAACCTGTAGGTTTAGGACCATCGTCAAAAACATGTCCTAAATGACCACCACATTTTTTGCACAAAACTTCAGTCCTATGCATGAGCAAAGTATTTTCTAGTTTCGCTTCTATGTTGCCTTTGGAAGCAGGTGTCCAAAAACTCGGCCAACCAGTACCAGAGTCGTATTTTGCATCTGAAGAAAATAATTTATTGCCGCATCCAGCACAGACATACATACCTTTCTTTTTGTTATGAACATATTTACCAATAAACGGTACTTCAGTTCCTTTTTCTCTTAGTATATGGAACTCTTCAGGAGTAAGACACCTCTTCCATTCTTCTTCTGATTTTCTTATTTTCTGTTTCATTTTCTATCTTCCATAAATCAGAATTAAATAATATTTAATTTTAAGTTTATGATGTCGTAGGTGCAGCATTTAACTAATGTAACACGTGTTACAATAATACAAAATGCATTAAATTTTTATAAAATATTAACTAACTTCAATCTGTTCTGCAGAATAGCCCAACCTAACCAAAATATCTTTCATTTTATTTTTATGATCTCCCTGCAATTCTATATGATTATCCTTGTAAGTTCCGCCGCATGCGAGCTTTGACTTCAACTGCTTGGCAATACCTTTTGCGTTATCACTTATCCCTTCTACTATTGTTATAGGCTTTCTAAACTTCCTTATTTCAATAAAAACTCTTATCTTATGCGTCGCTTGATCTATAACAACACATGCACATATATCAGAAGGTAACCCACATCGTGAACAAACATTTGCCATCATCGGGCTTCTGCATTTAGGACAGACTTCAGCCACTTATTTCTTTACCTCTTTTAATCTTTCATTTTGTATTGTAGATATTCTAGATATACTCTTCTTTAAAACTCTGATCTTACCAGGATTTTTGATAGGTCGTCCCATCTTAACATTGCCTTGTTCCTTAAGAAGTTCCAACTTAAATTCAGACAATTTCTTGTTCAAATCATCTGATTTTATTTCTCTAATTTGTTTTGCCTTAAGAATTGCCATTTGCTCTAAACCTTTATCATAATTTGAAATATAAGAATCTATCGTTTAAGGCTATTTAGATTCTTCACCAATATTTTCTTTATATGTAACCTCTTTCGGCATTTCCTTCATTATAAAAACTTTAATCCCAACTATACCTGGTTTGATGTTGGCTCGCGCATACCCTTTATCAACAAGCCTCTCAGCATATTCACCTGAGAAGGCAACAAAACCTCTTTTGAACTTCTGAAATCTACTTCTTTCACTTCCAGCAAGCTTGCCCCCAACATGTATTGAAATGCCTGTAGTTCCAGCTTCTGTAACTTTTTCTAAATAATAATTGGCAACCTTCTTGAAGTTAATCCCTCTCTCAATCGCTCTAGCAATTCTATTGGCAATTATATTGGCGTCCAAAAATGGATTTTCCACTTCTTTCACATCAACCAAAGGATTTTCAAATCCAAACTTATTTTTTATCTCTTCTGCTATATCATTGATCCTTCTACCGCTTCTACCTATAACCAAACCTGGCT
>Ga0213870_1000814_pt1 | contig 14562 bp, 16 predicted proteins | sample WICALVC2017_Meta_FD_160119 | JGI IMG/M metagenome (GOLD analysis project Ga0213870, IMG submission 160119) | Freshwater microbial communities from subterranean cave lake in Wind Cave National Park, South Dakota, United States - WICALVC2017 | ecosystem: Environmental > Aquatic > Deep subsurface >... | reverse complement strand
TGGCAGGATTATGGAACTACTTGGATTCTTCGATCCTTCTTATGCTAGGAAACCTCCACCCAAGAGAAGATTACAACGGATATTGAACGATTGGATTAGTTAGAACTCCGCACGAAGTGCGTTATCTCGATTAGAAATCTATTTTCTTTTGCTTCCTCTTTCAATTTAGCTATTATTAATTTTTCATAATCTTCTATTGACTTCAAATAACCTTCAAGAATAGCATTATTTATCATCTATTTATTAGAAAATTAAACTATTTCTTTTTTTCTATTTTTATTGCTTAAAACAATAAAGAGCGCCTCAACCGGGAATTGAACCCGGGTCTTGTCCGCGACAGGGACATGTACTAGCCGTTATACGATTGAGGCATCTTTGCTCTTTGTTGGTATCGGCCCTTTAAGTGCTTTACCTTCATGTATTTTCTGTGCTCCGCTCTTGACGGGATTTGCATAGCGTGAACTCCCCCCGTGACGGGATCGGAATCAGCAACTCCCTCGCGACAGGGATGTATTTTAGCCACTAAACTAGCAGGGCATATATACTAAATTTATAAGTCTTAGTTTTTAAATCTTATTGATAATTTTGCAAAATTGCGCAAACACAAAGATTTCGAACTTAATGAAAAATCCTTGTGCCCAAAAATTCTAGAGGAATTTTTAGGATTCTCCATTGAAAAATATCTGCAATAGCAATATTTTCATCATAATTATCCTGATTTTCATCTAAAAAAGTAGTAAACAAGATTTAAATAAAGCGTTATCTCAATAAATACATGAGAAAAACCTCCCTAATAACAGGATTTATATTCCTATCGCTCCTTCTAAGCTTAACTTCAGTGCAGGCCTATCATGGAGGATATCATTATTTCTCGCCTAGTTCTTCTTATTATCCTTCTTACACATCTTCCTCATACAACCCTACCTTTATCACAGACAGAGTCTCGAGTCTTGACCGAAGTTCATCAATATATAGTAGAAACTTCCAAGGTCCTATCATTCAAAGAGATACAAAATACGATGAATTTCTTAAAATTGGTAAATCAGGTCGTGTTTATCGGACAGTCTCAAGCCAAACATCAGAGCGATATCTCGGAGGCACACAAGTAGAGAGCTTCCAATCAGATGACAAAAGAGCATATAATAAAGAATTAGACTCTATTCCTATAAGTACTAGAGACTACGATCCTTACTTTAGATCACTGTCCTCTTACGATTATTCTGCTTATGGTAAGGACAAATATGGCAAACCTTATTATTACCAGCCTACATACAATCCAGATAAAGGATATTATAATTGGAGATATTAACTTAATCTTTTTTACTTGTACTTCTTCTTAAGCAAATAAAATCCTATTAGGATCAGCATTATAAAGAAAAAGAGTATGAAAAGCGAAAGAATGATAGTAAGAACAGTTTCTCTCTTCTTTACATATCCTACGATGTTTGCTCTGACTTTAGCAGAATCAAGACTTAAAACCATAACTGCATTATTCGCTTTTAATTGACTAATTCCTAAATATATCTTGGTGTTATTAATTAAAATATCTTCAACTATCCCTGTTTTAATAAGATAATTTTTGCCAGAAATATTCAACGAAGTTCCCAAATAAACTACACTAAACAATGCATCATAATCTTTTCCTTTTATATTCAAAAAAATCCTTTCTCCACTAATAAATGAGACATAACTAAGCTCTTTACTCAGAGATATATTTTTAATATTTTCATGAGCAGATAAGAGGATTTCAGGCTGTGAAATAGAATAGTAATAAGAAAAAATAGTAGTAACTACTACAACTAAAAATACGAAGAATATAGAACCTATTCTAGCAAATGAAAGAGCTAAACTCCCTCTTTTATCTATTTTCATGCCTAAAAATACTTTTTATAATTTATAAAACTATTGAAATTTTATAAACTAATTAATTTTATCTTAGTATCTTTGACCGTCCCAAAATTTGTCGCTCCTAAATATTTAACCTCATTATTCTCGCAAGCCTTGACTAGTGTTCCAGTTACTGTGCCGTCCAAAATAACTACAAATGTTCTTCTCTTTGTTATCCCAATGATTTTAGCAGCTTCTCTAGCACCTACTTTTCTAATAACATCAAAATTTGAATCAACTAATAAAGCAGATTTCGTTCCCTCTATCTCTCTATATAACGATCTAATCTTATTTTTGCCTTCATTATCTATTGGTGACACAGCTTCAATTATTTCCTCAGAACTTTCCTCTGTATAGTTTGTACCTATTCCATTCAATTTCCTTAAAAACTCGCTTGAAGGTATCCTCTTTCTTAATGCTATAAAGATTTCTTTTCCAGTAAGCTCTTCTACTTCCTTTCCATCTGGAGCAACTGCAACATAAACAATTTTAGCATTATTAATCACATTTTTAGCAATTAACCATCCACCTCTATCTCCGTCAATAAATAATGTCAATTCTTTTTCTTGTCCTAGTTTAGCAATCTCAGCAGGTAGTTTTGTTCCGTTCATTCCAATAACATTATTTATTCTGTTCTTCAATAAGTTAACTACATCTGCTCTACCTTCAACAACAATGATTTCATTCCCAAATAAATCGCCTGCGGGTAATTTCTCGCTCCCATATTCCTGAATCTTAGCTGCCCTTGCCTCTTCTTTCAAAACTCTTGACATTTCTCCCAGATCATTACCGCTATCCAGATTTTCAAGAAGCTGTTTTGCTCTATCTATAATATAATCTCTCTTACTTCCTCTTACATCCTCGATCTTAGTTATTTTTATCTTGGCCTCAGTGGGCCCGATTCTATCAATTGTTTCCAAGGCAGCGGCAATTAAAGTTGTCTCAGACTTATCCATGGCCGTAGGTATTTTTATTTCTCCAATACTCTTTCCGTCTACAATCTCTAAATCTACCTCTATTCTGCCTATTTTTCCCTCTTTCTGCAATTCTCTCATCTCTAATTCAGAGCCAAGCAAGCCCTCTGTCTGCCCGAAGATAGCACCTATTACGTCTGGCCTTTCCAAAGGTCCTTCTGACTTGAATGACGCATTTATCATATACTTTATTGATACTGGACTTATTTTTGCCATTTTCACTTTTAGAGCTAAAGCTCGTTATTTATTTTACCCGCTAATAGAAAGAAGTTATTGTGCCCAACACGGACGTGAATATGAAGTGAAATAATAATCTTACTTCCTTCTTACTATTGTGATATTTCTATAAAGAGAATATGCTATTTAAACTTTACGTCTTTCACAGTATTTCCTAATTACCAAAAAATAAAACAGTATTCACTAAAAAAACTAAGAAGCATAGGCTCGCTATTGGCTTACAAATCACTGTTTTTATAAGTTATCTATGCCTCTTTTGTTTTCGTCCATTTTATAGACATGTCTTCCATTGATATTATGAACTCTTTAAATGAACATTGTTCTTTGTAAAAGCATATCCATATTGTCTGAAGCATTTGCTCAAACAAAAAGAAAAAATATCTTATTTTCATCTCTGTTGATTTGCATTTTATCCTTGCTTCATCTTGGATTCTAAATTGAGTTTCAATTCGCCATCTTTTTTTATAAGTTACAACCAGATTTTCAAGTAAAATCCATTCCACATTAGTCGCAAAAACCCAATCATATTTTTTCTCACTTTTTGGATCATAAATCTGTTTGAGGAAAATCAAAATATTTTCTCCAATATATGTGCTTTTATTTTTGTTTACTCCAAATTCATTATAAACTGCGATTTGTTCTCCATTCTCCATAGGATAAAGAATCGATTGCTTGTCTTCGTGCTTTGGAACAAAAATCAAGTAAGAATATTTCCATTGAGTTAGCTCGTACATTAGGTCCTTATCATAAAACCCCCTATCAAAGATAATCAAATTAATACCTTTGATAAAATCTTTAATCAAAGACAGGCATTCGTTTATCACACTACTTTTATAATGCCCTATTTTTATTGGGACAGATATCAAAGGTATTTTCTCAGGTATCTCGTCGGAAATTATGCTGCATGTAAGAAATTTGAAATGTCCTTTTACCCCATTTTTTCCAGTCCATCCATGAATATCAAATCCTTGGACATTGCCGAAAAAGTCTTCATCTGTATAGTCAAAAGCAAGAATAACCTCTTTTTCTTTTAAGGATAACTTTTCTGAAATTCTCTTGATATAGTTCAGATAAGCAAATTTCATCCTGCTTATCAGTGAATTTTTGCATCTTAAATATAACGAATCAGATTTATTACTTACAGTCTCGATATAAGTAATATGGGAGGCAGATTTCATTATTGGAACAATATATTCAAACCCAGTTAAATCATTTTTTTTGTAAGATAAATTTAAGGCATTATTAATAAAATGTTTTAATTCACCAAGGCTAAACATCAGTTTTGTCTCATTCATCTGTAACCACCACATAAACTTTTTTACCGATAAATTCTTTTGGAAAATCTATTCTAGCACTCGTACCAAACGGCTTAACATCCCTTTCAAGAAAGCATTTAATGCCTTTCAGAGTAAGTACTGATTTTTTCATTATTTTTACTTTTTTCATACCTATCTAATAGATAGGTTAAATATATAAGACTTTCGGTGTTACTGTAAAGTATTAGAATTCATTTCGGAGATACTGTGCGGAAAGTACTCAATCACCTTGAAATTTTTTATGTGGGTAAGTTTAAATTAACAAGAGAGTTTTGGAAATTATGTATTTCATGCTTCAAAATAAGAATGGGGAACAGATTATTATAGAAATATTTGGCTTACAGAAAGCTGGAAAAACAACTTTATTGAGAGAGTTAAAAGATGATGGAAAGAATGTTTTAGATTGGGAAAAGGTATCTTTAAAAAGGAAGTTTTTGTTGTTTTTTAGACATTTTTTATTAAATCCTTTGGTTACTATATATTTCCTTTATAAGATGAATTCTAATTGGCTAAGAATGGGCCATTTGGAATTAAAAGATTATTTTATTATATTTAAAATGAGAAATTCCTACTTTGTATCTGCATTGGCTAAGTATGAATACTTAAAGGGATTGAATGGTGAGGTTTTTGTTGATGAGTATTTATTACAGTCTCTTTTTATGATTCTTCAGACTAAATCTTCTGAAGAAGAGATAAGAAAACTAATAAATAAGTTACCTTTGGGCAATGGGATTATTATTGTTGAAGAATCTAGAAGGAAAAGATATGATAGATTGGACAGGGTTAAGAATCCTGCTACTCTTTTAGATCAAGAATTTAAAAGAAAATGGATTGAGAATTGCGAATTTAATTATGAAATCATAAAAAAGATCTTAATGGAAATATACAAAATGGAAAGCTACATCCCAAATAAATAATAATTTTAAAGTATTGATACCAGTTAGATACTATGCTTTCTGAAGGCAAAGAAATATATAGAACTTTGCTATACCATAGCAAAGTTTATCAAAATAAAATGCTTAATTTCATAGGGCTATTTATGACAACCTTATGAAATAATTTCGGGATAAAACATACAAGGATAATTTCATAATCTTTATATAATACTCGCCTTATGAAAAGTTATGAAAAAGTGGTTAAATGTTTTTTTGTAACGAGGAAAAATGACGAAAGTGTATGTAGAAATGACTGCTGATTTTTTGCACCCAGGACATATTAATATTTTAGATGAAGCTAAAAAATACGGGGAAGTGATTGTTGGCTTACTCACTGATGAAGCTGTCGCAGGTTATCGCAGAATCCCGTTATTATCCTATGAACAGAGGAAAAAAGTATTGGAGAATATGAGGGGCGTTTCTCAAATAGTGGCACAGAATTCTTATGACTGTTTGGAAAATATCAGGAAAATAAAGCCCGAATATATTGTTCACGGCGATGACTGGAAGACCGGATTTTTGTCTGGTGTGAGAGCACGAGTTATTGATGCATTGAAAGAATGGAATGGAAAATTGATAGAGCCGAAGTTTACAGAAGGAATTTCTGCAACAGATTTGATAAGGAAAATTAGAGAAAGAGGAATTACTCCTGATATGAGAAGAAGCAGATTGAGGCAATTGCTTGGAATGAGGCCTCTTGTAAGAATATTGGAAGTTCATAGTGGATTGAGCGGATTGATTGTTGAGAAAACTAAAATTGAGGTCGATGGAAGGATCAGAGAGTTTGACGGAATGTGGGAGAGCAGTTTGACAGATTCTACTTCTAAAGGAAAGCCTGATATAGGAGCCGTAGATGTAACTTCTAGGATTCAGACTATAGAGCAGATTTTAGAAGTTACAACAAAACCTATGATTGTGGATGCTGATAATGGGGGATTAAAAGAACAATTTGTATTTACTGTTCGTTCTTTTGAGAGAAGAGGAATTTCTGCTGTGATTATTGAGGATAAAATCGGACAAAAAAGAAATTCACTTTTAGAAGAGGCAGAACATATACAAGATAGTATAGAAGATTTTTGTGCTAAGATAAGGGCTGGGAAGGAATCTCAGGTAACAGATGACTTCATGATTATTGCTAGAATAGAAAGCTTGATATTGAAAAAAGGAATTGGGGATGCTTTGAAAAGGACTTTGGCTTATATTGATTCTGGCGCAGATGGAATTATGATTCATAGCAAAGAGAAGAGTGCAGATGAGATACTTAAATTTTGTAAAGAATATAGGAAATTTGAGAAAAAAGTTCCTTTAGTTGTAATACCTTCAACTTATAGTCATATTAGAGAGAAAGAATTGCAAGATGCGGGAGTGAATATTGTTATTTATGCTAATCACTTATTGAGAAGTGCTTATCCTTCAATGTTAAGAACAGCACAGATAATCTTAAAAAGCGAGCGTTGTTACGAGGCAGAAGAGCATTGTATGCCAATAAAAGAAATTTTGAGTTTGGTGCCGATATGATAAAACCAGAAGATTTTTATTCTAAGCTTGTAAAAAAAGAAGTTGATTTCTTTACAGGTGTGCCTGATTCGCTATTAAAAGATTTTAATGCTTATATTATGGATTATGTTTCTGCTGATAAGCATGTTATTGCTGCTAATGAAGGAGGGGCAATTGCTCTTGCTAGTGGATATCATTTGGCTAGTGGAAAATTAGGAATGGTATATATGCAGAATTCAGGACAGGGAAATGCGGTGAATCCTTTGACTTCCTTAGTTGATAAAGAAGTTTACAGTATTCCTATGTTGCTATTAATTGGATGGAGAGGCGAGCCAGGAGTTCATGATGAGCCGCAGCATGTGAAACATGGAAGAATTACATTAGGCTTGCTTGATAGTCTAGAAATTCCTTATGATGTTTTGCCTAATGACAATGATAGTATGAAAGAGACATTGGATAAAGCAATTAGTGAAGCCAAAAGTAATAATTTTCCTTATGCTCTTGTTGTAAAAAAAGGAGTATTTGAGCCTTATGAATTAAAAAATAAAATCAAGAGTGATTATGAACTGAATCGGGAAAGAGCATTGAAGATAGTGACTTCTTCTTTAAATGCAAGAGAGGTTGTTGTTTCTACAACAGGAAAGCTTTCAAGAGAATTATTTGAATATAGAGAAGGAAAAAAAGAAGGGCATGAGAAAGATTTCTTGACTGTTGGATCTATGGGGTATAGTTCTATGATTGCTTTAGGAATAGCTTTGGCAAAGCCTGAGAGAAAGGTTTATTGCTTTGATGGAGATGGCGCTTTGATTATGCACATGGGAAATATGGCTATTATAGGACAGAAAGCGCCAAAGAATTTTAAACATATTATTTTTAATAATGGATCCCACGAATCTGTGGGAGGACAGCCTACTGCTGCATCTGTGATTAATATTCCAAAAATAGCAGATGGATGTGGATATAAAATAAGATTTAAAGCTGAAACTGAAAATGAGATTATTGAATGTATGAAAGAATTAAAAGATTGTGAGGGGCCTGGTTTATTAGAGATTCTTGTGAATAAAGTTTCGCGAAAAGATCTTGGAAGACCTTCTACAACTCCGTTGGAAAATAAAAAAGCTTTTATGCAATTTGTAGAAAATGATAATTGATGGAAAAAAGATTGAAAGAAAAGAGAAATTTTTTGTGAGAAACCCCTATAATAATGAGATAGTTGGAATGGTAGGTATTGCGGATAGAAAGGATATTGAAAATGCTCTTACACTCTCTTATCATAGAAAAAAGGACATTCCTGGAGAAGAGAGAGTTAGGATCTTGAGGGATTCTGCTGAGAGAATAAAAAGAGAAGAGAGAGATCTTGCTCAATTAATCAGCTTAGAATCTGGATTGTGCTTAAAAGATACTCTCTATGAAATTGATAGGGTGTGTAAAACATTAGAGGCATCTGCTGATAGTGTTTATGAAATTGAGAAAGATATTAGTAAAAAATTTGTTAAGGGAGAAAATAAGAATCCTGAATTACAAGTTATAACAGAGCCCTTAGATCTTGTTGTTGGAATAACTCCTTTCAATCATCCTATGAATCAATTAGTGCACAAAATCGGTCCTGCTATAGCTGCAGGGAGCTCTATTGTAATAAAACCAAGTGAAAAAACTCCTTTATCAGCAATAAGGCTTGTTGAGATTTTGCATGAGACAGGACTTCCTTCCAATATGGTAAATTTAATTACAACGAATCGCCCTTTAGAATTTCTTGATTATGTTTTGGAAAGTAGAAAGTCTGAAATGATAAGTTTTACTGGTAGTGTTTATGTTGGAAAATATATTGCAAGAAGGATGGCTGAGAGCGGAAATGAACTTATTAAATATGTTCCTGAATTGGGAGGAAACTCGCCTTTTATTATTCTTGATGACGCAGAGCTATCATTAGCAGCTGAAATGGCATTGAACGCTTTTGGAAATTCTGGGCAAAGATGTACAAAAATAAAAAGAATTTTGCTGCATAATGAGGTTGCACATGAATTTATTTGTGCATTTCTGGAATTAACAAAAAAAATAAGATATGGATCGCCTTTAGATGAAGAAACAAATATGGGAACAGTAATAAATGAGGGAGCTGCTATTGAAATTGAAAAAAGAGTTAATGAAGCTATTTTAGATGGAGCTAATCTTTTATATGGTAATAAAAGAACTGGTGCGTTATATTCTCCAACTATTCTTGATTATGTTCTTCCTATATCGCGATTGGTTGTTGAAGAAACCTTTGGCCCTGTTGCTCCAATAATTAGAATAGGCAGTTTAGAAGAGGCAATTGAAATTATAAATTTATCTAATTATAGATTATCTGCAGCAGTTATGACTCAGAGCAAAGAAAAAGCTGAGAGAATAGCTAATGCTCTTAAAGTCGGCCAGTTTAATTGGAATCATCATCCTAGCTATAGAACAGAACAAGCCCCTTTTGGAGGATTTAGGGATTCTGGAAATGGTGAGAAAGAAGGAGTTATAATGTCTGCTGAAGGGATGAGGAGGATAAGAACATTTTACATTCATTAAAATGAAAGCAATAATTTTAGCAGCAGGAAGAAGTTCAAGATTGTATCCTTTAACACTTGACAAACCGAAATGTTTACTTGAGTTAGAAAAAGATACAAGTATAATTGAGCATCAAATTGATATGCTAAGAAAAGAAGGGATTCAAGATATTATTGTAATTGTTGGATATTTACAAGATATGATAAAGAATCGTTTGGGAGATAGAGTAAGATATCGCGTGTTTAATGATTTTGCTAAATTTAATAATTTACATACATTATACAGTATCAAAGATGAATTGAATGATGATATTGTGATATTATATTCTGATGTTGTTTTTGGAAAGGACCTATTGGAAAAATGTGTTAGAAGTAAAGAAGATTTCTGTTTATTGGTGCATAATAATGAGGTTTTGAAAAATACTACTCGCGTTAAAATTGTGAATGAAGGAATTGTGGATATAGGAAATCATATTAGTGTTGAAGCAGGCAACGGAAATTTTATCGGTATTGCTAAATATTCTAGAGCTGGAATTAAGAAGTTGATTGCTGAAATGAGGAAGATAATTAATGATCCTAAGCATTTTAATGACTATTATATTGTTCCTTTGATAAATTTGGGAAAGAGTGGGAGAATTGGATTTGAATTTGTTTATGATGATCCCTGGATAGAGATTGATTTCTTAGAGGATTATGAGAAAGCTAAAAGACTCTATCAAAAGATAAGGGATTACTGATTTCTATACACCCAGAATTTTAAGATATAAAAAGCATGGCAGAGAATTCCGAATAAAAGGAGAATGCTGAGACTTGCAAAGAGCACTGCAATGCTTACTAACAAGCGCTGGGTTGCACACTGGAATCCTATTCTGCCTTTTAATTTTCCAAATAAATTTTCCTCGAATTTTTTTGCTATTTCTTTCTTTTGTGGAAAAGTAATTTCTGCTGTTTGACTTGTCAGAATAACCATAAATAATCCGAACATTGAGAAGAGGCCTATCCACATATTTTTCAAGAAGTAACCAGCAAAGAATACTATAAGTGTGAATCCTATTGTACCTAAAGTAACGTCAAGATAAGAGCCATATTTTGTATCTTTTGGATTTTTTTCTTTTGATTTATAATAACGTGCCACTTCTCCGTCACTGCAATCCAGAATCATTACAAGATTTATTAGGATTCCTGCTGGAATCCATTGTTGAGCATACATGAGATAGATGACTAAAAAATCAGACAACATGCTTAGAAAAGTGATAAAGTTTGCTGAGAATTCGAGATTAATAAATAATGCGCTGAAAAATGGTGAGACTTGTCTATAAACGTAGTACATAACATATCCTGATTTTTCAGGCCCTTTTTGAAAGCCTTTTATTTCTCTATATAAAGACATGCGATAGAAAGATCAAGAAAGTTTTTAATCCTTATGGTTCAAGTTTCATTAAATTTAAAAGGAATATTCTTATAGGATAAAAATGGATAAAAATTATGAATTCAGAAAGCAAGATATTGATTTTAGCGATTGGATCAGGGAATTCTATAATAAAAAGGCAAGCAATATATCTAATAAAGGGTATGAATATGCAAGATGGTCTAGTAGCCAAAGAAAGATAGAACAATATAAATTTAGTGCTCAGAGCTTGATTTTTCATTTGAGAGATGTTAATTTTAAGAAATGTTTAGAAGTTGGATGTGGACCTGGAACATGGACAAAATTGCTTTTGAAAAAATATCCATACAGTAGATTCAGTTGTTTGGATATATCGAAAGAGATGATCAGACAATTTGATGAGAATATTTCTGAAAAGAAGAGAGTTAAGACTATTGTTAATAATTTTTTAGATCATGATTTTAAAAAAGAAAAATTTGATTTTGTTTTCTGTTCTAGGGCTATTGAATATATTCCTAACAAGGCCGCTGCGATTAGCAAATTTTATTCTTTAATGGAAAATGGTGGAAAGGGGGTGATCGTTTCTTCTCCACCGCATCCTAGTGTTTTTCGCATAAAGAAGATGTTAGGAATGAAGGTAAATTTTCAGCACACAAAAAGAATATTTGCTAGAGATATTCTTTATTTATTGAGGAAGGTTGGATTTAGGAACGTTAAGGCATATCCTATACTTTTCAGTGATTTCTTTTTGGTGCCTAATTCTTTCTTGTTTAGAAGGTTATATAGAAGAGAATGGGGTCTTTTGTCACGAATATTTGCTTCGAGTTATATTGTAACATTTGAGAAACCCCAATGAGAAAAAGAATAGTTTTTTTAGGAAGCGATGGAAGCGGTAAGAGTAGTTTGATTAGTTATATTAAAAATAAATTTGAGAATGAAGGTAAAAAAATAGAAGTTGTTTTTATGGGCTGGAGGGATTTTAGGAATCCTGTTTTAAGATTTTTCTCAGGAATATATAATAAAAGAAAGAAAAATAGTCCAGATAAAGAAAAATTAGATAGATTTAGAAAAAGAAGCTGGTTCTTTTATTTTATTTATTATTCTGAGCTGTGGTTGCGCTATTTTAGAGTTTTATTTTCTAGAGCAGATTTTATTTTGATAGACCGGTATTTTTATGACGAACTTGTTTTTACTTCTGGAATTAAATTTAAATTTTTTAGATTGCTTACTCCTAAACCTGATTTATGTTTTATTTTGAGAGCTTCTAATGAGGATTTAAGAAAGAGAGAGATTTATTTTACTAAAGAAAAACTTGAAAATTTTTATAATGCTCTTTATAGGGTTGAGAATATTTGTAAAACTATAAGGGTAAATAGTTCCAAACCAATAAAAAAAATATATAATGAGATATTCCCTGTGCTAATCCAGTGACTTATTATTTTTTAATTTTATTATGGAAAGTAAAGGTTTAATAGGAATTAAAAAGATTATTATAGATTATGGAAAGGGACAATAAACTAAATAAAAATTTGAAATTAATAGTTAAATCTTCTTTAATTGTTTTTATTGGTGTTGGATTATCTAAAATTTTTACTTATCTTTATAGAGTAATAATTGCGCGATATTTCGGGCCTGAAATATATGGTATTTTTTCTCTGGCTATGATGGTTTCTGGAGCTTTTATTGCCCTTGCTTCATTTGGTTTGCCTGATGGTATACTGAGATATATTGCTATATTCAGAGGTAAAAAGCAAACTGAAAAGATTAAATATAGCATTAAATTTTCTTTGTATTTACTTTTAATCTCTAGTATAATATTTGGCTTTATGCTATTCTTCCTTTCTGAAGAGATTGCTGTTGAGATATTCCACAATGAAAAGCTTATATTCTTTCTTAGAGTATTTAGTCTGGCTGTTCCATTTAGCGTTTTGTCTAACATTCTTCTTTCTACATTAAGGGCTTATGAAAAAATAAGCATTTATTCTTTTATTAGTAATGTTGCAAGGAACTTTTTTAAGGTAATATTTATTGTTTTATTTATATTCATAGGATTGGGAAGCAGCTCTGTTGCTTTTTCTCATGTTGTTGGGGCTCTTGGAATTCTTTTATTTGCCTATGTTATATGTAAAAATAAAATACCTGAGATGTGGGGGAAAGTTAAATTAAAAAATAAGCAAAGAAAGGAAATATCTCGAGGAATATTCTCTTACTCTTGGCCTGTTGTTTTTGTTGGTGTTATGCAAATAATCTTAGTATGGCTTGACTCTTTTTTTATAGGTTATTTTAAGACTGCTGTTGAGGTTGGATTCTACGCCGCTGCTGTTCCTATAGCCGCACTGCTTCATTTTGTTCCAGAACTATTTATGCAATTATTCTTCCCCTTGATTAATAAAATATATGCAAAAAAAGATATTATTTTGGTAAAAGAAATAAGTAAACAAGTTGTTAAATGGATATTCTTGATTAATCTTCCTATATTTATTTTAATATTCATCTTCCCTGAAACTGCTATAGAAATATTATTCGGGAAGGAGTATATTGTTGCGAGCTTCGCATTGAGAATTTTGGCTATAGGGTTTTTTATAACTACTATAGTACCAACGACATGTTATAATTTATTATTAATGAAAGGAAAATCTAAAGTTATATTATTTAATACTCTCATTGCTATTATACTTAACGCTATTCTTAATTACATATTTATTCCTATGAGTAAAATAGGTTTTATAGATAATGAACTAGGAATAAATGGGGCAGCTATTGCTACTTTATTGTCTATTATTCTTACTAGTGCATTGATATTAATTGAGACAAGATACTATGTTTCTATAGTTCCTGTGAAGAGAAAGATGATAGGGATTGCTATTATTTCTCTTATAAGTGCTGCGATTCTCCTTTATATAAGGCAGTTTATTGCAGAGACAATAGTTAATGTTATTATATTGGGGACCTTTTTTGTTTTATGTTATATTGTTCTTTTACTTATTAACGGTTATCTTGATAAGAATGATAAATTAATAATTGGAACTATAAAGGATAAAATAAGAATGAATGATAGATATAGAAATTCCTCATGATTGTGTTACATTTTGTAGGGTAATCTCTGTCTATACATTCCTGTTTTTTAGTAATATAATTAACGGGAATGCCTATACCAAGAGACGAAATGGTAGAATAACTCGGTCCCTTGGTATATTGTCTAAACAATGCAGTTATCCATAGTACAATAAAATATTATTCTTCCTATGCTATCTGAAAATTAGTTCTCAAGGCCGATATAAATCGGCCTATGAAGTTTACTAAAAGAGTTTAATAGAAACACTAAAGCAAAAACTGACTGGAAAACAAGCTATCAGGCAAGGAAGATAGCTAATGTTTCTGTAATGAGAGTGGATGAAATATGGAAAGAATATTTAATGATCGAAGATATTCTGTCTTTATAGACTTTGATTTTTCTTATTTCTTGCTCTTTTTCTCTTTCTAGGGAATCGAATAAATCCCCATATTTCAATTGGGTTTCTAATTTCATTTTATTAACCTTCTGTTCTCTACGATTAATTTTCCTTTGTGGTAGATATCTCTGTTAAAATAAATCCTTCCATTTTCCATTCTACACTTCCCTTACAATGAGAGTGTAACAATTGTTATGAACCTACACAAATACATTCTTCTGTGGTATCCGATTAATATTTCCTAACGATAAATTAATCCTCTTTGCCATATCTACTCTTTCCTCCTTTTTCTTATAAATGCTTGTTTTGGTGTCTCGAGCATTTCAAAATTTAAACTTCTATGTGG
>Ga0213870_1000813_pt1 | contig 14566 bp, 15 predicted proteins | sample WICALVC2017_Meta_FD_160119 | JGI IMG/M metagenome (GOLD analysis project Ga0213870, IMG submission 160119) | Freshwater microbial communities from subterranean cave lake in Wind Cave National Park, South Dakota, United States - WICALVC2017 | ecosystem: Environmental > Aquatic > Deep subsurface >... | reverse complement strand
TTGTGATACTGCTTGATTTAGAAAAGGTAAGTGTTCCTTAAGGTTTTCAGAAAGAAAGGCTACCCTCATGTGTCTTTATTATTACCACTTGTAGTTGTAGTAGTTTATATGGAAAAGTGGAAAAAAGCAAGACACGAGCGCAAAAACAGATGTTGATAAGGGTGTTGACGGGAATGTTGATTAATTGTTAACAACCGAAAGTTTTTTGGTTATCCCCAAAATATCCCGAGGAACGTTGGGGGCAAGAAAGAAGTTTTCAATTTTTTCAACGCCGTGCATAATTGTTGTGTGGTCTCTTCCTCCCAGAAGATTTCCTATTTCAACGTAAGTTAGCCCCAACTCTTTTTTTAGAAGATACATGGCAACTTGCCTTGCCCGAACAAGAGACGCTGTTCTTTTCTGGTTTTTAATCTGCGTTGGTTTAATGTTGTAAAAAGAGCAAATGTCTTTTATAAGCTCGTCGGGGTGAAAGCCGTATGAAGAGCGGTCTCTTTGCAAAACCCCCCGGACAAACTCAGGAGTTATCTCTTCCCCTTCTGCCTCGGCTTGGGTGATAATTCTAAGAAGAGCGCCCTCAAGCTGTCTTGCGTCTTCCAAGTTTTGCGCTATTGCCCTTGCCGTGTCAGTTGTTAGGTCAAGCGAGAACCTCCTGGCCTTTATAAGAAGAATTGCGCATCGCAGCTCCAGGTCTGGTGTGTCTATATCAACCGTTAAGCCTCCTGAGAAGCGAGACAAAAGCCTTTTTTCAATACCCTTAAGCTCTGAAGGGTGTTGATCTCCCGATAAAACAACCTGGGAACCGGCGTCCACCAAAATATTGAAAGTATGAAAAAGTTCTTCTTGAACCTTTTCCTTGCCGGTAAGAAATTGGACGTCATCAACTATAAAAAGGTCAAGGTTTCTAAATTTTCTTTTAAGCTGCCCCGTTGAGTTTGTTCTTATTGCATCAACCACTTCGTTGGTAAACTCTTCGGATGTAATATAAACTATTTTTTTATCCGGGGTTTTTTGATAAACATCATTCGCAATAGCCTGCATAAGGTGTGTTTTGCCAACGCCGACCGGGCCGTAAACAAAAAGAGGATTATAAAGCTTTCCCAGTTTTTTCGAGACGGAGCCAGCCGAAACATAAGCTAATTGATTGCTCCCCGAAACAGCCATGTTCTCAAAGGTGTAATCAGACCGAACCCGCGGCAAGTGGCCAACTAACATTTTTTGGGACCTTTCAACAATATCAAAAAGCGGGCCCTTTGCAGCCTGGGGCTGCGAAACAAACTTCGATACAAAAACAATTTTTATATCTTGTTTTGTGTGTTTGTCTAGGGTTTTTTTTATGATGTCGGCATATCTTCTTTTGAGAAGATCTATTATCATATTAGACGGAACCGCAATCGTTGCGACTCCATCTTCAAGACTGACAAGGTGAGTTTTTTTAAAGAGGGTGAGGAAATTTGCCCGAGAAACTTCAAGCTCTATTTCTCCTAAAACCCTGCTCCACAAATCCCCGAATAAATCCATAAAAGGTTTGGCGGGCAGTAGAAAGAAGTTTACATTTGGAGAATAATTTCTGTCAAGATACCAAAACTAGTAAAAACTATGTCCTTTTAAAAAATTTTTATTTTTGATATACTCCCTTTGTCTTCATGGGAAAATTAAGAAAATTAAAAAAAATAAAAAGAAAAAGAAAACATGGTTTTAGAAAAAGATCAAAAGTAAAAGCGGGAAGGCGGGTCTTAAAAAGAAGAAGAAATAAGAGGCGAAAAAGAATTGTTTAAAAAGAAAAACCGATTACCAGCTGGAGAAAAAATTTTGGGTACCTCTTTTAATACGCGGTTTTTTATTTTGAAAGTATCAAAAAGTAAGCTTTCATATAGTCGCTTTGGTTTTGTAGTTTCAGGCAAAATTGATAAAAGAGCCGTTGTTCGAAATTCATTAAAAAGGAAAATTAGATCCTGTCTTGAACAAAATTTTAAAAAAATAAAGCCGGGATATAATATGCTTTTTATTTTAAAAAAGGAGGCGGTTAATAAATCGGCGGAAGAACTCTGTTTGGAAGTGAATTCGGTTTTAAAGGCGCAAAAACTATTATGAAGTATTTTTTTCTTTTTTTAATCGTAATTTATCAAAATTTCTTATCTTACGTTCTCAAAAGCATGGTTGGCACGGAACACGTTTGCAGGTTTAATCCAACTTGCGCCGAATACGCAAGGATTGCCATAAAAGAAAAAGGAGTTTTAAAAGGAACAAAATTAGCCTTTTTAAGGCTTATTAAATGCCAGCCTTTATATAAAGGACAAGCTATATGAACGAAGTTTTTTTCAGCCCTTGGGATTTGATAATTCTTTATCCCATGATTACCCTTTATAAGGTTTTTGAATTGCTGAGCTTTCCGCACCCTTTAACCTTTTCTATTATTGCCGTAACGGTTTTTTTAAGACTTCTTATATATCCTTTAATGTCTGTTCAAATAAGGTCCATGCAAAAAATGCAAAAACTTGCCCCAGAGATCTCTAAAATAAAAGAAATTCACAAAGGAGATGCAAAAATGATTCAACAGGAAACGATGAGGCTTTATAAAGAAAACGGAATAAATCCGGCGGCTGGATGTTTGCCCATGCTTATACAGCTGCCGATTTTATTTATTCTTTATTTTGTCGTAATAGATATTGTAAAACAAGCCGAATTGGTAACCGTTAAAGTGAACGAGGTTATAAAACCCGAGTTTCTGAAATTAACAGGCCCCATAGATCAGTCATTTTTCTTTTTTCCTCTAGGACAGAGCCCGGCGCAGTTATTTACGGATTTTGGGATTTTTATTTTTATTATTCCGCTTTTGACCGGATTTTTCCAATTCATCCAATCTAAGATGATGTATCCTCAAAAAAAGAAAGGGGAAGTAAAAAAAGACGATTTCATGTCAATTTTCCAATCACAAACACTTTACATCTTCCCCGTTATGATAGCGGTTTTTTCTTACACTCTTCCCTTTGGTCTTTCATTATATTGGAACACACTTACGCTTTTTGGTATCATACAGCAATACAAAGTTTCGGGGCTAGGCGGTCTTGAATTTTTGCGTAAAAATGGCAAAAGATAATATAAAGGATTTAATTTCGCAGGTTCTAAAACTTTTAGAAATAGATGCGACCTTTGATGTTTCGGAAGAGGAAGACGTAATCAATGTTAACCTTAATACCGAGGACGCCGCTTTGGTAATCGGATATCACGGCGACACGCTCGATTCTTTGCAGGTTATCCTGTCACTTATGATTTCCAAAAAACTCGGAGAATTTAAGCGCGTATCTTTGGAAGTCGCCGATTACAAAAAAAATAGGGAAGAATGGCTAACTAATCTTGCCTATCAGACAAAGGAAAGAGTGCTTGCGGAGAATAAAGAAATTTATTTACCAGACCTTAAACCTTGGGAAAGAAGAATAGTCCATGTTTTACTTGCGGACGACAACGAAGTAATTTCGGAGTCTGTCGGAGAAGGCAAAGACAGAGTGCTTGTTATAAAACCAAGAAGTTAAGGCTTTGTGTTCTGTCTCCCCAAAAAATTTCCGAAACTAAAAATTTTACAAGAAACGAAGTATAAATGAATCTTTTTGTTTTTACAGACGGCGGAGCAAGAGGCAACCCCGGCCCTGCGGCAATTGGAGTTTTTATAACCAATGAAAAAGGCGAAGAGCTTACCTCTATTGGGAAGAAAATAGGCAATGCAACAAATAACGTCGCTGAGTATAGCGCAATCTTAGAGGCACTAAGTTGGATCCTGGAAAATAAAAATAAATTTGGGTCCTCCTTTAAGGTTTCGCTATTCATGGACTCCGAACTCGCCTACTCTCAAATTGCAGGCATTTATAAAATAAAAAACAACGTTCTTGCCGAGCTTCTTTTCAAAATAAAAACAAAAGAGCAAGAGCTGGGCGTTCCTATCGCCTATAGCCATATTAGGCGAGAAAAAAATAAAAAAGCGGACAAATTGGTCAATCTGGCGCTAGACAATAAAATATAAAATAGACTAAAATACTTCCATGATCCCCCCTACAGTCGTGGCAAAAGAGGGCAAAGACCCAATATTAATTGTTGACAGAGAGGGTGAAATTGGAAAAAGGCTTGCAGAAAAACTAAAAACTGAAACAACTGTGGTTTTAGTATCGGAAAAGTCAAACTTGCCGGACATAATCCACATACCCTACGATAAAAAAATTCCGCAGATTCCGGACAATACATACTCTCATATTTTTGTAATTGACGATGGGGAAAATGTAACAAGGGAAGCGCTTCCCTCATTTTTAGAAAAGGCCGAAAACGACAATTCAGTTTTTCTTTTTGCAGCACACATGCGGGAGATAAATGAAAAACTAATAAATGATCTAACGTCTTATTATCAAAAAGCAAAAATATTGTTTTTCGGAGATTTGTTCGGAGGTGGGCCGGTTGATAAAGAGTCGTATATTATTAAATTTATTGCCCAGGCGCGGCTTAAAAATAAAATTGTAATTCCGGGCGATGGGGTAGCAGTATCCTACCCGATTTTTTTTGAAGATCTAATAGACGGAATTTTAGAAGCCGTTTTTGGACAGGAAGGTGATAAGGTTTACTATGCCTTTCCCAAAACACCGCCGACTCTTCTTACTCTTGCCAGAGTGATTCAAAAATCAAACCCTCATATAACGCTCGACTTTACTAAAGGAAAAGAAGAAAAAAATATAAGCATACCCACAAGCGGAAAATATCTCCTTGAGGAAAATTACAAACTGGAGACAAGAATTAAAAAAATTAAAATAGAGGAGAGTACTTTTGAAGAAAAAGAAGAGATTAAAGATGAAATCGAAGAGCCAAGAAGAATTAAGTTTAAGTTTCCGAAGATGGGGTTTTTAGGCATTTTATTTTTAATATTTCTGCCCGTTGTCTCAACCTTACTTTTGTCACTACTGGGCAATATTTCTTTTAAGGGCGTTGAATTTTATCTAGATAGAGGAGACTTGGATAAAGCCCAAAAGTCGGCCGTCTTCGGAAGGACATATTTTGATTTGGCAAATAAAACAAGCAGTCTAGTCCCCTTACTTGATAAAAATATAGTCTTAAAAGACCGGGATAAGGTGTTGGGAGCAAGTCTTATTCTTTCGGGGATTAAGTTTGCGGATTTTTCCGATGTTAAAAAGGGAATAACATATCTTCAAAAAGAAAAGGTTAATTTTCCCATGCTTGATTTTTCGACCGTGACAATAAGCGTTTGGGAAGATTTATTGGGAGTTTCTAATAAAAGAAAATACCTAATGCTTCTTCAGGATAAGAATGAGTTAAGACCCACGGGAGGCGTAATCGACTCGTTTGCAATTCTCTCTTTAGATAAAGGTAAGCTTCTGCCTTTTGAAATTAAGGATGCGAGTATTCCCGATGCTAAAGCTAGGGGACAGGTTGAGCCGCCATTCCCAATAAGAAGATACTTAAAATCAAGCAATCTTTTATTTAAAGATTCTAATTTTAATATTGATTTTACTGAGTCTGCTTCCTCCTCGGCCGTTCTTCTTTCGGTTTTAGAGGAAGAAAAAGTAGATGGAGTAATAGCCCTTGATAAATCTCTTTACGGTGAAATTTCCGAAGAGCTAAAGAAAGATCAACCTTCTTATAAAAAAATTTTAAGTGCGATAGAAGAAGGAATTGATAAAAAACAGATTCTTTTTGCTTTTAACGATCAGAACCTGCAAAACATTTTTACGGTAAACAGCTGGTCTTCGTCTTTGTGGGACGGGAGAACCGATAGTTCTACTGTTGCGAACGATTTCTTAGGAATCAGTGAAGCAAATCTATCGAAAAACAAAATTAACGAAAAAATAAAAAGGAGTGTTGATCATGATATAAAGCTTTCTAAGGAGGGCGACTTAACTTCCGTTCTTACCATAAACTATAGAAATGAAGCAACGCAAGCCTACAAAAATTATTTAAGAATTATTATTCCCGAAGGCTCGGAAATTTCCGAAATAAAAATAAATGATGTTGTTTTGGAAACAAGGACTGCCATTAAAACCCCAAACGTATATGAGGCAAGAAACTTTAGAGAACCGGAAGAGCTTGAATTAGATGAATATAATCAAAACGGAAAAACAATTTTTGGTTTCTACCATGAGATAGGAGCGGAAGCGGTAGAAGAAGTCCAAATAACTTATACGCTAGCAAAGAAAGTTGATGTTGATTCACACTTTTCGTATAGTCTTAAGATATTTAAACAACCAAGCATGGATTTTCCTTATGAGTTTTCGTTTTTCCCTCCGGAAGAGTTTAAAATAACATCAGGTAATAAGAATTACGAAAAAGAAATATTAAAAGATGAAACTCTTTTAATTGATTTTGCCAAGATTTAAAGGCAGCTTTTTCCTTCCGTGAGCAATAAGAAGAGTAGTGACTCTTGGCCAGTCTTTTTTATCAAAAACTTTCATTAAATCTCTTTCAATTGATTTAATATCTTCTTCAAGTTTTTTAAAACTTACATTCGCAAAATTTTTTATTTCTTCCTTTTATTTCTGCCGCGGTATTTTGAGAAAAGATTTTGGCGTCGGGGTATAGCTTTTCAAGCTTGTTTAGAATCCTCAAAGCTTTGAGCTTATTCATATGGTAGAATAATTTTATCATGGATCCCGTTAGAAATTACTAGCGGGATACCGTTTAAAATTATGAAAAATATTTCTAACGGGATGGATAAGGCTTACGATCACAAGAAGACAGAAGAGCGAATTTATAAATTTTGGGAAGAAAAAGGATATTTTAAAGCAAATCCAGACTCTTCTAAAGACGCCTACGGAATTCTAATTCCTCCGCCCAATGTTAATGGTCCACTTCATTTAGGACATGCAATGCAACATGCAATTTTGGATGCAGCTGCAAGATTTAAAAGAATGCAGGGGTGCGACGTTTTACTCTTGCCCGGAGTAGATCACGCCGGAATTCTTTTTGAAGGAACGCTTAACAAAATCTTAGAAAAAGAAGGAACAAACAAACAGAAACTGGGCAGAGATGCTTGGATGAAAAGAGCGTGGGAATTCAAAGACGAAAACTACAAAGCGTTTCATGATACATGGAAGGCAATGGGACTTTCCGCTGACTGGGGAAGAGAAGTTTTTACATTGGATCCAAAAGTTCAAAAAGCGGTTTTCCACGAGTTCAAAACTTTTTGGGATCAAGGCCTCTTGTATAAAGGTGCTTACATAGTTCAATGGTGTCCAAAAGACCAAACAGCAATCGAAGATTTGGAGATGGAATACCTGGAAAGAAAAGAAAAACTTTATTATGTTAAGTATAGGATTGTGGATGAGCCTGAATATATTACTGTAGCAACGGCACGTCCTGAAACTATCTTCGCAGACGTTGCTATTGCTGTTTATCCAAAACATCCTAGGTATAAAAAGTATGTAGGTAAGAAGGCATACAATCCTCTCGGTTCAAGAGATAATGCACTTCTTTTACATATTATTGAGGATAATAGAGTTGATAAAAAATTCGGAACAGGTGCTTTAAAAATAACTCCAGGACACGATCTTTTAGACTACGAAATAGGTAAAGATAATAACTTACCAATTCTTCACGTTATTGATAAAAATGGACGAATGAAAGAATTAGCTGGAGAGCTCCAAGGGTTAAAAGTTGAAGAAGCTCGGGTAAAGGCAGTTGAGATTTTGGAACAAAAAAGAGCTATCGAAAAAATAGAAGATTATGTTCACTCTGTTCCTGTTTGTGAAAGGTGCAAGTCTATTGTCGAGCCATTAATTTCGGAGGAGTGGTTTGTTAGGATGAAACCTTTGGCGGAAAAGGCTTTAAAGAATATGGATAAGATAAATTTTCTCCCTAAAAACTATAAAAAGATTCTTTCAGACTGGTTGAGAGAAATTCATGATTGGTCAATTTCTAGATCGCTTTGGTGGGGACACAGAATTCCTGTTTGGTATTGCGAAAAATGTAACCCAAACCGCGAAGTTGGTAAGGATAAAGATATGACAATCTCTATAAAAGAGCCTGGGATAAATTGTAAAACTTGTGGAGAAAAACATTGGGTTCAAGATGAGCAAGTTTTAGATACTTGGTTTTCTTCGGGACTTTGGCCTATGGCAACTTTGGGTTGGCCGGAAGAAACAAAAGAATTAAAGAGGTATTATCCATGGGAATTTGAATTAACTGCTCCTGAAATCAAATTCTTATGGATTGCCAGAATGATAATGCTTGGACTTTGGTTTAAAGATGAAATCCCGTTTAATAATATGTTTTTCCATGGGATGTTAAGAGATTTACTGGGAAGAAAGTTCTCAAAATCTTTAGGAAATGGAATCGACCCATATGAACTTAGAAACCAATGGGGAACCGATGCAACTAGAATGGCGCTTTACACTTATTCAATTCCTGGAAGAGATGGAAAAACATCAAAACAAATAATGGACGAAAGAGCCAAAAATTATCGCAATTTTGGTAATAAGCTTTGGAACATCGCTCGATTTATCAATTTGCAAAAGAATCCAGGAATGAAAATCATAAGAAAAAATATAGAGGATCTGAATGGATTTAGTGGTACAACAGAAGATATGAAAATGGTGCAAAGGATCTATGAATTAGTCAGTCAAGTAACGCATCACATTGATTCTTTCAAGTTTCATTATGCAATCGAAAAACTTTATGAGTTTGTCTGGCATGAGTTCGCTGATATATATATTGAGAGTCTTAAAAGGAGAAAAGATCCCAATGCGTACCACACTGCTATTTGGACTTTTGACATTATACTAAGATTACTTCATCCATTCATGCCATTTATCACTGAAGAACTTTATTCTAAGTTAGGCTTTGATAAAGCAGAAGGTTATAGTGAGTCTTTAATGACAGAGTCATGGCCAAAGTAAAATCCACAAATATTTTCAAAGCTAAATTCCCGAGGATTTACCGATTTTTTACCGATAAGAAACTTCAAAAGGCGCTAAAATTTCAAGCAATTGTAATTTCATTTGCGCTTCTAGTTGCTCTTATTTTAACTTTTGGTCTTGATCTGTTCCAAAATATCCAAAAACAAAAAGAACAAAATTTTCAAAGAGAGGTTTTAACTTCCGAGCTTAAAACCTGGGAGTCAATTGCTCAAGAATTTCCAAATTTTAAAGACGCATATTATCAACTTGCCGTTTTATCGTATAGATTGGGAGATTTTGAAAAAGCGAAAGAATATGTTAAAAAAGCTTTATTTTTAGATCCTAATTTTGACAAAGCAAAGGAGTTGGAGAAATTATTGAGCGGGTGATTCTGGTTCTTTCTGAGATTCAGTGGTTGCAGGTTTTCCTGCCTTGCCGGCAGGCAGGTCCTCAGCAGGTTTCTCTTCGGGACTGGGAACGCCCTCGGCTGGAACTTCTTCAGCACCTTCGGCTGGTGCCGCCTCTGCCTTTGCAGCTTCTGCCGCCGCTGCTTCCGCAGCTGCTTGCTCTTGAGCCTCTTTTGTAATCAATTCTCCTATTTTTGCAACTACTTGGTTTGGTTCCGAAAGAATCGTCACTCCCGCAGGAGCCTTAACATCGGCAATTGTTACTTGTTCATCTATTGTCGAAAGATGTTCGACATTAACTTCTATTCTTTCGGGAAGCTCGGTAGGCAATGCCTCGACTTCAACCTCGGATAAAATATGCATTAAAAGTCCAATCTTATCTGTAACCGCTTTTGGCTCACCAACTAATTCCAAAGGGATAGCTGTTCTAACTTTTTCTTTAAGATTTACTACATAAAAGTCGGCATGAAGAGATTTTCCTAAATAATCGGTTTGAACATTATGGATTAGAACAGGGGTTACTTTGCTGTTGTGTTTTAAATCAACAAGGCCTGTTTCCCCGGCTTCTTTAAAAACTTTTTCAAAGTCTTTTAAAGGAACTTGTACCGATTCGGATTTTACATCCTTGCCGTAAATATTCGCGGGTAAAATTCCTTCTCTTCGAAGTTTTTTAACTTCCTTTCCAAGAACTTTTCGCGCTACTACTTCAAGTGCAACTCTTTTCATTTGGTTTTTATATTGTATCTAAAATCAGAGGTTCTTACAAGAAGATAGCTATTTTCGGTGAGATATTGGCAAGTGAGACAGCCATTCATATAATTTATCCTTCTGCGAATTATTTAATCCATTAGTTCCTACCTGAACATAATATTGTTCGCTATAAATTATTCCAAAATGGTGGTCTAAATAAACGTACGCTTCGTTGTGGTAAGTGGTTTCTTCTTGGTGTCCTTGTCCCCGGTGGGATTTTAAGTCTAAATGAGCCAATTCTATATGGTAAGGTCCTTTTAGGACGGCATCTAATTCTCTATGTGCAAAAAGATTAAAAGGAAAACCTTCCCAGAAACTTGCATGATAGGTTATTTTATTTGGCCTAAAAACTCCATCCCTCATATATTTAGCAACTTCTGTCAGATCTGCATCTCCAGATATTTTTATTCCGGATGTAGGCAAAAATAATCTAGAACTGTTATCCCAGGTTAATTCTAATTCTGAAAAGGGAAGAATCCCATTGTTCTTCGCCCCATCATAATATCTTGCTCGTTCATCGAGATAATCGTGCACAGAATCTTTACGTATATCATCAATAGACTGAAATGTTACAGAAAAGACTAGGGGGGAAAGTTCCGCGGGAAAAGTCCTTAACGCGCTTTCAAGCAGGCGTCCAGAATAAGATCTCAATTCAGTGCGTCCGACATCATGAATATGTCTTCTATCTTTCGCTTCAACTGCCATATTAGATTTCGATTATACTGCCAAATCGATAAAAGTCAAGCATTTGTTATAATGAGTTCATGGTTATCTTAGGGGTTGATCCCGGAATCGGAAGATGCGGTTGGGGAGTAGTAGAAAAAGTTAATAGTTCAAAGTTAAAAGTTATAAGTTACGGTTGTATAGAAACCAAGGCAAACGGCGATATTGGAAAGCGTTTAAAGGATATCCACGACGAGCTAAAAATAATTTTTTCAAAATACAAACCACAAGTTTTGGCTGTTGAAGAATTATTTTTTAATACAAATGCAAAAACTGCCATGGTGGTCGGACAGGCAAGAGGAGTAGTTTTACTTCTGGCTGCGCTAAATAAGGTTCCGATACACGTTTACACTCCTTTACAGGTTAAAGTCGCGCTAACGGGCTATGGGAGGGCAGAGAAAGGACAGATTGGAAAGATGGTAAAGATACTATTAGATCTTAAAGAGATTCCTAAACTGGATGATACTTCAGATGCTTTAGCTGTTGCCATAACCCATGCATTCTCATATAATGGGAGCGGTTATGATAGGTTCACTCCACGGAATAGTCGAACTTCTAGATAGGCCTTATATTATTCTTCAAGTAGGCGGCGTTGGATATAAAGTTTTAATAACAAATGATGTTTTCTCAAAAATAAAATTAGGAGAAAAGCTAAAACTTTTCACCTATACCCACGTTAAAGAAGATGCCTTGGACCTTTTTGGATTTGAGGAACTCGAGGATCTTAAGCTTTTTGAAAATTTTCTAACAGTTCCGGGAATTGGACCAAAAACAGCAATGAATGTTTTCTCATTCCATAAAAGAGGGGACATCGTGAACGCAATTTTAAATGGTGATGTTTCTACTTTTACATCTGTTCCAAGACTAGGGACAAAAAATGCGCAGAAAATAATAATTGAGCTTAAAAGTAAAATAGGCTCTATAAAAGATTTAGACTTGTCGGGAAAGGATTTAATTGAACAAACAGAAGTAATAAACGCCCTCAAAAATTTTGGGTTCACAACCCAGGAGGCGCATAAAGCAATTAAAGATATTAAAAAAGACCCTTCGGCAAGCTCAGGGCAAGCTACAACAGAAATGAGAATTAAATTAGCATTAAAATATCTAGGGACAGCACACTAACTTGTCCTGAGGAGGTACGACGAAGGATGACAAAGAAAGTTATTAAGGATGTTCAAATTGAAACTCCAGAGGAAGAAATTCTTCTAGTTTCTCTTAGAGCTTCAGGGTGGAATGAATTTTCAGGGCAGAAAAATGTTAAAGAAGCATTAAAAATTGCAATAACAGCTGCCAAAAAACGAAGAGAGCCTATTGAACACATCCTCCTTTATGGTCCACCCGGACTTGGAAAAACAACCCTCTCCCATTTAATAGCAAAAGAGATGGGGAGCAATATAAGAGTTACTTCGGGCCCCGCAATTGAGAGAGCGGGAGATTTGGCTTCTATTCTCACTAATCTTGAGAAAGGAGATATTCTCTTTATCGATGAAGTTCACAGGCTTAACAAAGTGGTTGAGGAAACTCTTTATCCTGCAATGGAGGACTATGCACTTGATATTGTAATCGGTAAGGGACCGTCCGCCCGGACTTTAAGATTGGACCTGCCGCCGTTTACAATAATCGGAGCAACAACAAGAATAGGGCTCTTGTCAGCTCCTCTTAGAGATAGATTCGGAGTTGTTCATAGGCTTAATTTTTATGACCCCCGCGAGCTCACGGAAATAATTGAAAACGCAGCTAGGAAACTTAAAGTTCCCGTAGATTCTGAAAGTATTAAAGAGATTGCAAAAAGAGCAAGAGGAACTCCCCGTATCGCCCTCAAATTGTTAAAGAGAGCAAGAGACTTTGTGCAGGTAAAAAGCTCAGGTCAAATAACATTGCCTTTGGTTGCAAAAGCATTGGATATGCTTGAAATTGATGAGCTTGGGCTTGACGCCCAGGATAGAAGATATTTAAAGGCAATAATTGATAAGCATCAGGGTGGACCGGTTGGGGTTGAAACATTAGCAGCAACATTGTCAGAAGACATTGGGACAATTGAGGAAGTTCTCGAACCTTATTTAATGCAAATTGGATTTATTAAAAAAACAACAAGAGGACGAGTAGCAACAAAAGAAGCATTCAAACATTTAAGGATTAAACATCCCGAAGAAAAATCCTCACACCAGCAAAAACTTCTTTAAAATCCTAAGTGGAAGATTTTTTGGAAAGTTGGGTTGGTAGTAATTATTATCTGTAAAGCTACGGTAAAAATAATTGCCCCAATTAAAAATTTATTAAACTTAAATATATTCCTTCCTCTTATAAAGAACGCTATTGCCATATGAGAAAAAACCAAAAGGTTAAATACTACAGTTCTTGAAAAAGTTTCCGAGTAATTAATTTGCAATAATGAATAGAAAATCAGGAGCAAAACTGCGGATAAACCAAGGCCTATTACTGAAATCAAAGATATTCTGGGCAATGTCAAAATAGGCTCTCTGGGATTTCTCGGTTTTTGGCGCAAGACCCCCTCCGCCTTATTATCGCTTGCCAGCGCTATTGCAGGAAGCCCATCAGTCACAAGATTCATCCAAAGAATCTGGGTAGGCAAAAGTATAAAAGGAAGCCCAAGGACAATGCCAAAAAATATAAGGGAAATCTCTGCTAAATTTCCCGACAAAAGATAAGTAATAGATTTTAAAATGTTTTGGTATATGGTTCTCCCTTCGTGTATTGCAGAAATTAAAGATGCATAGTTGTCATCCAAAAGAATAATCTCCGATGCTTCTTTTGCAACATCTGTCCCTTTTTTACCCATTGCAATTCCGACATCCGCCCGCTTTAGCGCCAAAGCATCGTTTACCCCGTCTCCTGTTACCGCAACTATATATCCCATCTTTTTTAGAAGTTCGACCAATCGGAGTTTATGCGAGGGATCGGTTCTTGCAAAAATACCTACTTTCAAAATAATCTTTTCAAGCTCTTGATCGGAAATCTCATCAAGCTCAAACCCTTCCATTACATCTTCATTTTCTTTAATAAGGCCTATCTCTTTGGCAATTGCTATTGCAGTTAATTTATTATCGCCCGTTACCATTATTGTTTGAATTCCGGCATCCCGAGCTTTCGCAACTGCGTCCTTTGCCTCTTTTCTTGGAGGATCATAGATTCCAACTAACCCTAAAAATTCAAAGTGCTTTTCTCCGTCAATCTTAAGCCCAAAGCCTATTACTCTTAAGCCCTCTTTTGCAAACTCTTCGATTTTTCTCTCAATTTCCCCTCTTTCTCTTTCCGATTCTTTAGTTTGAGAAAGTATTCTCTCGGGAGCGCCTCTTATGTAAACGTAATTAGTTTTGCCAAATCTCACAATAGTTGTTATTGTTTTGGTTTTGGGATCAAAAACATATTCGTTAATGATTTTTCCTCTATCTTTTTCTAAATCTATGTTTGGATTTTGCTTTCGGGCAAACATAAGAAGCGCTCCGTCTGTTTTATCTCCAATTACATCCCAGGCTTTATTTCCTTTCTCAACAAGGCTGGCGGTATTTCCTAAGGTCGCTGCAAGAAGCATTTGTTTAAGCCCATTTTTCCTAAAAAGAGAGTGTTTTTTAACAACCATCTCGTTTGTTGTTAATGTCCCTGTTTTATCGGATAAAATAATCTGAACAGCTCCCAAAGTCTCAATGGCAGTCATTTTACGAACGAGAGCCTGCTTTTTAACCATCCGTCCGGTTCCTATGCTTTGAGCAATTGTTAAGACCGCGGGCAAGCTCTCGGGGATTGCGGCAACAGCGATTGAAATAGAGATAAGAATTAAAG
>Ga0213870_1000812_pt1 | contig 14568 bp, 16 predicted proteins | sample WICALVC2017_Meta_FD_160119 | JGI IMG/M metagenome (GOLD analysis project Ga0213870, IMG submission 160119) | Freshwater microbial communities from subterranean cave lake in Wind Cave National Park, South Dakota, United States - WICALVC2017 | ecosystem: Environmental > Aquatic > Deep subsurface >... | reverse complement strand
ATGCTGTAATATTTACTCAAAGTTTGTATTTTTTACTTATAAAAAATGTTTCGGTTGAGTTTGTTTTTTAAAGATTATTTTTAGTTTTTTGTCATTCATGTTTTAATGTGTACACAATCAAGCTGTAGACCACCGCCCCTGCTTTTAAAATCCTGTTTTAAATTTTTCTCTAAAATCTGTTTTGCCTTGATTTAAAGCCATTTTACGAGGTTTTTTAAAACAGGTGGATTTTTATTCGGCATGTTTCTTGCTTGGTATTTCTTTCATGAAGAGTAATTGCTTTAGAAAAAGTAACCCTATATGAAACCAAAACAACTTACACTTTTCCAAAATAAAATTTACCAAAAAAGAAAAGTCGCTCGATGTGTGAGCACAAAGCAATTTATGCACATTGTGATGGAATCAAAACATCCAGTCTTAAGACAAAACCATGGATTCATTAAGTCTGTGATTAGAAAACAACAACTTTGCTGGGGGATAAGAATAAGAAACATTGCCATACAGCCTGATCACATCCATCTGTGTGTAAAAATTTCTACAAGAACTGCATTTTTTAATTTTATGCGAGTGGTAGCAGGAGTGATTGGAAAGAAGCTCTTACACAATATGCGTACTCTGGAGGATTTGCAGCCGGAACTTTCGCAAGTGAAGCCGCCAGAACGCGGACGGAGCGAGGGACCCAATGCGGATCTTGCGGAGCGTTGCAATGCCAGAAAAGCGACAAAAGTCGAGGCGAAAGCCGAGCGTGCCAATGAGGCGAAAGCCGAGCATTACAAAGAAGCAAATCCGACACAACGCCATGAAGATTTGCAACCAACACAGCCGCAACGTGCGCAGAAAGCGCGCGTGATAATGTCCGATGTGCATGCGACAGTATGTAATACAAATTCGACACAACTCCATGAGAATTTGCAGCAGGATGGTGCACACAAAAACCTCAAAACATTTTGGAAAGAGCGAACATGGACACGGATTGTGTATTTTGGAAAAGATTTACTGGGAGTGCTCCGCTATATTGCAATGAACCCTCACAAAGCAGGAATCTTTAATCCAAAAATAGATCATTATTTATTAACAAATGGGGTGTTGCAAATTTGAAGAAGATTATGGGAGAGGGCAGGTTCATTCCATTGTTACATAAATTATAATATGGGACATTCAGCACAGCCCCATATCCCTTAAGCCAGTCTAGCAAAAACTAAAAAGCTATTAATAACAACACTCATGTATTGGATCTGAATAAAACAAAATCTACTTAACGGAGTAGAGCTACCCAGTCATCCTCTGGGTAGCCCCTTATAGTTTGGGTAGATTTTTTTAGGCTTTTACTGAACAGGCGCACTCGGTGTTGCTACTGGTGTCTTTGGTGTCTGACGAGACAAGTCACTTGGCTCACTTGGCGTACCATTGGGTATTGCCTTTAGACTGGTGTCTTCGACCTTGCCTTGCTTTTCTACTTGAATTTCATTCAATGGGCCACAGGTATCACTTGGGAAGTTTTGGTTTAGCATTGGATTATCAATACAAACAACATTACCATTTTCATTCTTTTGTGTAATAGAAAGAAGGGTTGTGTGAGTGTCATTTGTATATTCATACACTACCTTTTCTAATAAATCATCCATACTGTATTCCGTAATAGAAATTCTGTTTCCATTGTCATAAAACCATTCAAACTTTCCATCTAGCTTACCGTCTTTATAATTTGTAACTACCTCTTTTTTTCCATTTTTATAAAACCTTTCAAACTTTCCATCTTGCTTGCCGTCTTTATAGTTTAAAACTTCCCATGGTTTTCCATTTACATGAAACCATTCAAACTTTCCATCTTGCTTGCCGTCTTTATAATTTGAAACTTCATATGGTTTTCCATTTACATACCATGACAAATATTCACCATGTTTTATTTCACCTCCATTTGCTGTAATTTTTGCACAGTATAATTCCTTACCCTCTTTGCCTCTTATGACTGCACCGTCTTTGCAATTAAGTTGTGCATAAGCAGCTACAGAGCTTAGAGTTACGGCAGTTAAAATAAAAACAAAATCAATTTTAAAGTTTTTCATAATTACCTTTCAAGTTTTAAAATAAGCTTTGTAAAAATACTTTTCTACAAAAGCTTAAACATTATTTTCAATCCTCAATCCTTTGTTACTGAGTAAATAAAGCAAGCAATGTGCCAAAGATTGTAAAATCATAAGTACTTAATTTTGCAAAAAAAATAAAAAAACGATTTTCAAAATCTGTTGTTTGTTTGCTCAAGTGTAAACAGCTTATACAGTTTGGTGTACGATGTTTCGTTTTCAGCTAAATCTCTTTTAACGTTTGGACAGCACCTTTAAAAGCTTTTGAAAATCCTTGGAATTGAGTTTTATCAAGCCAAGAAAAAATTCGATCAAATGGTAATATCCTAACAGCAAAAAAAATCAAAAAACCAATGGCAAGTGGACGCAATAAAATCCAAATAGTATTTCCTACTGGAGCCTCTGAATAAATGAAAAAAATTGCCGTCAGGGAAAATGAAATAAGAAAGAGAGGGTTTAAAAGATCCTTTAAGGCAAGAATTGCTTTTTGAGATAAAGATAAAGCCGTTTGGGGTTGAGAAAATAGCTTTTTTCTTTTGAGCTGCCCAGAAGCTACCATCTTTGTTTGATATTTTTCTACAGTTTGATCCGACAAATAAAAGGCAGCAAACGCTACAAACAGACTCAATAAAAGTTTAATGGAAACAACTACACTTAATATTAAAAAAAGGTCTTTAGCATCAAAAGTAAAAACTTCTTGAAGCTTTTCATAATAATATTCACCTACATCGAGAATCGTTTTTCCAAAAATCAGGAAATACACTAAAACTGGCTGTAAAAAAGCCCAAAGACTAAGCAATATACAACCAATAAAAATCCCTAAATAATGAGTTCCAAATAGCATTGTACCAAGACTAAATAAAAATCCTTGAGCACTAATAGCAAGCATGGGACCTAATTTTTTTCCAGCAGGTGACAACGATTTTAAAACTGCAGCGATATTAGAAATAGCAAAAGGCATTTGACGAACACGTCTAATGTTTTTAAGTTTTTTTGCTCGTAAGGTAGAGCGCGAAAGAATGAAGGCTTGGTTTAAAGAAAGAAAATGCCCAGAAAATGGAACACGCAGTCCATGCAAAAGGCTGCCTAAACCAACTTCTATTGCGGACAAAAAAGCTGCGTTCTGCCCTACAAGATCTACAGTTGTTTTTTGCGATTCTGAAGAATTTTTAAAAAGGATCGACATTGGATTTCATCTAAAGTTAAACCTATTTTTAATACATCGGATTCTGTAATGGCTCCACAGTTTAAAGCACGGATAAAATAATTAAGCAATCCCTGTCCTGTAGCTGCATCATCGAATACATCTCCTACTAAAGTAGCTTGCGCGGCCTTTGATATAAAATTTTTCAAACGTACTGAAGCTGCTTCAAGACCTTCCATGAAAAAAAGATACGCTGTTGCATAACGTACAGGCAGTTGCGCAGGATGCAAATCCCACCCTTGATAAAATCCTCCTTCAAGAGAATGCCAAATATGCTGAAAACTCAAGCGCCAAGCATTATGAACAGTCGTCCGGTCACCAATTGGCATGACATTTGTTGCTCCATCAGAAAGGAATATGCCTGTACCTGCCAATGCCACTTGCATCACATTTTTAGCAAAATCACATACGGGGTGATCCATCCTTTGGTGCGCAGCTGTGATGGAGCATGCTGCAGTATAATCATAAGTGCCAAAATGCACACCCACACATCGAGTTTTGTCGCTTTCTCGTCCAGGGAAAGCTCCGGTACCCTTTGCTGCTTGTACAAACGCAGGCAAAGCTACTGCACCATTTGAGTTAAATATCGATTGAGGAGTTTCAACCATAAATTCCAATTTAAGAGACCTAGAATTAAGTTTTAGTTTCAACTCGAGTAACTCTAAAATTTCAACTAACGCTGACACTTGCTCAACTGAAGTAATTTTAGGGAGTGTAACAACAAATCCAGGAGGACACTTCCCTTTTGTCTCTTGAACGAGAGTAGTAATGAAAAGATCTAAAGTTCGAAAACTTCGCTTTTTTAATTCTTCGGTTAACGGCTTAATACGAATTCCAATACCTGGGCTTAATTCGTTTCTTGAGAAGGCTAGTGCAACTTCTTTAGCAGTAAAGACTGCATGGGAATCTTCTTCTGAGTCCGTTCGATTCCCATATCCATCCTCAAAATCAATTCTAAAATCTTCGACGGGCTCCCGTGTAAGTTTTTCAGTAACTCTTGAATACACCACTTGCATTAAACTTGGACTACCTTTGGATTGTGTCGAATTTGCGGGACGCAAATTCTCCGGCCAGTTTAGTGCACTTGCAAACTCAGATGGACTTGGTGCAAACTCCTGCAAAACCTTCAATGCAGATTGTCCTAATTTTTTTACATAGTCTGCTTTAAAAAGCTGAGCCCCTCCATAAACAGTATGGATAGGCTGTCTGACATTACATTTTGTCGGATTTGCTTCCCAATTTGTCGCCTGCACATCCAACATTGTCACTTGCGCTTCCTGCACAAGTTCCGGCTGTGCATTCTCCGGCAAATCCTCTGGCAGTTCACCTGGATAGAGCTGATTTGTCCTCTGATTGGCTCCTTTGAAAGAATATAAGATTTTTTCTACTTCATTAGAAGTTAAAGTACATCGCATAGCTCACCTGTGCCAATTTCTAGCTTTTCTAGAAAGCCATCTTTTAAAGAAAAGATCATAAATACAAAGACCTTTATCGGACTCCTCAATGAGTTCCTTTTGAAGGAGAAATTTTATGGTTTTATCTAAATATTGTCTAGAGGAAATATTATAAAATCTAACCATTTCATTAGATGGTATTTTTCCATTATAATCAGCAATGGCTGCTAAAACTATTTTTTGTCCAATGGTCAGTAAATTAAGATAGTTTTTATAAATAGAATCTTCTTGCTCACAAATATTATTCAACACAAATTCTAGAAATGAATCCATTGAATCATACCGAGGTAATTCACTGAAATAGTCATACACAAAAGAAGCAAGCTTCTCAGTGTTATAAGGATGCCCCCCAGTTATTTGTGTCAGCTTATCACATAACTTCTCAGAAAATGGATGATTTGTTTTTTTTGTTCTATCTTTTAAAAATAGTTTCCAATCTTCAGAAGAGATAACCTTTAATTCATAAATTAAAGAGCTTTGATAAAAAGGTTTTTTCTTAGACGTAAAAATATCTTGCATTAAATGTCTTTGACTGCCTAAGAAGATATAAGAAATCTTCTGTTGAAATTGAATATGTTTTCGAAGTTTTGCTAAAAACAACTCACTATTTTCATACCGAGAAACCTGCTGAAACTCATCCATCGCTACTACAAGTTGGGTTTTCTTTTTATGTACTGTGGTATTTATGATTTCCATTATGCTATCAAATAATTTTTCTTGAACAAGTGTATTAGATATTCCAAATTGCAACTCAGGCTTACCTTCATCGCTAAGAGTAATTTTAGGAACAAGAAATGATAGCGTTTTTTTGGCAAGTTCAAGAGCCTTCTCTAATCCATCAGATAGCGCCTGAGTCACATTTTTAGCAAAGATCAAAGTAAAATCTTGTTCATTTAACGTATCAAAGACATCCATATAAGCTACAGCAGTATTGCTTGATTCTAACTTTTTAAGAACTTTTTTAATAAGAGACGTTTTTCCAAATCTACGTGGTGAATGCAGCCAAATATTTTTTCCACTTTTCAAATAAGCTGCTAGTTCATTTATTTCTTTCTTGCGATTACAAAATCGATCACTTTCTGCGATTTTTCCAAATAAAAATGGGTTATCCTCGGTAGACATTCTAACAACTATAAGTTGTCAACTTATAGTTGTCAACTAATAATTGAGACTCCAATAATCTACTAGCATGAACATGCTTATATAAATACATATAATAAACGACATTATATTTATTTTATTATTGGTATTTATGATCTATATGCTATTCTTTAACACATATGGCACACCATAGAATACGATTCGCACAAAGCATTTTAAAAAAGCTTGCTACATTCTGGCCGGTGGTCGGTGTAATCGGACCCAGACAAATCGGTAAAACCACATTGCTGAGGAACTTTCTAAATATCAATGAACAAGTTCTGCCTACTTTTGATGATTTTAACTTGAGGCAAGAGGCTAGTTCTTCTCCCGATGTTTTTTTACAAAACCAGCTTTCTGCAACATCTGGTGGTCCTGTAGGAATTGATGAGATCCAGAAGGTTCCAGAGATTTTTGATGGCATAAAAAAACTTGTGGATCAAAAAAGAAAACCAGGACGTTTTTTCATCACAGGATCTGTTTCTTTTTCAAGACGAATTGGAATCCGAGAAAGCCTTACTGGAAGGATTGGGACAATTGAATTGCAACCATTTAGCCTTGCAGAAATTTATCAAAAGGAATTTCATCCTTTCAAAGGATTTGTTCAGACAAAAAAATCAAGATTTACTCTAGGTGAGGTAACAAAAGGATTAAAAACAGGTGGAATGCCTGTACCTTTATTTTCTAGAGATGAAAATGTTCAAGACATGTACTGGACTTCGTGGCTCGACACACTCCTTTTAAGGGACTTGCCCTCTCTTTTTTTAAGAAAATACGACAGTGACTTTGCTTATAATCTAATTTTTAGGATAGCTACAATATTGGCTAATGGTGAGTACCCTACTTTGAAACATTTTGTGCAAGATGCAAGAAAAGTACGACAATACCTCTCTGCAATGGAAGAGGTTTTTTTATTAAGAAAGATGAGTTGCCACGAACTTGGTACGGGTAAAGAAGTTTGGATGTTTTTCGATTCTGCACTTGCCAACCATTTAATGAAATCAAAAAGTAGCGAGAGTGTACAACTGAGCCTAGTCCGGCATTTTCTATGGAAAGAGATTTGTTGCAACTACGAGTACCAAGCTAGAAAAATACAAAAACGTTACTATAAAAGTACCTCAGGAGAGCCTGTCGATAGTATTATAGAGGGAATTCCAGTGAAGTTTGTTTCCACACAACGAGATATCTCAAGGCAGCGCGGATGGCAGGAAAAAGCAGTTTTAGGTGCGATGAAAAAATTAAAAGCACCTTATGGCTTTCTCATTGGACCAGTAGAGCAATCCATATGGCCAAAAAAAGGTGAAGTAGGCGTGCTCCCATGGGACTATTTTTGTTAAGAAGATTGTCTTCACTCACTTAAGAATTGAAAGACAACTATAAATTGCAAACTTTAGACCAACAAGAATCCGTCACAGGACTACCACCACTGCTTATTCCAGGTGGTCTTGGTATCTTGCACCCATGTGTTAGCACGAATAGTTTTCCAGACAAATTCTTCTAGTTCATCTGGTGTGTTTACTTGAAGCCATAAAACACAGTCCCACTCGCCAAGAGTAGACCATGCATTTTTAACACTAGGATGATTGCGCCATCCCTCCCACGCTGTTGATGGTGTTCCTGGCTTCCATTTTACCCAAACCCATGCTTGCCATGTATTTTTGCTCATAATTTCTGTACCCCCTTATAAAAAGGCTAACAAAACAAAAAAATAAAGTACACTTTTTAATGGATTTAATCCACCAACGCCATTTTCCCTAAATGCCCTTTAATATTTCAGAAAACTGGTAAACATCCTCAAAGCTATTATAGAGAGGACAAGGGGTTATTCTTAAAATATTAGGATGGCGGTAGTCACACACGACTCCCTTCGAATTAAGTTTTTTTACAAGTTCCTGTGGATCTTGAGAAACTTGAACTGACAACTGCGCACCACGACTTTGAAAATCGTTAGGAGTAATAATCCTCAAATTTTGTTTTTTTAGTAAATGCTCTAAATATCCCGTGAGTTTGATCGATTTTTCCCTCAAAGCATCAATCGTAGCTTTCTCAAAAAGCTCTAAAGAAGCCCGTAGTGCCGCTAATTGAAAAATAGGGGGATTGCTGATCTGCCAGCCCTCGGCTCCAACAATTGGATCAAATTCTTTTTCCATTTTAAAGCGTGCTTGCTTGTTATGACCCCACCAACCAGCAAGACGGTGGTGGTTTTTTTTATCTGCATATCTCTCATGGATAAAACACCCGCCAAGCCCTCCAGGACCAGAATTTAAGTATTTGTAGTTACACCAAACTGCAAAATCCACATCCCAATCATGCAGCTTGAAAGCGAGGTTTCCGATTCCATGGGCAAGATCTAACCCAACCATACAGCCTTTTTTATGTGCTGCTTGAACGATAGCAGGAATATCAAAACCTTGACCTGTAAAATAATTCACTTGTCCAAGAAGTACGGTAGCAATACTGGAGCCATTTTTTTCTATAACTTCTAAAATGTCTTCTGTATGCAAACAAGTTTCACTAGGTCGTGGACGAAGTTTTAGTAATGCTGCATTTGTATCATAACCATGTAACTGAGCTTGTGAACTTAAGGCATAAAGATCCGATGAGAAAATATTTTCCTCAAATAAAATTTTATGACGTACTAAAGTGGGTTGGTAAAACGATACAAGCATGAGGTGTAAATTTACAGTTAAAGTATTCATGGCAACAACTTCAATGGGTTTAGCTCCAAGAAGATTAGCAAGAGGTTGTGTCACAAGCTCGTGATAGGAAACCCAAGGATTTTGTGCATGAAAATGGCCTTCTACCCCCCACATGGCCCAATCCTCTAGTTCTTGCTCAATATATTTTTTTGCTTTTTTAGGCTGAAGCCCTAACGAGTGGCCAGCCAAATAAATACACTCTTTGTTTGTGTGTGGTGATTTAGGAATATAAAAAGAATTTCGAAATTGCGCTAAAGGATCCTGCTCATCTAGTTTTTGCGGAGTTTGATTTAAAAAATTCACTTTACACATTCCATGGCTTTATCCCTAACCAATTCCAAGCGTTTTTCCAAAAAATTTTTTCACGGGTTTGTTGTGAAATTTCTGAAATCGACTCTATTAATTTTCCAGGCGTTGCTTCGCTTAATGGAAAGGGATAATCCGAGCCTAATAATATTTTTTCTTCACCAAAAAATTTCATACAGTATTTTAATATCTCTGCATCATGGACAAGGGAATCCACAAAAAATTTCCCAATATATTTTTCAGGACTATACGGATTGTCTTTGGCACAGAGATCTGGTCTGGCATTAAAACCATGCTGAATTCTTCCATATGTTCCAGGAAAAGCCCCACCACCATGAGCAAAAGCAACACGTAAAATAGGAAGCCTTTCAAACACACCTCCAAAAACAAGTGAACAAATGGCTAGCGAAATTTCTGCAGGCATTCCAACAAGCCATGGGAGCAAATACTGAGGCATTCTTTCTTCACCCATCATGTCCCATGGGTGGATAAAAAGTGCTGCATTGAGTTTTGCTGCTTCTTGAAAGACTGGGAAAAGCTCAGGATCATTTAAGTTTTTATTTTGAACATGCGTTCCTATTTGCACTCCTGCAAGTTTTAATTCTTCCATACAACGTTTAAGCTCACCAGCAGCTAGTTTTGGTGACTGCAAAGGCAAAGTACCAAGACCAATAAATCTTTTCGGATTTTTTTGTACAACCTCAGCAATATGGTTATTTAACAAAATACAAACTTCTAAAGCATCTTTAGGTTGGGCCCAATAACTAAACATTACAGGAACAGTAGAAAGAACTTGGATGGTCACTTGAGATTTTTCACATTCCTTTATTCTGACTTCTGGGTCCCAACAATTACTTTCTATTTCTCTGAAAAAATCCCCATTGTCTTTCACCATGCGAGCCTGGCAAGAACTCATCGTTTCGAGCTGGATAAAACCACCGTATCCAAACTTTTCTTTAAACTTAGGCAAAGATGGTGGGAGGATGTGTGTATGAACATCAATTTTTTGCATGAGATTTTCCACATTTTTTGCAAGTTGTATTTAAAGGATTGCTATAAAATCTTTCAAAAACAGGGGGTAAGTCCTTCACAATATTTTTTAAAACAATATACTCCTCATAAAGTTTTTCATTGCAACCCTCACAAATCCATAAAAATCCATCCTTCTCATGCTCAAGACGTCTGTGTTCAATAACAAGACCCACTGTGTTTGCAGGGCGTTGAGGGGAATGCGGAACATTTGAAGGGAGTAAAAATATGTCTCCTTCACAAATAGGAATGACGACTGGCATCCCATCCCGTAAAACTCGAAGATGAATATCCCCTTCGAGTTGGTAAAAAAATTCTTCACCTGAATTAATGTGGTAATCTGTTCTACAGTTTGGACCTCCCACAACCATAATAACGAAATCTCTATCTTCCCATACCAACTTGTTTCCTACAGGAGGCTTTAAAAAATGTCTGTTATCTTCAATCCATTTTTTAAAATTTAAAGGCGTAAATTTATTCATTGTATTGTAGCAACACACTTTAATTCAATTGCTATTGGAGTTGGCAAAGCATTGACTTCCACAGTTGTGCGACAGGGTTGGTTTTTCTTAAAATACTCCGCATAAATACGGTTAAAAATTTTGAAATCTTTTTTCATATCCGTTAAAAAAACAGTAACATCAACTAGATTCTCCCAATGTGAACCTGCTTCTTCTAATACCTCACGGACATTTTTAAAAACAGAGTGGCACTGAATTTCAATATCATATGAAACGATATCACCTTTTTCGTTAAGCTGTACTCCAGGAATTTGTGTAGTTCCCCTTTCACGTGGACCAATCCCCGAAAGAAAAAGAAGGCTTCCTACTTTTTTGGCGTGGGGATAAAGACCCACAGGCTCTGGTGCTTTTTTAGAAATAAAATCTTGCATATTAAAAATTTAAAAGAAACAAAGGAGTTAAGCAATTTTTTTAATTTAGCTGAACACAAATATTTTTCTGCTCTGTAAAAAATCGTAGCGCTTCTACGCCACCCTCTCGGCCCAATCCAGAACTTTTCATTCCACCAAATGGTGTACGAAGATCTCGAAGCATCCAGCCATTAATCCACACGATACCCACCTCGAGTTTTGAAGCTAAAACATGCGCTCGCTTTAAATCCTGTGTAAAAATGGTAGCTGCCAAGCCGTAACGAGTGCTATTGGACAAGCTTAAAACCTGCTCTTCAGTTTCAAATGGAAGGAGAGTTGCTACAGGACCAAAAATCTCTTCTTGGTTTGTAGAACAAAAAGGGTCTAATCCTTCAATAAGAGTAGGTTCAAAAAAATACCCATTTCCATGCAGATAATGGTCTGCAACAAATTTTTTTCCGCCACAAAGGAGGCGCCCACCTTGTTGTTTTGCATTTTCTACAGCAGTAAAAACTTTTTCAAAATGGGATTTTGAAATCAGTGCACCTTGATCCGTGTTAAGACTTAAGGGATCCCCTAAAACCAGTTGTTTTGTTTTATCTACTAATGCATTTTTAAACCGTTCATAAAGTGGCTTTTCTATGAAAATGCGTGACCCACAAAGACAAATCTGGCCTTGATTAGAAAAAGCAGCACGTAAAGTTTCATTTAAAGCATGCTCAAAATCACAATCTGAAAAAATAATCGTAGGATTTTTTCCACCCATCTCTAGCGAAAGTTTTTTAAAAGTAGGACTAGCCAAACGTGCAATTTCAGAGCCTGTCTTCGTACTCCCAGTAAAGGAAACGGCTTTTACGTTAGGATTTCTTGCTATTTCTGCTCCTACTTTAGGACCTATGCCATAAACAATGTTGAGAACCCCTGGGGGCAACCCTGCCTCAAAACATATTTTTGAAAAAAGATGTGCTGTCATGGGAGTAAGCTCTGATGGTTTGGCTACAACAGTATTTCCAACAGCCAAGGCAGGAGCTACTTTCCAGGTTAATAAATAGAGCGGAAGATTCCAAGGTACAATACAACCCACCACTCCTAACGGCTGGTGAAGTGTATAGTTTAATGCCAATTGATCCATTGGAAAACATTCTGATCCAAACTGAGTAATGGCATCAGAAAAAAATTCAAAATTCTTTGCTGCACGAGGAATATCAACATATAAAGAAAGCTTAATTGGTTTTCCAGTGTCAATAGATTCTGCTTGAGCTAGTTTTTCTTTTTGCTGGTCAATAAGTTGTGCAATTTTTCTTAAAATGTCTGCACGATTTTTAGTTGAAACAAGCGACCACTCTTTAAAACTTTCCTTTGCAGCAACCACTGCACTTTGTACATCTAGTGCGTCGGAGTCTGGCAAGCGTGAGTACACTTCTCCTGTGGCAGGATTAGCATTATCTAGCCACTGGTTTGATTGGGCATTCTGCCACTTTCCACCAATATAGTTTTGAATTAAATCCATGATTTCACCAAAACTGCTCTCACTGGAGAGCTGTCTGCATCTTTAATTTTTAGAGGTAATGCAACCAAGGTATAAAGTCCATCTGGAACATTTTTTAAAATAATCCCCTCAAGAATGGCCATGTTGTTTTCATAAACAGCTTGATGAGTTTCAAGTTTTTTTGAATCCCACAAATCAATGGAAGGAGTATCGATCCCAACTAAAATCACATCTTTTTTTGAAAGATAAACCACCAACTCAGGAGTTAATGCATTAAAATCCTCATTCCATTTCAGTGGATCTGGAAAAGAGCTTGTCTTAAATAAAACCCTTTTTGCTACAATTGGGATTTTAGAAATATGTTCTGGTTTGATTACTTCTCCTCGTTGCACGCTCGCAGTAATAACCTGACAAGACCCAAAATAATAATTTAAGCTTCTTTGATCAATACTTTGTCCTTTGGGATGGTAATGAGAAGGCGCATCAACATGTGCACCAATATGGAGTGTGGTCTCTATAGAAGAAAGAACCAGGTGATCGTTTTTTTTGAAATCCAAAGAAATTTTTCGTTGGAAGGACACGTCTCCAGGAAATATAGCTGTCTCGGGACTCAGCAGTGGAGAAATATCGTAGCATTCAAACTGTTTTGTCGATTCTTCCATATTTACAAGTTAACCAAAGAATCCTAAAGATGAAAGATGCTTATTCAGTTTGCAAAAATTTTAGAACATGCAAGAAAAACTGCTACTCCTATTGAACCTATTACAAAAGAGTGCCAGAACCTCACTTTGCAAGATGCTTACGCAATTCAAAAGATAGGGATTGATCTGCAAAAACAAGAAGGCAAAAAAATTGTAGGATATAAAATGGGGCTGACTTCAAAAGCAAAAATGGAGCAAATGGGGCTTGCAACTCCGATTTATGGGACTTTAATGGGACAAACACAGTTGGAGTCTGGTGGATTATTTACTCTAAAAGGAAGTATTCATCCTAAAATTGAGCCTGAACTAGCGTTCCTCATTAAGAATAACTTGCAATGGCCTGTAACAAAAGAATCTGTTTTGGATGCTTGTGAGGGAGTTTGTGCTGCGATGGAGATTATTGACTCTCGCTATATTGGTTTTAAATATTTTGGATTACCAGACGTCGTGGCTGATAACTCTTCTTCTTTTGCTTTTGTTCTAAGTAAAAAAATCGCCGATCCAAAAAAATTAGATTTAGAAAACTTAAAGGTAGAAATTAAAATCAACGGCGCGCTAACACATACTGGACAGTCCAACGCTATTTTAGGGAATCCATTAAATTCTATTCTGGAACTTTGTTCTATTTTAAACACGCAAAATCTATCTATTCTAGCAGAAAGCGTCGTTTTAGCTGGCGCCGTGACGCAAGCAACTCCACTAGAAAAAGGAATGTTGGTTCAAGCATCAGTAGAAAGCCTTGGCGAGGTTTCTATAAATATTAATTAATCATGCAGGCAAAAGCTTTAATTTTCTGCCATGCCGATCTCGAAACACTGAAAAATGACGGTGGTCTAACGTAAGTATTTCTTGTATTTGCTTTCTTTCACTCAGCGCCATTAAAGTAGCATCTGTAATTCCAATTTCATGATCCGAATATTTTTCAACAATTTCAAGAGCTCGCTCAAGGTCTATATTTAAAACAGACTCACGCATAAAAATTCCTTCAATAATTTGTTGAATAAATGCTTGCTCTGCCTTGGATCCTAATCGCTTTAAGACAAGATAATCCACTTCTGCAATTATATAATCGGTTACTAATAAAGGCCTACGGTCAGATTTAAGGAAAGCTTGCACTTGTAGATGGTCTTGTTCACCTTCATCTATTGCAGCTAGAAGGCATGATGAATCAACGAGAAGAGATTCGGCCAAATCCTAACTCCTGTAGTGCTTTATCTGCGTTACGCGCCACCCCACCGTCTTGACTCCGTCCCACAACTCTTGGGGAAGCAATTCTCTCTGAGCGCAAGTGTATTTTTAATGCATCGCGAATAACCTGCGCTTCTGGAATACCTTTGCTTTTTGCCATTACTTTTAATAATTTACGTGTTTCTGAATCTAAATACACCATTGTTTTTTCCATAATAATATTATATATGTTGACATATATGTTGTAAACAGAGTTTTATTTCTGTAAGGGGTTTATGGTCCAAAGGACAACAGAGATTAACCGAGATATTGCATTTAAGTTGGTAGCGAGACAAGCAAGATGCAAGCTAGTGAAGCGAGCACAGAAGTTTTTAAGCGAGGCATATCCAGGGCGATATGTTGA
>Ga0213870_1000811_pt1 | contig 14569 bp, 15 predicted proteins | sample WICALVC2017_Meta_FD_160119 | JGI IMG/M metagenome (GOLD analysis project Ga0213870, IMG submission 160119) | Freshwater microbial communities from subterranean cave lake in Wind Cave National Park, South Dakota, United States - WICALVC2017 | ecosystem: Environmental > Aquatic > Deep subsurface >... | reverse complement strand
GATTGGAGGTTTTATTGATATGTCAGAAACAGAATATGAGGCAATGCATCCTAGATTTACTTCAGTTAATATGTATAGAAGAATGTGTGAAAGAGAAAATATAAAATTTAAAAGAAATGTAACAGTGGACAATATTGGAATTGCATTAGAAAAATTTTATGATGATGCAAGAACTAAATAGAACAATTATTACACGAAGTTTAATGAGTATAGAGATGGAAACTTGTAATCATCAACCAGTATATTTTGCTGCAGTAAACATCAACATAAACGAGCGAACTATTGGCTCTGTTGATGTTTGGAGATGTGGTGTTTGTAAGAAAAAATTTTGTGAAGAAAAACAATTAGGTATTGAAACACTTACAGAAATAGTAGGAATGCCAAAGATCGAACCTGATGAAAAATGGGCAGTATCTGTATGTAGATTACAAAAAGGAAAGGACAAATGGCGTCTTGTTAAGCTAAAAGAAAATTCTGAAATTAAACACGAATGTTTAGAAGAAAAAGTCATTGCCTTAAAGATCAAAGACTTCAAAATAGAAAATGATAATCATTGGAGTTTTCTTGTTGAAGAGCATCTTAATAGAGCAGTTGAAATTTAAATTATAAAATTGAACATCAAAGTACACATCAATAATGTGCATGGAAGTCAGATGGCAGCTAAAATAACTGGAAAATTTACAATAGCTGACAATTCTTTTAGATTTAACGCCATTGCCTTTGGAAGAATTGGTGGCCATAACGTAGGTGCCAAAATTTCTAAATCAACAGAAAAATCATTAAGAGAGTTAGGATATGATCCTGACGAAGTAATTTCAGAGCTTCAGAAATGTCTTTTACAAGGTGATATTATCTTACCAGAAGGATTAAAACGAGAAACCTTTGTTGATGACTAGAATTCAGCATCTAATAATGCTTTTTCACAATTACAATGTCTTGTTTTCGGAATATCATTAATTAAAACAGTTAATAGCTTCTTTGTTGCATCTGCATTTTTTGATAAAGTTTCTATTACTTCCTTTGCAGTTACTGGTTTTTCTGCCCATACATCATAATCTGTAACAGTTGAGACTGATGCATAGCACATTTGTGCCTCTCTTGCCAGTTGACACTCTGGTACAAGTGTCATTCCAATAATGTCTGCACCTGTTGATTTGAAAAATTTTGATTCTGCTTTAGTTGAAAATCGTGGTCCTTGTATACAAACATAAGTTCGATCTGTATGTATTGTTACATTTTGACTTTTTGTAGCTTTTAGAATTGTATCTTGTAGCTCAGGACAAAAAGGATCTGCTACAGAAATATGAATGACTTTTCCTTCTTTTGCAAATGAACCTTCACGAGATTTTGTAAAATCTAAAAACTGCGTTGGTAATACAAAATGTCTTGGCCGAAGTTCTTCCTTCAAGCTTCCAACAGCAGATGGCGCAATGATTCGTTTAATTCCAAGTTCTTTGAATGCCCAAATATTTGCCCTATAATTTATCAGGTGAGGAGGAATGGTATGTTTTTTTCCATGCCGAGGCATAAATGCAATCTTTCTTTCTTTGAAAATACCTACAGTAATCGAATCAGATGGTTTTCCGTATGGTGTTTCTACGATGACTTCCTTACTTTCATTTAGAAGATTTGATTCATAAATTCCAGTACCGCCAAAAATTCCAATTTCAACATCCTTTTCCACTAGTATTTCACCAAGGATTTACATTTGTAATTGCTGATTTTTTTTATTCCGTTCAAGTTAGTTAGCTCAATTAAGAACGCAAATCCTGCTACTTTGCCTCCTATCTTTTCTATTAAATTTGCAGCAGTTTTTGCCGTTCCTCCTGTTGCTAGGAGATCATCACAAATTAAAACACGGTAACCCTTTTCAATTGCATGTTTTTGGATTTCCATGGTTGCTTTTCCATACTCTATACTATAGGACAACTTTTTTGTTTCCCCAGGTAATTTTCCCTGTTTGCGAACCATAATCATTCCTTTATTATATTTTATAGCCAGTGCGCATGCTAGAGGAAAACCACGAGATTCTATGCCTGCTAACACATCAACGTCTTTTGGGTGAAAAAGCCTTGAAAACTCATCAATTACATAGGAAAGTGCTGAAGGATCTTTTAAGATTGGACTGATATCTCTAAACAATATTCCTTTTTTTGGAAAATCTGCATATTCGTCAATTTTATCCCTAAGATTCACGCTAATTAGGCAAGAAATGGACAATAAAAACTGTTTAGAAATTTTTAAGATAATTTAGCTAACGATATTAATAGTGATTTCTGAAGTTTTAAAAGAATCTTTGATCTTTAGTATGTAGGTGCCTGGTTCAATTCCGCTAGGAACCATCCAGAAATTTTGAAAGGTTCCATCAGATGTGATGTAGCTTTCAAATTTAGTAATGGTAGAATTATTCAAACCTAAAACATCAAAAAATACCTTGGCTCCTTTAGCACCAAAACCATTTACTGTTACCTTATCTCCACTACGATACGATTCTTTATCTACATTTACAACTAACCCTTCTGCTATTTGTGTTATTACCTTTAGTTCTGCTTTGGCTGAATTTGGACCGCTTGCCGCTGTAATGGTCCATATTCCATCCTTAGCACTTAAAGGAATTCTAAAGGAATCTTCGGAGAATATACCCTCTTTATTTGTGAAAGTTTCCTTGCGTTTTACGATCTTGTCATCAGGATCTGATAATGTGATAGTTAACAAGATATTTTTTGATGAGCTTCCAAGAACCAGAATTGTTTCTCCTAGAGTATAAGTGTCTTTAGTAGTACGAATTTTGATTTCCCCCGAACCAGTCTGTAAACCTACTGTGAAAACCTCTGAATATTCGACACCTGCCCTTTTAACTACTATTGAGTATACTCCTGAGGAATATCCTTTCAAATCTAAATTATAGCTAGCACTTCCATCTAATCCCAAAGTAATGGCATCTTCATACTTTGACTTATCTGAAGGATCAAGAATCAACAGCGAAAGAGTTGAAGAAGGAGGTCCTCTCAACTCGATCACCGCAATGTCTCCAGCTTTATAGTTTAACTTGTCAGGTCTCATAATTATTACATCTGCTGGGAGTTGACCTAGTCCAACTGTAACAATTTCGCGTTCAAGCTCCTGAGATACAACAAGTACGTAGGTACCTTGAAGAGATGATCCTAACGTCGGAAATTCAAATGATACATTTCCAGATGAGTCAACTTGTATAATTTGCGATGCAAATTCTGCTCCCGTGGGATCTTCTAAAACAGCTTCTAGCTCTTGATCAGGTATAGCTGTTCCATTAAACATGATTGTTTCCCCCGGATCAAACTTTAATCTAAGAGGAGTGATGAGGATCTTTTCAGATGCAACTATGTTAAATTTCTTTTCAATAGTATCAACGCCATCAGTAATTATTACAGTACGTTCTCCAAGTTCAGCATTTAATGCAACAGTTTGTTCATAAGACCAATTTCCAGTAAAGTCAGAATTTGCAGTTAGGATTGTTATAGTATTTCCATTTTTATCCTTGAGAGTTGCAGTAACCGTACTGTCTGATTTTGCAGTACCTGCCACTTTGATTTTATCACCTCTAAATATTGTATCGGGCAAACCACTTATGGTAAGGCGTATTTCTTTAGAGTTTAATCTTTCACTTGATTCACCAAGTCGAAGGCTTATTATTTTCTCACTGCCTGTAGAATCTCTTACAATAAAATCAGTTCTTTCGGTTGTTATGGTTTCAGGTACTTTTGTTGTTATGACAAAGTTGCCATTACTATCAGTTTGAATGGGCAACATTCTTTCAGATCCAATATAGAAATCTAGTTGCTGGTTGGTACCAAATTTTTCTCCTAAAACCCTAATACTATTTCCAACCTTTGGTTTTTCTGGAATTATCCTAAAACTAGATTCACCTAAAACTCCGCTTTTGGAGGAATCCGTAGTTTTAATTTGCTGGGTATTTTCATTGATATTAACTGTTACAAGCGTTACTCCAATTCCAATTTCGTTTTCATTTTTATCCAGAACCCGCCAATTAATTTGCGGCTCTGATTTGTCTGTTTTAATTCCAAATTTCACCGATTCACCAAGCTTTATCGGTTCGTTAGTTGTGAACACAATTACCCCTTCTGGAGTTTTTTGACCAGTCCAGCTTTTTTCAGTTTTAAACGATTTGAAGGTAAAATCACTACCCAACCACATTCTAACAGTCTTTATTTCAATATCATCATTGTTTTCAAACTCTATAATCGCAGTATCTTGAAATGCTACACTTGTTGAACTAACTGAATTTTCTTGTGCGAAAGAATTAACATTAACAAAAATTATGAAAGCAAATAAAGGCAATGATGCAAGAAAAATTCTTCTTGTCATAAACCAATGCATAAACTTCAAAACACACTCTCCAAATTAAATCTTAACAAAATCTTCATTTTGAATTTTACATTTTTACTGTTCATTAACAAGAGAAGATCAAACTTTTGCTTTTAGTTTGTCCTGAGCTGAGCTTGCAGCAAGATTCTGGTATTGTCGTATTCTTTCTGCAATTAACCTATACAACGTTCTAAACTGATCTTTTGTTTTGTCTGATAAAAAGTCAGTTTGACTTAATGCAATTTTTTCACAAATATATCTACAGATCTCTTCAGTATCGAATTCACCCCATCCATCATCTTTATGTTCATCCCAGATAGCCACTAAACTTTCAACTATTCCTTTCTTTCCCTTTGCTATTACATCATCTTTGGTAAGTGCAGTATAGCCCTCTCTCCTCAGCTTAATTTCATAAGTCTGATTTACAGCATAAAGGTAATCATCAATTGCGATATAGTCTTCAATTGATTGTGTAGTCTTTCCGACCTGTTCAAAAAATATTGTTTGAACTTTTGAAAAGTCATTTGCTGTTAGTTGTGCCGAAGTTTGTTTTGACTCATTACTATTATCAAGTAATACAAAAGTGTTGTAGCCATGATTCCTATAGAAAATAGACAGGGGAAGTACAGAGTTTTTACTAAACGCCGCTACTACATTTAATGGATTCATGGATATGTTAGGATCTTGAAGAAACTTGTCAAATGCATTCAAATACATTGCATCAGTCATGTTTTCCACTATTATTACAGGCCTAGAGTTTGTACCAATTTGCCTATCTACAATTGATTCAACCAGTCCTCTTGCAAGTCCATAAAGAATAGGAGTAAGAGTTGCATCTTCGGCATTCCAATAGTCATAGTATATTTTACTGAGGTGCTTTCTCTTATCTAACTCTACAACTAAGAGATTGCCTGGAGTATAATCAAATATCATAAATGGCGAGTGTGTTGCATAAAGTACTTGGTTGGATCCAGCCAAATTCCTTAGCAAATCAGATATTCCGCATTGTTGTGTAGGATGAAGATTTCTTGCTGGTTCATCAAGCAATAAAATGGCCTCTTTTAATTCTGCTCTTTGCGTTTCTGCTGCAAAATTAACTATAAAGGAAAATGTCCACTTGAATCCCTCTGCCCTTCTGTTTAAAAGACCTGTGTTTGTTATGGTACCATCTCTGTGAACATCTGAAATTACCACACTCAATATATTGCCAGGATTGTATCTAAGATCAACATGAATGGGATCCCCCTTCCATGCGGGATTTAGTCTTTCTGTTAGTCTTTTACTTGCAGTACTAAGATATTTGATAAGTTTGGATGGACTGTTTTTATGCTCTTCTAATTCTTCTACATCAAGTTCTGCTAGATAAAATAGATTTCTAACAGTTTCTGCTCTGTCGAATTCTTCAATATATTCTACACTTTCGTCTTTCAATCCTTTTGATATTTTTAGATATTCGTTTAGATTGATACTTCCAATAATTTTCTTGTAATCCGAAAAGTAGACAAATCTTGGATGTAAATTATCTTCAATAAAATTTTCAAGAGCTGCTCGTTCCGTTGTTCCAATAAGCATATTATCAAAAGTATTGCTTATATTGTTGTAGATCTTTTCCCACTCAAAAATTACTTGTCTTTCTTCTGCTGCAAGAACACGAATGTTGTTGTTAAATTCTGCCATCTCACTATTAAAAATTTCACGACTTGGAGGTGGAGGACCATCAAAAAATTTCATAGCAAGTCTTATTCGTATATGGTTTGGTATTGTATCGACAAAATTACGTACATTTTCTGTAAAATTTTCCCACGAGTTTAATGCCTTATTTTCTTCATTGCTTATTCTGATATCTCCAAAATCATATTGAATCCTTGGATTTTTGTTTGTTCTAAAGATTCTTAATTTTTTTATTTCTGGTATGGTTGGAAACCTTTCTTTAATTAAACGTGTTTCATGATTACTTAGCTCAAATTCTCCCTCAGCAATATTTACTTCGGATTTTAGCTCTTCTGTCATCTCATCACAGAGATCAAGTTCAGAAACTCCTTCATCCTTGTTTAGTAAGGTAAGTGCCTCAAGAATAGTCGTTTTGCCACTCTCGTTTCGCCCCACAAAGGCAGCTAGATCTCCTACCTTGATTTCCCCAGAATCATGAATGCATCTAAACGCACTTACCCTAAATTTACGAAGGCGCATGAGGTGCTATTTGCAAAATTCTGATTTAACTTATACTACGTAATTATACTGAACAATTAGGTCATTACTAAATAGATATAAAAGAACAAGGGATGCTAATCTTCGAAGTGGCAGCCAAGGTAGCATATTTTGTGTTTTTATTTCCAGTCATCATATCATTAGCTTTGGGTTCTTTTGTGATGGCAGAGGTTCTAAATGAACCAGAAAGAGAACTAAACATGTGGCCTTTCAAATTTTCTGAAACAAACACATTCCGAAGTGATTCAATAAAAATAATCTCATTACAACAAGAATATTCTATAACTGCGCCAGTTAACATCCAAGTGTCAGTAAATGATCCAACATTTGATTGTGGTGATCTATACATAACAATATATGATTTGAATTCTAGTCCAAAACAGGTAGTTACTCAAAGCGGATATTTTGGACAATGTTTTCAACAAGAAAATTTAATGCTGCCAGTTGATGACAAGTTTTCAGAAAAAATTGACAAGCTAGGTCAATACGAAATATTGGCAACAATGCATGACAAACATTACAAGAAAATCATAACGTCAAGTGAAAAATTTACTGTCAAATAGGAAAAAATGCAATGTTATATATTGAATTAATATGACGATCTAATTCTACATTATTGTGAGATATATGGTAGAAAAAACTGAAAATACAGACAATACGTCTCTTTCACAAGAAGAAGCTGCAAAACAAGCTGCGCAATTAGCTAAAGAAATTAAAAAACTGAAAGCACAATTAAAGAAAAAGACAACACCTACAAAAGCTGAAGAAAGGACAATACCTACAAAAACTAGAGAAAAGAAAAAGACAACACCTACAAAAGCTGAAGAAAGGACAATACCTACAAAAACTAGAGAAAAGAAAAAGACAACACCTACAAAAGCTGAAGAAAGGACAATACCTACAAAAACTAGAGAAAAGAAAAAGACAACACCTACAAAAGCTGAAGAAAAGAAAACCTTCGAAGAAGAGCTAGAAGAACAACTAACAGATGAAGAAATCGAGAATTTTCAAATTGCAAAAGTGGATATGGACAAACTCACAAACAAAGTTACCGAAATTCTGGCAAAGTACGAGTCTGACGGTATGTTGCAAAGTGAACTATGGAAAAAACTAAAACTTACAAGCCGAGATGGCTCCCGTTTGGCATTAAAATTAGAACGTATGGGCATTATTTCAAGAGAAAAAATTCTTGAAAACGGTAGATGGACGTACAAACTTATTATCAAAAAAACTCCTATTAGCACAACTTCTATAGAAAATGCACCATGTTTGACTTGTCCTGTAGAACAAAAATGTACATTGGATGGAGAAATAAGTCCACGTACATGTAAATGGATTGAGGATTGGGTCCTTGTCCAAATAACACAATCAAAGAAGAAAAAATGAAATTAATTGATGCAAGAAAGGATCATTTTAGAAAACTTGCACGAGAAGAAGGTTATAGAAGCAGGGCAACTTACAAACTAAGAGAGCTTAATAACGCATACAGAATTATCGGTCCTGGATTTTATGTCCTTGATCTAGGATGTGCGCCGGGAGGTTGGACACAAGTAGCCGTGAAATTAGCTGGCAACAAAGGAAAGGTTATGGGTATTGACACAATATATGTTGAAGATATTCCAGGTGCCTACATAATTCAAGGTGATATAGAAAATGAATCTATTGTAGATGAAATTCTATCATATTTTGAAAGAAAAGTAAACGCTGTCATATGTGATATTTCACCACAAGTTATTGGCAAGTGGTCAGTTGATCATGCAAGACAAATTTCTTTGAACTATAGCTGTGCAAAAATCATGGAAAAAGTACTGGTTCACAAAGGAAATGCAGTCTTTAAGGTTTTTGACGGTGAATATTCAAACGAATTTCGAGATTATCTAAGGGAAAAATTTGTAAAAATCAAGTTAACAAAACCAAAGGCTAGCAGAAAACCAAGCAGCGAATTATACTATGTTTGTTTGGGATATCTTGCCTAGTTTGCAAAAATATCTTTTAATTCACTTATGTTTGCATTAGTTCTTAGGCCTTTAAAATTAAGCGAAGTGGGGCTAGCTAACAATCCACTGTTTTGAAGTTTGTTTATTGCTTTTGTTAGAGATAAAGGGGCGCATTTCATTTTTGACGCTATTTCATCAAGTGTAAAATATGTTCCTGGCATTTCAGTTTCAAGAGTACATCTTTGCAGTATTTTTTCACATTTCTTGTCAACAGAACAATTGGGTATCTGTTCTAACATGGATATTACAAATTTCTTACTAAATAACTGCCCAATCCATAATGGTCCTGCCACTATTACTTTTGAACTACACAAATTACAAACATTGCTTTGATGTTCAGAAATGGTTCTATTTCCACAAAAATTACAATGTAAAATGTAACCCATCTTTTCTTCATGAGTAGGTTTGTTGAGAATTTTTACATATGTTCGATAATAGTGCATCTCATTTTCTACAAAGAGTGGTATAATCTCGACATCAAATCTTACAGCAACCATGTTGATGCAACCAAGTATAAGCCGTATTGCTATCTCATTTCCGTATTCTGTCTTGACTGGAACCCCATAGTATCTTCTTTTACACGCATCACTAGCCAACCCATGTAATACTTGTAAATCAGTAGCGGTAGCAGAAAACAATCCTCCATGCATTGTAGCCCTTATTGCACAGTCAATGTATTTTGAAGGAGAACCAAAGGGATCTACATCGACAATTGTTGCCCTTGATCCTTTTTTTGAGTGACTACTTAGAAATCTACAGGTTTCATTTTCTGATATTTCATAATTTAGTAAATTATTCAGATTTGCCGACCTTAGGCTTAGATTAAGTGCGGATGGATTAAGATCATTTACTATGACTTTTTCAATGCTTTTTACCTCATTTGCAACCCTTAGTCCCCTTGCACCTATGCCAGCCAATCCATCGAGAAAAATTTTTGTACCTACAAAATTTTCTAAAAAGGCTGAATAGGCAATAATAGAAAAATCTCGATTCATCTTTGCTCTAGGATTAAAAAATGCAGGTTCTCTTGGAGGTACTTTGGAGTTAACAGAATCAGGCGGTACAAGAATCTTTGTGCGTCCTTCAATTATTTCTAAATCATTAAGTGAAGTTTGCAATTATAATTACAAATCTTCATTCACCTATAACGGTTTAATATGCACAGTACTTCAGAGATTTGTGCTTATTTGTGGAGTTGATGAGGCAGGAAGAGGTTCTATGATAGGACCGCTTGTAATTGCTGGAGTATCTATAACACACAAAAAAATTAAAGAACTTGATTTAATGGGAACCAAAGATTCAAAAAAACTTACTCCTCATGTTCGCGAAAAACTATACAAACAAATCATTGACTTTGTAGACGACTATTATGTAACACAAATCAACCCATTCACAATAGATCGAAACGTTCGCAAACACCAGCTAAACGCTCTTGAGGCAAAATACATGGCAAAAGTGATCTTAAAACTAAGCCCAGATATTTCGTATGTTGATTCATGTGATGTAAATGCCACTAGGTTTGGGAAAGAAATATCTGGACTAACAAACAATGGAAAAATTCGATCTTATCACCACGCTGATAGTAGATTTGTTATAGTTTCTACCGCCTCAATACTTGCTAAAGTAACAAGGGATAAGGCAATCAAGCGCTTGCATAAACAGCATGATCTGGGCAGTGGCTATCCATCAGATCGTAAAACGGTTAAATTTGTAGCAAATTTGATCAAAAATCAAGTAACAGTTCCAAATTTTATTCGCACAAGCTGGAAACCAGTTCAAGTTATGTTAAGAAATTAATCACTTCTAAGATATTTTGCAATTACCATTGCATGATCTTTGTCATAAGGATAAAGATCAATTACTTGGTTAATTTCAAAATACTGTTGCAGCTTCTTTATCTCCTCTTCAATAATTCTTTTTGGGTTTTTTGTAACATCTATACTTCGCGTTTTAATAACCAAGAACAAATATCCGCCAGCCTTTAGATACAGCTTACAATTTGCAATAGCGATTTCTGTCTGATCTGGCTGTGCAATATCGACATAAACTATGTCGACTTGACCATAAATTGAAAAATACTGTTTAGGTTGTCTTGCATCCTGTATTATTGGAATGATATTTGGCCTATGTGATGCTACTCTGTCAAGAAAATCCCTTGCAACCCTGCTTGAGTGTTCAACTCCAAAAATTATGCCTCTTGGTCCAACAATATCGGATATATGACTAATTGTAGTTCCTGTTGATACTCCAAGATAGAGAATATTTGATTTATCAGTAATTGGAAATATCTCTAACCCATTCATAATAGATGCTGCTAATTTACTTCTAAAAGGATCCCATAACCTGTACTCTATGTCTTTCTTTTTTACCAGCTTTTCTTTGTAAACTTGGTTTCCAATAACCAAGTTTTCAGTTGCAAGTTTTTCTTCGCCGTCTACTTTGATCCAATAAAAATTCTTTTTATCTACGTCCAAAACGTTTTCGTTTCTTGTCCTTTGATTTGAATTTTGATTTTTTATCATCATTCCATTTTCTAAATGGTCTTTCTTCTCTACGTGGTATCGGTTTTTTCTCTATAGGATTTTTGTATTTTTTGCCAATTTCGTCAACTCTAATGTTTAGTTTTTCTAATAATGTATCATTTCGTCCTGCGCCATAGACATCAACCCTTGCTGCTATAGCTGCTTTTGCCGCTATCGCCCTTGCAATCTTCCCACGCTGCCATCGTGGTGCGGCATGAACCAAAGCATGCTGGAACAATAATCCATGTTTTGGAGGCTGTGCTCCAGTTTTTAGTGATCTAAAAAGCGCCTTTTCTGCCCCAAGCACCTGAATTGTACTTGCAGGCATTGAGGAAAGTCTCTTTAGGCTTCCAGCTCTTGCAAGAATTCTGGCCCCGACAGAAGGCCCAAGAATGGCTGAAATGTTTGGTGCAATTTTGTTCATTTGTGTTTCAACGTGATTTTCTATTTTTTTTCGCAGCTCATGTAATTCAAGAATCTGTTTTGCCAACGACTTTACAAGCGAAAGATTCTCTTCTGATATGTCTCCGCCTCTACTCTTTTCTGAAATAACAGAGAGCATCTCTATTTTTGAATCAGGAAAACCTGCATCTTCAAACACTTTTTTTGATAAATTCTGCCTTTTTCCAGCTAAAACTATTTGTGAATAACCAATAATGCTGTCTATTATATTGTCAAGTTCTGGAAAGTGAAGACCGTACCATTCTCTAACTCGTGAGCTTATTCCATTGATTATTTTGTCAGTCTCATCAAGTGTATTGATAGATTGGATTATGTGAAGATCTGGACTCTCTGAAACTTCGGTTATCTTTGATGATGAAAGCTGAACTGCAAAATTACGTAGTTTTGTCATAGCATCATTTGCATCTTTTGCAAAACCAGAGTCTACTAGAATTTTTGTTTTTGATATATGTATGTTGTTAATCTCCTCCTCATCCATTAACTGCGCATCAATTGATTTCTTTTTTAGAATAAATAACAATGATTCATCACTTACAACCATGACTGTTTGTAAATTTGATAAAAACTCAATCAGTTCCTTAATTTCTAAACTGCGATTTTTTATGGAAAGATAATCTCTTACAGGATTTGAAAAGGGAAACGATTTTTTGCACACACCATTTTCAAATATTGCTACACCTAGTTCCGTAAGAATAACAGAATGCATGAATTCATGACTCTGGTTCTCATTAAAAAAGGTACCATCTAATGTACAAATCAACTGTTATAAGACAAAGTTGGTTTATGTTTCAAAGTGAAACCAAGCCTTTCAACTTCTATAGGGCCAATACAGATTGAAAGACCCACAATGCTTGCATCTGGAATATTGGGAATCTCACTTGATGTTTTTAATCGAATTTACAAAGCTGGTGCAGGAGCAGTAGTAACTAAATCCCTTAGCAAAGAACCATGGGAGGGTTATCCAAATCCAACAATATTTAGCGTAAAGGGTGGAGGATGGCTTAATGCAATAGGACTTTCAAATCCAGGAGCACCATACTTTGCAAAAATGATTTCACAAAATAAAGAAATCCCAATCATTGTTAGCTTGGTTGGCTCTGTTGAAGATGATTTTACCTTTATGATAAAACAATTTGAAAGCTGCAAAATTCTTGCCTTTGAATTGAACCTTTCATGCCCACATGTAGAAAAAGTGGGCCTTGAGGTAGGCGATGATCCAGAACTTGTCAAAAAAATCATAAAAAAAATCAAATCAGTAACAAAGACTCCAATAATCGCAAAGGTTGGGCTTGGAACTACCAATTATCTAGATACAGTTCTTGCAGCACAGGAATCTGGTGCTGATGCAATAACTGCAATCAATACACTACGTGCTATGGCAATTGATGTTGAAACCGAAAGACCAATACTTAGTAACAAAATAGGCGGTCTTTCAGGAACCCCAATCAAACCAATAGCTGTACGATGTGTTTATGAGATATCAACAATGTATGATATTCCAATAATCGGTTGTGGTGGAATATCAAGCTGGGAGGACGCTGTTGAATTTATTCTTGCAGGTGCATCTGCTGTACAGCTTGGAAGCATTGTAGGAGACAATTGGCTTAGTGTCTTTGATGACATAAACAATGGAATAACGAAGTATATGGAGAAAAAAGGTTTTTCAAAAATAGAGGAAATGATAGGACGTGCAAAGAGATTTTAACCATCCATCAATCCGTCAAATAGAAAAAGTAATTGATGAAACTCCTACAGTCAGAACCCTAGTCTTCTCAGATGATTTACTTTCTACAGTTCTACCAGGACAATTTGCCATGGTTTGGATCCCAGGTGTTAATGAATTGCCAATGAGTGTCATGATTTCACAAGAAAAAGGAAAAGCTGCATTTACGGTACGAAAACACGGCATGGCATCTACGGCGCTTTATAATTTGGGTACAGGTAAATTAATCGGCGTTCGTGGTCCTTATGGAAATCATTTTGACATAAGAGAAGGAAAATTACTTCTTGTTGGAGGTGGTACTGGTCTTGTCCCACTACTTAGGTTACTCAAATTCATAAAAATAACAGATAATGTAACTGTACTAATGGGCGCAAAAACAAAAGACGAAGTATTTTTTGAGAACTTGGCAAATGAATTACTTGAAAAAAATAATCACAAAGTAATAGCTGTAACCGAAGATGGCTCTTATGGAAAAAAGGGGCTCGTAACAGAAATAATGGAAGAATTGTTGCAAACTAGTACCTTTAACGCAGTTTATACATGTGGTCCAGAACTGATGATGTACAAAGTGATACAGTTAGCAACATCAAAAGGAATCTTTGTTCAAGCAAGCCTTGAGCGCATGATGAAGTGTGGAATAGGAATATGTGGTAGCTGCTGTGTGGGAGAAGATCTTGTTTGTCGTGATGGGACGATATTTGATGGTAAACACCTATTAGCTAACAGCGAATTTGGTCATTCGCATAGGAATAAAGCGGGAATACTTGAAAATTATTAAAATGTGCTACCAAGTTACCGAACCCTGACCAGCAAGGTTTAAAATAAATTAAAAAAACTGTCCGTAAAGGGACAAAAATTATGGCACATCCTAAGATCGTATTAACCGCAGACAGAACACTCATGTCACCATATCGAGGAATATCGCTTGCAACATTTTTTGGTTGTGCCCCAGCATTAGATCCTAATCGTGATAAAAACAACTTTTGGTATAAAATACTAAAAAATCAAGTTACTCCAAAAGTTTTATTTGATTTTATTTGCAATCCAATCTCTCATACTAATGGTGTTGCTGATTATGCGCCATATGGTTTACGTAAAGTAGAGGCAGGTTTGATACGTGATGGATTTAAGCGTGAAGATGTAGTTGTAGCACATCCTGATCATCTAGAGAAATTTATTGGTCCTGAAACAGAGGTGGTGGGCACCTATGAAATGGATCCACTTGGCATGGGGCCTGTTACAATGACATTCACGTATGGTAGAAAACAAACTTCCTATGATGAGTATTACTG